>Ga0209396_1003444_pt1 | contig 15989 bp, 13 predicted proteins | sample GOMGulsemesocosm_6_FD_184638 | JGI IMG/M metagenome (GOLD analysis project Ga0209396, IMG submission 184638) | Methane-oxidizing microbial communities from mesocosms in the Gulf of Mexico - GOM8C Gulf of Mexico (SPAdes) (version 2) | ecosystem: Environmental > Aquatic > Marine > Cold seeps...
CCGGCATTGTTAATTAAACAATCAACAGGACCATAAAGCCCCTCTGCTTTTGCCACTGCTGTGTTAAAAGCCTCCTTATCAGTAACATCCACTTGCTGGCATAATGTATTAGGTAAGTTCAAATCGAGCAACTTGTCCAAACGTCTAGCGATTAATAATAAAGGATGACCATGTAGACTAAAATGCCTCGCCATTGCTGCACCAAATCCTGAACTTGCACCTGTTATCACGATTAATTTTTTCATTACTATCTCTTCTCTCTAATACCTTCCATTCATGTAGAAAGGCCTAATTAATTTAAAGGCTATTTTACGCAACCCTTTATTGTTGATATATACCCATCTAATAAAGTCTTTGTTTACATATTCGTACAAATAGGTTCTTATAAACTGTTAGACGCTGCTTATAAGCAACGGACCTAAACATAAAAAAGGCATCAATAACCGATGAAGAATGAAATCAACCTTGGCGACATTCGCGCTTTTGTAGTGATAGCGAAAGCGGGAAGCTTCACTGGGGCTGCGCAGATACTTGCCTGTTCACGATCACAACTGTCAAAACAGTTATTGCAACTTGAATCGATACTAGGCATTAAGCTGATCACGAGAACAACACGCAGCCAGCGCTTAACCCAGCAGGGAAAGCAGTTTTTTGAGCAGTGTAGTCGCTCATTAGATGGCATTAACTTCGCTGTAGAGCAAGTAATGGATGATGCCAATGCGATGAGAGGCGAGCTGAATATAAATTGCGTTGGCGGTTACATCGGTGAAGAAATTATTGCGCCTTTAGTCAGCCGTTTTAAGCAGATGCACCCAGATATCGTCATTAATCTTGATTTCACCAGTAAAAGAGTCGACTTAGTTTCGGGTGAGTTTGATCTCGTATTTAGAATGGGCATGCTCGAAGACTCGAACCTAATTGCACGCAAAGTGTTAGATATCCCTATCGTCACTTTAGCGAGTCCTCAATACTTGCAAAAAAATACTGCTTTATCCCATCCCAAGGATTTAAAAGAACATCAATGCATTGTTGGCTCTATGAATCGATGGTCATTTACACACAAAGATACGGCGACAAAAAAAGTGGAAGTCAGTGTTACGGGAAGTTTTAAAAGTAAAAATGGTCGAGTCATGTTGCACAGTGCACTAGCTGCCAACGGTATTGTGCGTTTACCTACATTGTATTGTCAGCAAGAAATCGCCAACGGCTCCTTAGTACCCGTATTCACTGACTGGATAATCCCCAACACACCTCTTTACCTAGTGTACTTACAAGATAAATTCCAGCCCGCTCGGCTCAAATCATTCATTAGCTTTATAAACGAAAACATTGAAAGCTATATTTTTGAATAGCCTTCACCGAATATTGCATGCACATCCTAGCTGGCAACTCGCTGAACAACCAAATTTTTACAAATGCCTAGACAAGCTAAATACTAAGCGTTATCTTCACTGCATGATTATTTATTTGCTCGCATCTATTTGTATTCGATTTATACGCCCTCGGCAGGTTTACGGCGCGGGCGGCAGGTAATTGTACCTAATTTGCGGAAACCCCTGGGCCACTACCCGGGGGTTCTTCGTTATAGTGACTAATCATTAGCAACCCGCTAATCGTTAGTTGTATTTCCGCTTCAATTCTTTCTAATTGGAGCATCATAAATGCCAACTTTATTATCATCTTCTGCTTTGGCTCAGAGCCTTAATTTGCGTGACCTAACTGACCCAAATCAGGGCTATCACGCCATGCAGCAGCTAATAACTGATATTCACAACGCCTTAGCTAAACGCTGGCAATCCAACATACAAATCAGTCGCAACAGTCCTGTGGTTTCACTGGAAAACAACTACGACCGTTTGGGCTACCCTAGTGATGGCGCATCACGTGATGCTAGATACACCCGTTATGTGACCGATAAAATGATTCTTCGCACACAAACTTCAAGTGCCATTCCCGATTTACTACTGAACTTGTGCTCCGACCCACCAAAAAACTTATTGCTGGTATTACCTGGAATTGTGTATCGGCGCGACAGCATCGACAAGCTACACTGCGCTGAACCACATCAGTTAGACTTGTGGCGTATTGTCGATTCAACAAAAGGGCCTATGTGTTTTGATGATCTTAAACAAATGATTGAGATTGTGATGCAGACAGCCCTGCCAAATATGCGCTGGCGCATAGTAAATTCAGATCACCCGTATACTGAGCAAGGGGTGCAAATTGATGTGTACTGGCATCAACAATGGATAGAGGTGGGCGAGTGCGGGCTAACAGCGAAAACTATTCTTGATAATTCAAGATTAGTATCACACACAGGCTTAGCAATGGGGCTAGGTCTAGATAGATTACTAATGTTGCGTAAAAACATCCCCGATATTCGTTTGTTACGTCATAGAGACTGCCGAATTTCACAGCAAATGAATGACCTTCATCCTTACAAACAGGTCTCCATGATGCCTGCTATAGTGAGAGATTTGTCTATTTGTGTCGATGCTACTTTGGATGAAGAAATGATCGGCGATAAGCTACGCAGTCATTTGTCTGAAGCCCACTGCATTGAATCGCTGCTTATAAAATCTAATACGTTTTTTAATGATCTGCCAGCCTCTGCGCACGCAAGAATGGGCATGCGATCTGATCAAAAAAACTTATTGTTGCAACTCACCATCAGGCATTTAGAGAAAACACTAACGGATAATGAAGCGAACGATATTCGCAATAAAGTTTATCAATTGTTACATCAAGGCAGTGCTCAAGAACTGGCTGTTAGCGCCTCATAAACTAAAGCGAATAAGTCAGAGCAAGCTCTGACTTATTCGCTATTTTCACCGTTGCCATTGAAAACAATTAAAAACAACTAGAAACCAATAGCCCTCAAGGGTAAGTACACTCGCTTTGCTTGTTTTTACCTTGCAAGGCCCAGTGTTTCTGCCTTCACTGGTATTAATAACTCCCTCCCAAGAAGATTGTCGAAAACGGCTGTGTTCACCAATGAATCGTCAAAAATCGGTTCTATAAAAGTGAGTTAAGTGCTGTTTAAGCCACTATACAATTACTTCTTAGTACCTGTATCACCCCAAAAAGAGACACACTAAGCAATCCCTCATCATTATCGCTGAGCTTTGTTTTGCTTATTTTGTTTTCGCTCGACACCTTTTTCTCACCGAGATGAGTAGCGCTAATTTGTTGCAACTTTGACACCGTCAATACTGTTTTCTTGGATAAAAAGTTGCTGCTGCAAGCGCTGACCACTATGTTCACAAAATAGATGCAAGCGCTGTAAATCGAGTTCTAGTGAAACGCTTTGGCCCTCTTTGCAACCGGTTCTCTGCATGCTGTATATGCAAAGGTTTTCTCCTTCATAATGGCAGTAAATTTGCTCGCTGATACCGGTCGGCTCCAATGCTTTGACTTGCGCTTGTAGATGCCCGCTGCCAGAGCCAATAATGGAAATATGTTCAGGTCTGATCCCGCAACAAATAGGCATTCCCACCGCCAGATTCTGATATTGATGAAATAGGGGTAATTTAACACCAGCTTGCGTTTCTAAATAGAACTCACTGCCTGTTTGACCCACTGTGGTTTTTATAAAATTCATCGAAGGAGATCCCATAAAACCAGCCACAAAAAGGTTAGCGGGGGTATCGTAGATTTCAAGAGGAGGCCCTACTTGCTGGACAATCCCCCCGTTTAACACCACGATGCGATCTGCTAAGGTCATTGCCTCAACTTGATCATGGGTAACATAGATTATTGTGCTTTGTAGCCTCTGGTGTAGTGCCTTTATTTCAAGGCGCATTTGCACTCGCAACTGAGCATCTAAATTCGACAGAGGCTCATCAAACAGAAATACTTTAGGATGGCGCACAATAGCACGGCCCATCGCTACCCGCTGCCTTTGCCCCCCCGAGAGCGCTTTGGGTTTTCTATCTAGTAACGCTGTTAACCCAAGGGATTCAGCCACATCTTTAACCGCTTTTTTAATCTGCGCTTTAGGCACTTTTTGCACTTCCAGACTAAAGCCCATATTTCGCTCAACACTCATATGCGGATACAGCGCATAACTTTGGAATACCATTGAAATATCTCGATCTTTTGGCGCTAACTCGTTAACTCTGGTATCGCCAATATAGATCTCTCCACTGCTGATTTGCTCTAGCCCGGCAATAGACCGCAGCAAGGTCGATTTGCCACAACCTGAAGGGCCCACTAGCACCACAAACTCTCCGTGTTGGATATCTATGTTGATACTTTTTAACACTTCGACTTGATCAAAGTGCTTGCATATATTTTTTAATTTAATAGAGGCCATAAAATTATCCTTTCACCGCGCCGGCGGTTAAACCTTGCACTAAATAACGTTGAATAAAGACGAAGAAAATACACGCTGGAATTAACGCCAATACCCCCGCAGCCATCATTTGCCCCCACTGTACTGCAAATTTTGAAACAAAATTTAACAACCCCACTGGGAAAGTACTGACACTGCTGTCACTGATGAGCATCAAAGCGAACAACATTTCGCTCCATGCCGCAGTAAAGACAAAACCTAACGTTGCAGCTAGACCGGGTAAGGTCAATGGGACAATCACTTTATAAAGGGCGGTGAATCGTGTGCAACCCTCTACCATAGCTGACTCTTCAAGATCGCGTGGGATACTGTCGAAAAAAGACTGCATTAAAAAGACTGCAAAAGGCACATTGAACGCCGTATAGATAATCACTAAACCCAATAGACTGTTGGTAAGCCCAAGCGGCGCCATAATTTTATAAATAGGCGCCAGCACCATCACCAGTGGAAACATTTGGGTAATTAATAACAGACCACTAATGATTAATTTGCCACGAAACTTAAACCGGCAAAATGCATAACCCGCAGCAGCGGCAATCACCGTCGTTATGACTGCAGTAGCACTGGATACAATGGCGCTGTTAATGAAAAAAGTCGGAAACTCACTCTGGGTAAACACTAGCTCAAAATTCAACCATGTAAAATCACTGGGCCATAGTTTCACCCCTTCTGAGTAGAGTAGTTTGTCCGGTGTAACAGCAATTTTCAGTAGCCAATAAAGTGGAAACAGCGCAAAAACAAGATAGAGTAATATCGCAAACCGATGCGCGACTGACTTCAATAGATTAGTAAATACGAGGATTGGCATCTTATTCTCCATTAGACAGTTTACTGCGCATTTTCAGTAATATTGCCGTGTATAACAGCAGTAAAATTAACAGGATAACTGCCATTGCCGAGGCGTAACCAAAATCTAATCTGCGATAGGCTGTCGTAAAAATGTAACTGGGTAACGTCTGCGTCGAGTTAGCGGGTCCGCCACTGGTCATCACAATAATGAGATCTGCGAAATTGGCGATCCAAATAGTGCGTAGCATCACCGTAATAGCAATCATCGGTGCTAAAAACGGTAAAGTTATTTTAACAAAAACTTGCCAGTCACTCGCCCCATCTATTCCTGCCGCCTCGTATAAATCATTAGGCACAGACTGCAGTGCTGCCAGCAGAGTAATAGCAAAAAATGGGATGCCAAACCAGACATTAGCCACTATTGGGCCGTACATGGCCAATTGTGGGTCAGAGAGAATATTATAAGGTTCGGACAACATGCCTAAGCTAGCCATCCAATGAGGCAATATGCCAATGATCGGATTAAACAGCCACGCCCAAGTCAAACCGGAAAGAAAAGTGGGTACAGCCCAAGGCAAGAATACCAGTGCTTGTATTAGTTTACGTCCGGCGAATTTCCGGTTGAGTAACAGCGCTAACCCCAGGCCTAAACTGAATTGAAAAAACAGTGAAATCAAGGTCCAATCCAGGGTGTTTCCCAGAGCCGAAAAGAAATAACGGTCTGAAAACAATGCTTTAAAGTGTGCCAGCCCAACCCATCCACTGTTAAACGGGTTCAATAGTTCAATACTTTGAAAAGCATATGATATTCCCACTAAGGTGGGGGTAATTATCACCAGAGCGATAGTAATCAGTGCTGGGCTTAGATAGAGATATGGCTCCAACAATCGTTGTAAGTCGAACTTCTTTTGAGAGCTAGGCTGTATAGCGACGGAATTCATAAGTAACCTCGCGGCACGGGTCCTGTATTATGATAAGCAAGTGGTCATCTTAAACCTGTGCCGTTGAAATGTTTGAGCAACATTGATCATTTGTCTGCAAAATGCCGGTTAAACGCTTAATTAAATTAACCGGCTGTTCACACTATTGCGTTTTTAACCAACTTTGCTGTTCTTTGGTTAAATAGGCCGCCCAGTTCTGAGCCATTTCTTCAGTGCTTATCATGTTCAGTAATGCTTCTTGCGAGCTATCTTTAACCATTACAGAACCAAAATAGCCCCAACCTTTAAGGTGGGTTGGCATGGTTAATGGAATGTAATTAGGGCTATTAAGCTCTTCAAACCATCCCTTGTACTGCTCGGTGCTGAAAAATGCATTTTTCTCTGCGCCTTTGTGGATAGGTAACACCCCGACTTTCTTCGCCCATGCTAAATTTTCTGCTGGGCTGGTTAAATGAGAGATCAGCTTCCAGCTGCTTTCTTTATGTTTGCTCTGTTCAAAAATAGACCAGCCAGTGTAGCCAATCGTTGGATAAGCTTTACCTGATGGGCCGACGGGCATAGGCGCCACAGCAAAATCGGCGCTATCCATGCTATTCGCAATGGAGATTAACGCGTCGGGATCTTGATCTAACATCGCGCATTTACCGGAGTAAAACCCTGAGACAATCTCGTTAAAGCCCCAGTTCACACTGTCTTTAGGCGCATAACCGCTACGATAAAGATCAACTAGCAACTGTGCACCTTTGATTGATTCTGGATCATCTAGGAGGCTGTTCCCCTGCTCATCAAAAAACTTAGATGAACCGCGCATTGCCGCCATAAACATCATCCAACCGTTGGTTCCACCAACCCCACCACGCAAACAATAGCCTGATACACCATTGCCTAACGCCGTTATTTTTTTCGATGCGTCGACAAACTCTTGCATCGTTTTGGGTGCTTCACTCATACCCGCCTGGGAAAATATTTTTTTATTCCAAAACATGGCCCTGAGATAAAACCCATAGGGAATCATATTCGCTTTGCCATCGGTATTTCTGGCCATTGCCAAAGTCTTGTCGGTTAATTGTTCCGCTAAGCCACTGGCGGCTATATTGGCTTCCAAATCAACCAGCATATTGTTGCTAGCATAAAGTCCCTGCCAAGAATCTGGCATTTCTACAACATCTGGGGTTTGTCCGCTTTGCACCATTGTTGCAAGTTTTTCAAAGGCCTGCCCCCAAGGAAGAGAGGTGATTTCAACATCTATTCCCGGATTACTCGCTTCAAAATCTTCTACTTGCTGGCGTAAAACTTCTGTTCTAGCAGGGCTGGTAATCACTTCAACTAATTTTAATTTAGTCTCTGCAAGGGCCCCAGCACTAACGATGCTGAGTGACAAAAGGCTACTAAACAATATTTTTTTCATGATCAATCTCCATTTTTTTGTTAGTTTTACAGTTATCCACGTTTATGGTTATGCTTGGTCGGTTGAAGCTGCGTCAGTGCGAGACGTTTGTGCGGCCATCAGCGCCTGTTGTAAGTCGCGCCATAATTCTTGAACATTTTCCAGTCCAACATAAAGCCGAATTAATCGGCTAGATACGCCAAAGTCTTTTGCTGAATTAAACTCAGCCTCTTGATCAACCACTGCTTGTGCGGGTATCACTAGGCTTTCATAGCCTCCCCAACTTACCCCTAGTTGAAAAATTCGCAGTGCATTGCAAAAGGTTTCTACCTGTATTTCATCAGCCAACTCAAAGCTAAATAAGCTACCATAGCCGAGTAAGCTATCGCAGTTGCTAGGCACTACTGCCGGATGGAATACCCTTTTCACTTGTTTGCAATCTATTAACTTGGCGATAATCTCTAGACCGCTTTGTTGATGCTGTTTCATTCTCAGTTTTAAGGTTCGCAAGCCCCTAATTAGTAACCAAGCTTCATTTGCTGACAACTTTGCTCCAAGGTATGGACTGACATGCCGGGTAATTAAATCAATGTTTGCCTGTGAGCTTGCAACGACTCCAGCAACAGTGTCGCTGTGCCCAGAGATATATTTAGACGCTGAATGCAACACAATATCGATTCCCTGCGTCAAAGGTTTTTGAAACAGTGGGCTGGCCCAGGAATTATCAATGATAGTGGTTACTTGCTGCGCTTTGGCTAGCTTGCCAATAGCACTTAAGTGCTGCTGCTGCATCATCCAACTGTTTGGGCTCTCCAAATAAAACAGCCTCGCCCCCACCAATTCTCGAGCAATCGCCTCTAAATCTCCCCCATCGACAAATACAACTTTGATCGAAAAGCGTTTACAAAGTCCCTTAAGAAAACGATAGGTATCTGGATATACATGTTTGATGCACACAATTTTGTCGCCACTTTGCACTTGACTTAAAATGGCGTTGCTAATAGCACCCATTCCACTGCTAAAAGCGATGGCATCTTCTGCGCGCTCTAACTGAGCAATTTTTTGCTCAAAAACTCTGACAGTTGGGTTTCCCACCCGCGAATACAAGGCATCTTTTGTCTCTCCTCTAAAACGATTCAACATCTGCTGATAGCTGCTAAAAGTAAAGAGTGATGATTGATAGATAGGCGGTGACACCGCGCCGTTATGATGCAGTGGGTCACACAGCAGCGCATTATCATCAATATTATTATCGACACCACACTCATTGCTAGGTCCTAATAGTGAGACTGTTTGATTGTTAATCATTTGCGATTCTCCTGACATCTCGCTCGCTAATGTCGATAATTTCATGGGTAATAGATCTCGCTAATTCTGCATCTTTTTCTTTGATGGCATTAAACAGATCTCTATGCAGAGACAGCGATTCATCGGCAAATTTTTGCTGGGCTGGTGCTTCAAAAAACGCGTGAAAAGCGTCGTGCATGCCACTGATAATTTGCTCAAATATAGGGTTGTGACTCGCTCGATAAATGGCGCAGTGAAACTCCCAATCTTGATCGCCTGCCCCTCCCAACATTTGATGAACTCGTTCAACTTCATCGATACATTTTTCAATCTCACAGAGGTCTTCTACTGTCGCTCGCATCGCCGCAAGGGCTCCTGCTTCAGCTTCCAAGGTTCGTCGAATTTCCAATGTATTTAAAATGCTTTGCGGATCACTTTTGATATTCAAAGATAAGAAACTATCACCGGGTTGAATATCGGCGGTCAAGAAGGTACCACTGCCTTTGCGACGTTTTATAATGCCTAGTGCTTCCCAGCGCTTTAACGCACCACGAATAGTATTTCGACTTACTTGTAAGCGATCGACTAGCTCACGCTCAGGGGGGAGCTTATCGCCTATTTTTAATTTCGCATCACAGACAAAGACAGAAATGGCATCCAGAATCTGTACGTCAGTACGAGGCGATTGATTAGGTTCTAAAACCTGATAAGGATCAGCTTTTGTCGTTACAAATTTAGTCATCAATTGAATCTACATTCCGCAATATTTTATTTATTATTTTAAATCAACTCGTTAAAATTGGTAGAACAACTTATTTGAATTAAATTAAACACGGGGAAACAACCTCAAGCAAGGGGTTATTTTGCAATAGACAAGTTGGTCTAAAAATTGATTTCTTTAACTTATTGATAGTATAACGACAAGTCGGCATTGGTTAGATATTTTTTATTTTTGCAACGAAGAGCAAAATCTCTGGGACTTCCTAATCGGTCACAGATATTCATATTAAGCTAAGCTAATCGCTTATTATCGTTATTAAAATTAATTTTTTTCAGTGCAAATCAAGCTGTCTAAGTACGTACATGAGGAGGCAAAAAAAATGAGTTAAGCTGTTTCGCTGAAACGGATTTATAGTGGAGCGGATCTTATTGACCAGGCACTAGGAAGTGCTCTACAGACGAAATTTTTATGGCTATGAATGATTACGAAATATGAAGGCACACTTCGTCAATAATGTGCGTTTTAAATAAGATGATTTAAGCCTATATAAAACCATCTTATTGATAGCTTCCTAGTTGACTATCCAGCGCGCAGCGCCAAAATTTCTTTTATATCCATGTCACCTTGATACAGCGCAAAATCAACTTCTCGTGACTCTATTGCCATTATCGACATGCGATCAGCCAGTTCATTGCCCTCAACGCCCACGTGGCCATTTACGTGAAGTACTTGCACCTCGCTCTTTATTTCCTGGTGCAGTGCAAACATTTCTTTGATTAACTCAAGGTTTTTAATTTCGCCGGTTTTCTTTTTCCAGCCATTTTTCTGCCAACTAATAGCCCACTGAATAACACTTTGGATGGAGTATTTTGAATCGCAGAAGATTGCTACAGACTTGCCTTTAGCAAGACAATCTTTTGCCATTATTAAAGCTTGGTGTAAGGCGTTTAGCTCAGCGGTATTGTTGGTTCCATTGGGATTGAATAATCCGTACCACAACTCGCTAACAACATTATCTCGATAGAGCGCAATACCAGATCCAGCCTTGCCGGGGTTTGGCTCACAGCCGCCATCGGTATATATTTTTGTATCCACCTCTATCGCTGTAATCTCTTGAGCAGTATAAGTTTTAATCGTTTGAGCTGTTGATTTCTTCTTCACGCTAGAAGCAGTACCTGAGAGGCTCGCTCGAGAAGCCGCGTTTTTAGTGGCTGCTGAGCTTGTACCATTAAATGCGGCCTCAGCCGCAGCTCGGGTCTTAAACGACTTATATTTAGCACCAGCAAACTTATCGATGTGTCGCTTACAGGTATTCCAATCAGTAAACACCCCAGTCTCGCGACCTTTCCATACTACATAAAATTTCATCGTTGTTATTTCCAATACTGAATGAATGCGCATCTTAACTAAGTTCGTGAATAGCATCTACTACAGCCTTTGATGATCAAAGATTTTAAGTGCCTTTTTAATGCCCACTCAACATTATTCTTGCTCGTGTGATGACCTATAGGTAAAATCTCTTTCCCATTAGAGAGACTAATAATGAAACAAATAATTGGCTGCTTGGCTTTTTTAAGCTACGTTCTCAACACGATTTTTTTTACTGTACCGCTGGTCATCTTCGCGCTACTTAAATTGATACCGCTTTCTTTTAGCCAAAAAATACTCAGTTATTTAATTGATGGCTGCGCAACTTGTTGGGTTAAAGTTAATACCTTTAACCAGTTGCTACTGAGCCCATTAAAAATTAATGTCGTCAACATGCCAAAGCTCTCAAAAGAGCAGTGGTATATCGTGATATCAAATCACCAATCTTGGGTTGATATCCTGGTTTTACAGCGAGTATTTAATCAGCAGATTCCATTTCTTAAATTCTTTTTAAAACAGCAGCTGCTGTATGTCCCTATCATTGGACTTGCGTGGTGGGGTCTAGATTTCCCGTTTATGAAGCGTTACAGCAAAGAATTTGTCGCGAACAATCCTCACTTGAAGGGCAAAGACATTGAGACAACCCGTAAAGCTTGTCAAAAGTTTAAGCACAAGCCCGTCAGCATTATGAACTTTGTTGAAGGTACCCGTTTTACAGCGCAAAAAGCCGCTGATCAGCAATCGACATACTCAGAATTATTACCCCCAAAAGCTGGCGGTCTATCATTTGCGATGAATGCCATGGATGGAGTCATTGATACTCTTTTGGATGTCACAATTTTCTATCCTGAAGGCATCCCTAGCTTTTGGCAGTTTATCTGCGGTGACGTTGCTAACATTAAAGTTGATATCAAGTCCCAAAAAATTAGCCGTGAAAGAGTTGGAGACTATCAAAATGACCCGCAGTTCAAACAGAGCTTTCAAGACTGGCTGAATCAATTATGGGAAGCTAAAGTAGTGACATTAGAAGAATTAAAAAAGCGTCTGTAAGCTGCTGTGTCAGTCTAATACTTAATACGACAAAGGGATTTAAGCCCTTTATAAACTTCGCTTTTGTTTATTAAATTCGCGGACGGATATTCAGATTGTTGCAACCAGCTAACTTGTATAAAACTAAGTCTGTAAACGACCTAAGACAGCACATTAAATTTTCGACAAGGCGCTCTGGAGTCAGGCATGACGAACGCTATCATCTGGTTTTCTCTATCCCCTGTAATTAAAACACCTTTGCTTTGGCTAGCGCCGCACTGGCCATATACCAGCAATGCCAGAGCTAGCCCGAACTCAATATTCGCTTTATTGCGCGACTATTTTAAGTTTAATATCTCCCAGGTATTTAGCTTTTAGTTGCAGCTGATCACCGGCCTGCAAAAAGGTTTTCTTTTCGAGTAGTTTATTAGTGTATTGCTCAAGTACATAGTCAATCGCATTGGTACTAAAAAAGCTGCCAGTGATGACATATTTAGTACCATAGAGAATTTTGTCAGTCGTACTAGGCGGACGATAAATTATGCCTTCAGGGGTACCGGTAAGAATACTCATTTGCGGAGTGAAGCCACCTTTAGGTAACAAACTGCTGACTTTGGTTGAATCTGTACCGCGTTGTTCTTTTATGTGATCAACAGCTTTTTGTAAAGCTTCTGGTAGCTTCCACAGCATTTGTGCGCCGCTGTCATTTTGTCGCTCTTCACCGTTCAATGTCAGTGATAAATTCGTATCTGCTATTAACTGCTGCCAATCTTTACCTATGACTAAATAAGGCCCTGTTGGAAAAAATCCTTCGCTGCTTTTTGCATTACTAAAACCTAAACCACTTTGCACATTATCCACGTTTATGCCGCGCATTAGCTCCGCACGATCAGTAAAATCACCACATAAAAACAAGCCAAATGCAGGGCCCTTCACCGTTTCAACTTTGGTAATATTCTGTAGTGGGCGCGCGCAAATTTCTACTTCATAATCTAACAGCTGCTTTTCTTTCACAACAATATCTTGATCGCGTGTGCCTTTAGCTACTTTGGCAAACAAGAATGGTAATGGCTTGTCATTAACTTCGGCCGCGTGTTTTGCATAATTAAAGCCTAATCCTAAATGATGCTCGCCATCACCTGCTGGGCTCAACAAGCTCTGTTTGCTATAAGCACGAGTCGTTAGCGATGGTTGTTGACTTAACTGGTTAATTTTTTCGTAACCTAATGTATTGTAAACAGTGATTAAGTCACCCAAAACAGAAAAATGCTCACTTAAATTTACTGCTTGTACTTGCTCATTTTGATCTTTAATGACTAGCAGTGTTTGTAGATTACCGCCTTGTTTGATCTGTGCGAGGGTAATACCCGCAGTAGCAGGGATAATTGCATTGGTAGAAAGCGCGGTTAATGTGGCCATTACCGGCAAAGATAGCGCCGATAAAGTCGATGCTATTAGCGCGGGCAGCATAAGTTTGGATGTGATGGTTCTAGATGAAAACGACGCTAAACTTGCAGAAAATGGAGTTAAAAGATGATCTAACTTGTTCATTAAAAATACCTATATAAATTGCCTGCCAAAAACTTAGTAACCTCTGACATTTAACATTCAGGAACCTTCGCATAACGTATTCACTACACTTAGATCCCACTCTACTCATTGGTGTATTCTCGTTTGCTAAAATCAGTTGAGTACTATCTCAACCAATTGCCAGTAGCTCTAAGGGGAGCGCTACTGGGGCTTACAGGAATGCGAAATATTATAAGCAGCTTAGCTATGCTAAAGTACTCGCATTATTCAAAGGCTAGTGGATAGAGACAAAATAGTGGATAAATTAAACGTAGAACTGATAAAACAACCCGCGCAGCAGCGTGCCAAATTCACGGTAAATGCAATCGTTGAAGCTTCTACTCACATTTTAAAAGAACTCGGCTATGAAAGTTTCACTACCAATAAAGTAGCAGAGCGTGCAGGTGTCAGTATTGGATCACTGTATCAGTACTTCCCCAGTAAGGAATCGCTAGTCGCTGAAATAAAGCGCCAGCACTTTACCGATATCAGACAACGTTTATTAGATGCTTACACCCAAACGGCTCAGCTACCATTACAAACAGTCATAAAACAACTGATAGATGCCACCATCAAAGGTCATTTTAACGACCCACAACTGCATCATATTTTAAGCTATCAAGTGCCGGATTTAACGGTAAAAGAAAACAACGGCGCCGATAATTCAGCGCAAATGTTACTGTTGAAGTTACTTAGCGAGAGATACGCAGAGCTACGCGATGACATCGATATCGCTATGGCTGCTAGAATAATATCACAACTCGTACAACAAACTGTGCACGACGCCCTACCAAAGCCAGCTCAACCGCCCGTCAGTCAAGAACAACTAGAACAACTCAACCGCGAACTTAGTCGAGTGATATGGGTTTATTTAGCGGTATCAGATCAGCAATTAGCAACGCTTTGATAAGACCCAAATCGTCTACTAAAGAACCTATATTTAATTTATGAAGTTTAGTGTTAATTATTTTTTTTGTAGAACTTGCGTAAAAAAATAGGTACCAAAAACATTGGAACCTGGTAACAGCCAATGAACAGCAACAAATCATCAGCTAGCTGGGGTTCTAGTGCCACCAAGAACAAAGAAATGTTTCGATTGCCAGCAATAATCGAATACCCAGCCCGGTCATTTTTAAACGCTGTTTTCCTAAAATGACATAAGCGACAAATTGCAGACCGTAGTTAACAACAAAAGCAATGGCTAACCAATAGAAGAAAATAAACGGTGTGTTATTGATAACAGGAGAGACTGCAGACATAAGCCCTACAATAACCACACGCATAACAAAAGCATTCAGCCCATCGATTGCTTTAAGGTTTGTCTCTGTAGGTTTAGGTAAAAACAGACCGCGAAGCTCAAAAGCTAGACTTACTGCGATAATAATTACAATCAGAAGCCGCCCAGTTGCAAAGATTGCCTCTGAGAGCGGCCCCAGAGTCGGTAAAAGCCAAAATGGCACTAGCGCAGTTAGCGGAAGAAGCACTGTGCCTAAAATCATCAGCCGCAGCGCAGGAGCCGGGTTATGCCCAGTCATTTGAGTAAGACTAGGACTGCTAGAAACAGCAGGCGCTGCCAGCAAAAGAACGATAGGTAGAGCAATCGGATGATCCAGCAAACCAAGCAATGCCAACACACCAAGCATGTTAATAGGCAATACAAACTGAAATAACGACGTCAGCAATAGGCTAGTTCTAATCTCAGAAAGCCACCAAAAGCCTGACGAGGACCAATTCGCAAAGCGGCAAAAAATAACAGCCCAGCAACCAGCTCACTCAACCAAGGTTTTAAAAATGCGCCCCCAGCTGGCATAGTCAACCCAACAATCAGACCAACAACCAGCAAGAACGAAAGGATTCATAGAAAGAAATCGATGGAGGCAGAGTAAATCGATTTTTTCATCATTTATGACCTTTTCCCAATGGTTCCTGATAGGCAGGAACATCAATACTTTAATCAACCGCCGCTGAATTTGGAGCAATAGCTAATAAGCTATCTTGGGCGGGATTTTCAATTATTATTTTTTCAGATTTTCTACCCAATATTTGGCGTTTAAACCATTCAACCTTTTGTTCAAGCACTGAGTTTTCACTTTAAGCTGAGTGGATTCATCGATAGCTTTTGGTTTGAGTATAGTCGTTTTCATGTACGATATTGTAACAAAACCTAACGACTGTAACGCTTGTTTTACAGTGCTTTTTTCCAATGAATGCCATCAATCAAGCATTGTAATTGTGCCCTGTTTAGCGAAATCTTCTCATTGTCTTTGACAGGCATAGAAAAGCAACTCTGCTCAAGTCTCTTGCTCCACTGGCAATAACCAGAAAAAGCAAAGCTATGCGCTGGTTTTTAGACAAGATACTGAATGAGGCTAAACAGTGGTTGAATAATCTTGATTAAAATCTTTATCATTTCAAATCAGGTGAATACAAGGGGTTATCAGTCAGCTCTTCCTTTAAAAAATCCACAAAGCATCGGACCTTAAGCGGAACATAATGGCTTTGCGGATAAATGACATTTAATGGAATAGATGCCCCCTTGTAATC
>Ga0209396_1003446_pt1 | contig 15984 bp, 15 predicted proteins | sample GOMGulsemesocosm_6_FD_184638 | JGI IMG/M metagenome (GOLD analysis project Ga0209396, IMG submission 184638) | Methane-oxidizing microbial communities from mesocosms in the Gulf of Mexico - GOM8C Gulf of Mexico (SPAdes) (version 2) | ecosystem: Environmental > Aquatic > Marine > Cold seeps...
AGAAATACGACCTTTAATCATCTGTCGTGGCCCTATTCGTAAAGAAGCGATGGACGTTTTTGAAGAGATGGGTATCGAGCATTACGGTATTTTACTTTCTGAAAAAGATTCCATCGTCTATCAGAACGCGCTCGCACCAGAGTTACGCCAGCTAACCGATCCGAAGCGTGTTCACCGTGTACCTGATTATACGGGTGTAGATAAAGAAGAGCGTAATGTTCGTATTCAACAAATTATTAGCATCGCCAAAGAAAATGGCTATAACTCCATTTTCACTGGCTATGGTTTCATGGCTGAAGATGAAACCATGGTTGCTGCGATGGAAGATGCAGGCCTTAATTTTATCGGCCCCTGTTCTAAAACCGTTCACGATGCCGGTCTTAAAGACGAAGCTAAACGTACAGCATTAAAAGTAGGTGTGAGTGTAACACCAGGTATTGATAATGCGACGTCGCTTATTCTTGTTAACAAGTATAAGGATGAGAAGTCATTATTAGCCTTGGTTAAGAAAGAAGGTTTATCACTGGGTAAGGGGGCATTCGATCAAGCCGCTTTTGATAATGCTGATACATTGATTGAAAAAGCGGGTGTAGTACTAACTGCAGGCTATAAAAAGGGTGTCGACCTTTATACCACCGAAGAATTACAAGAAACGATTCGTGAACAAGTGATTGTTATGAGTCGAGACTATCCAGAAAACCGAATTCGTCTTAAATGTATCGGCGGTGGTGGTGGTAAAGGACAGCGAATTTTACCTAATCCAAATACGCTGGAAGGTGATGTCGAAGCTCAAATCACTCAAGTAGCTGAACAAGCGCCTTCTTTAGTGTTAGAAATTTTAAACGAAGTGAAAGCGACAGGCCTTGGTGACAATAAAAATATTCTTATTGAGCTGAATATTGAAACGACTCGTCACCAAGAAATTCAAGTGATTGGAAATGGTAAATGGAGCTTGGCACTGGGTGGTCGTGATTGTTCATTGCAAATGCACGAGCAAAAATTATTAGAAGTTTCAGTCACCACAGAAGAGCTTGAAACTGCATTAACCGAAGCTGTGAAAGCAGGTCATGATGTCGAAGCCAAAGTTTTAACTCAAGATCTTAAAACCTTGCATGCGATGGAGCAGGAGTCGGAAACTTTCGGTGAAGCAGTAGGACTTGATAGCGTATCGACTTTCGAGTGTATTGTTGATCGTGATAAACACTTCTTCATGGAAATGAATACCCGTATTCAGGTAGAACATCGCGTAACAGAGTTATGCTATGCCTTGAAATTTATCAATCCAGAAAATGATACTGAGTTCTTTATCGTTGAGTCTTTGGTTGAAGCAATGGTATTGCTCGCAGCCCATGGCCCGAGCTTACCTAAGCCAGAACGTATTAAGCGTAATAATGCCTCAGTAGAAGCGCGTTTAAACGCGACCAACCAAGCATTAGCACCTCATGCCGGTGGCGTTATTGAAAACTGGTCAGATGCTCGTGAAGGCGAGATTCGTGACGACCAGGGCATTAGCTTACATAACCCTGATACTGACGTATTTATGAAGTATCACTTAGCAGGGGCCTACGATAGTAATATCGCCTTGCTATTAACCGTGGGTAAAAATCGCCTAGATAGTTACAACGGTCTAGCTGAAATTTTACGTACCACTGAACTAACCGGTAAAGACCTCGCGACGAACTTAGAATTTCATTATGGTTTAGTCAATTGGTTCTTGGGTAATAACATTAATGCCCGTCCAACGACGCGCTTCATTGTTCCTTATCTAACCGCTGTCGGATTATTAAAACAGAAGGCTAATAACCTTGACTTGAATTTTGCTTATTCGCAAGTCTGCAAAAAATCGCTGGCTGTCGTTAAAGATGAAGATGCTAAGTCAGCATTGCAGACAGTATTAGTGCGCAAGCAACTGTTGCTGACTCGTCCATTAGAAAGTTTGATGGCAGAGCCTCATATCTTAGCGGGCTGGTTGAGTATTAATCAAAAAAACTTTGCTCTGAATGCTCAAGGTGATATTTCTTGGACAGAAAATCCTATTAAAGTATTGGCAGAAACTTATCATTTCTTGAATATGGATTTCAATCCTGAGAATCCAGCATCCAGTATGATTTGGGATCACGATCATGAAGTACTAAGCCAAGCATTAGATTTTTATGCTGAATTAGAAAAGACTCTGAATATTTCTGATTACACTGAACTTTGCCATATATTAGCAAATAAAAAGTCTCCTTCAGATGCAATGGACAGCGAGCAATGGGTAGCCATTCAATCTGCTCACTTGGGCTATCAAGCGGGTAATGAAATACTATCCTTATTGCCGTTTATTGGTATCAATACGCAATTCTTCGATTTGAAGGTGAATGAAGATTTAAGCGTTCATATTCCAGAGTTTTTATTAGACGAAGAACTACAAGTGAAAATGGCTAAAGTACTTGTTCCACCTCTCGTGGCTAAGAGTGATGAGATACTAGCGCCGACAGGGGGGATGTTCTATTCCTGTGAAGCACCTGGTATGCCAGCTCTTGTTGAGTTAGGTTCTCACTTCGAGGCAGGTCAGCCGTTATACATCATTGAAGTAATGAAGATGTTTAATAAGGTCAATGCACCGTTCTCTGGAACGATTGATAAAGTGTTGGTTGAAGATGATGGCGCTATTATTAGCAAAGGCCAAGTCTTGTTTAAGATTACCCCTGATGAGAAAGCCGTTATAGAAGCCCCCGAAATAGTTAAAGCGAGAATTGAAACGCAGACGTCTGAGTTCTTAAGCTCAATTACTCTTTTAACGATTTCTAATTCTAAATAGGGAAGTGGCAGTATGATAGTTGCATTAGATCACATCGCAATTGCGGTACCAGATTTAGAGAAATCAATTAAGCGTTTTATGGAAGACTTTGGTCTTTCCTTTAGTGGTAAAGAAGACGTACCGGCAGCTAAGACCAGTACGGCATTTTTTCCATTGTCAGAAACCAGTATTGAATTAGTTCATCCTTTAAATGGTGAGGGTCCAATTCAGGGTTATCTAGATAAAAAGGGTGGCGGTTTACATCATTTGTGTTTTCGCAGCGATGACATCGATGCGGACGTTGAACGTTTAAAAGAAAAAGGTTATCAGTTTTTATCAGAAGCGCCAACGCTAGGTGCCCATAACTGTCGTGTAATATTTATTCATCCTAAGTCGTGCGATGGGGTTCTTATCGAACTTAACCAACCTCAAAATGAAGAGGGAGAACACTAATGCCTAATAGCAACGAGCCTGATAAGAAAGCACCTGAAAAAAACAAAATCGCTTCTGAAGAAAAAAAGTACACTCTCGCCGAGTGGCAGGCCTTAGCAACAAAACAAATGAAAGGCTTAACGCCCGAAGAAATGGAATGGCATACCCCAGAAGGTGTGCCGATTAAGGTGCTTTATACACAAGAAGATGTAAAGGATCTTGAATTCGCCAATACCATGCCTGGTCTTGCGCCTTATGTTCGTGGTCCTCAAGCAACTATGTATGCAGGTCGCCCTTGGACGATCCGCCAGTATGCGGGTTTCTCTACAGCAGAAGAGTCCAATGCTTTTTATCGTAAAAACTTAGCAGCCGGTGCGCAAGGCGTATCCGTTGCGTTTGATTTAGCGACGCATCGTGGCTACGACTCAGATCATCCCCGGGTAACAGGGGACGTTGGTAAAGCCGGTGTTGCCATCGACTCAGTAGAAGACATGAAAATATTATTTGATGGTATTCCATTGGATAAAGTTTCCGTTTCTATGACGATGAACGGTGCTGTTCTGCCGATTCTTGCAAGCTACATTGTCGCCGCCGAAGAGCAGGGAGTTAGCCAAGATAAACTATCCGGTACCATTCAAAATGACATTCTAAAAGAATTCATGGTACGTAATACCTACATTTATCCGCCGACGCCATCGATGAGAATCATCGGTGATATCATCGCTTATACCTCGGGCAAGATGCCTAAATACAACAGTATCTCCATCTCGGGTTATCACATTCAAGAAGCGGGTGCTGATGCCGCGCTTGAGCTAGCTTATACCTTAAGCGACGGTCGTGAATATGTACGTACGGCGCTGAATGCTGGGCTGGAAGTGGACGCCTTTGCACCGCGTTTATCGTTCTTCTGGGGCATTAGCATGAACTTCTATATGGAGATTGCTAAGTTACGTGCAGGGCGTTTATTGTGGAACCGGATTATGTCGGAGTTTAATCCACAGAATCCTAAATCTTCAATGTTACGTACTCACTCACAAACATCTGGCTGGTCGTTAACCGAACAAGATCCATATAACAATGTTGTGCGCACGACCATAGAAGCGATGGCGGCAATTTTTGGCGGTACTCAATCTTTGCATACCAATGCGTTAGATGAAGCCGTGGCGCTGCCTACAGAGTTCTCTGCTCGTATTGCGCGTAATACTCAAATTATTCTGCAAGAAGAAGCAGGTATCACTCAAGTTGTTGATCCTTGGGGCGGCTCTTACATGATGGAGAGTCTAACTCAACAAATGGCTGATAAAGCTTGGGCATTGATCGAAGAGATTGAAGAAAAAGGCGGCATGGCGAAAGCGATTGAACAAGGCTTACCAAAACTTCGTATCGAAGAATCTGCTGCTAGAAAACAAGCCCGTATTGACCGTGGTGAAGATGTCATCGTTGGTGTGAATAAGTACCAGCTTGAAGATGAAGCGGACTTAGACATTCTTGAAGTTGATAATGTCGCAGTACGTGAATCACAAATTAAGCGCTTAACAGAAATTAAAGCTACTCGTGATAACGAAGCCGTGACAGCTGCGTTAGCCGCAATTACACACTCTGCCAAAACAGGCGAAGGTAACCTGCTAGACTTAAGTGTGAAAGCCGCACGTTTGCGCGCGACAGTAGGCGAGATTTCTGACGCAATGGAAGAAGAGTTCGGACGTTATAAAGCAGAAGCGCGGACTATCTCGGGTGTGTATGGCGCGTCGTACGAAGACGATGCAGATTGGCAAGCGATTAAGTCTGACATTGAAAGCTTTGAAGCTGAGCAAGGTCGCCGTCCGCGTATGCTCGTGTGTAAAATGGGGCAAGATGGTCATGATCGTGGTGCCAAAGTCATTGCCACAGCGTTTGCTGATGTTGGCTTTGATATCGATTTATCCCCCATGTTTTCTACACCAGAAGAAGTGGCTAAGCAAGCCGTTGAAAATGACGTTCATGTCGTGGGTGTTTCATCACAAGCTGCAGGCCATAAAACTCTTGTTCCTGCACTTATTGAGGCACTAAAAGCTCAAGGCGCTGACGACATTATCGTTGTTGCTGGCGGTGTAATCCCTAAGCAGGATTACGATCACTTATGGAATGCCGGTGTGAAGGGGATTTTTGGCCCAGGCACTAAGATTCCTGTTAGTGCTCGCTCTGTGCTTGAGGCAATTAAGCAAGCGCAGAACTAGTAATTGTAAAAAAATCATAAGTGCTTAGCGACTTCTGCTAGCACTTATGATTTTTCATATGGCTTCTAATAAATCTTCGATTAAAATTAAAAATTAAAAATTAAAACTTCCCGCTCATATCCTCAGGACTATTCCAGTCCGCCTTATAAATATCATTCTCACTTAAATGGTAAGCATCATCTCCTTGAATTAATCCTCGGCTAGAATTGATATTGTGATACCTATTCGCATCATTATCTTCGCTGCTTTCTGTAATGAGTGCCCCCGCTTGAATTAACTGCTTATTCTTCACCTCAAACAAAAACAATCCAGACTGAGACCATTGATAAAACTGGCTATCAGGGTCTCCCCAATGATTGCCTTGTGCAGGTCCATTATTAACTTTGATCGGAAAGGCGAATCGATATTGTTCATCCTGTTGAATACCAGCAAAGCTTAATGGGTCATAACTTAGCGGAGTTGATGAGCCTCGCTTGCCGATTAATACAGTACCTAGCTCAGCTGGCTGTTGAATATTTGCAACATCAAATAATGAAACTTTAATGCCTTGATACCAGGTTGTTCCGCTTTGCCCTAATATTGCATCTTTGCCAATACCCAGTAATAAATCATTGCCAATGGGATGTAGGTAATCACTAAAACCAGGGATTTCTAGCTCCCCTGCAATAGTTGGTTGTGACGTATTAGATAGATCAATCACGTACAGAGGATCGACCTTCTGGAAGGTCACTATATAAGCTCTATCCTGCATAAAGCGAACGCTATAAATCTGCTCACCGACTTTGCCAATTGCTGCAGACTGTTCAGTATTGGGCAAGCTTGAAATCACTTTTAACTCATCACCTTGGCTATTCAGTATGGTCAGTTGATGTTGGGTTAGGCGCCAACCGCCTTCATCTGGTCTTTTTGACGTCACCAGAGCAATGCTACCATCGTTAAGTTCCCCCAAGCGCAGTCTAGGATTACTACTTGCAAGCTGACCTTCAACTAAAGCTGAGCCTTGATAATTGAAGGTTGCTAAATCAAATTTATGTAAATGAGTATTACCTTCATTCCAGCGTAGTGAAGAGGTTTGCGTATCTGAGAAATCCCAATAACTGGTATTAAACGTATAGAGATTATTTGAACTCATATAAATACCTTGAACTTCACCGGCCATGCAGCGACTGCTGAACTGGGCATCATTAATATTTATTCGAGTAATCATGGTTAAGTTAGTCGATCCCATGAGTGGATTGGAAACATTGGGTATTAAACAACTTTGATCAGTAATGAGATTCTGCTGCTGATCATTTATAACAATTTTAGGTAATAAACTACTCAAGCTAAGGTCATTTATTATTCGTTGATTAGCTTCTATCTCAGCTTGTGTCTCAGGGTACGCAACGAGTCCTGTAATCGACGGGCTATAGCGGCTGATTAAGAATATTTCGTCACCAATACGACGACTCTCTACAGCAAAGCCATCAATAGAGACTGTATATTTTATTTCGGGCTCCGTCTTAGATTGAATATCAAGGATACTTAGATTGGTTTGGCCATCTTGCCAGTTTTGAGAACTTATCCAGTTATCTTGATAAGACGTTCGGTTACCAAGAATCACGAGTGAGTTATCTTTCAGATACAACTGATTTGGATTTATCTCATTTAAATCAACAGTCGATAAGGTCTCTTGGGTGTTTTTCACAATGCGAACTTGTGCAGGGCTAACTAAGGTAGGCGTGCCACTACAGGGTAAATAATCTATTAGTTCATCTTGTGCAGCGACAGGGCTTGCAGCTAAAGGTTCGCTAGAGTCACAGTTGTAGCTCTCGCCATAGTTATAATTCCAGACAGCGGGTCTTAGAACAAAAAAGTTTTCACCATCGTACTTCCAGATATCGCCTTCATCAACACCGGCAACCTGAGTATTAGTACCACTAAATTCAGCCTCATTGCTATTACCGGCATTAGAATCAGCAGTAGCACTATCTACCGCTATGGATTCTAGATACGCGGTATCGTCGACAGTAGCTGGGCTGTATTTCTGAGTATATTGCGCGGTAAGGAACTGCTTAAACTCACTTTGACTAGCGTTTTCCTTAAGTTGAACGTGGGCTTTTTTCTCGATGTCAGCGTTATCGTTTGAGTTATTATCCAGCTCAATGCAGGCAATCAAACTCGCCATCAAGCAACAAGCCAAGACGGCTTTAGCCTTAGTTAAATGGGGGCGTGTGGATAACTTTTTCTTAATGCCGTTCTCAATGGGGGTCTTCATACTAGTTCCTTGAATATGATCGAATGCTACACTCAATACTAATGGGAAAATTTCACATGTCAAATTTTACTCCATAAATTTATAAAATCGTTACAATAGGGAAATTAATATAAGTAAATGATTTAAAGCTAGGTTCACAAAAGGAACGTGTGTGCGTCGATTAATAGTATTACTGTTTTGTCTCTCGCTAGTAGGGACGATACAAGCGCAAGAAGGAATAAAGCTCTCTATCGGTCAATATCGTATTCTTGATGATAGTGATAGCTATGACTTTACCCCCGTCAGTATTAAATATTCGACTCAACAATATCAAGCTAGACTCACGTTACCCTATATCAATGGCTATCAAGGAGAATCAGGGCTAGGAAATATATCGATAAAACTGTCATATTTAACCCAGTGGAAGAAAACCTTTATTGATCTGAACTATCGACAAAAACTTGCAACAGCAGACGATAAATTAACAGTTCCCGTAAGAGACTCAGGTATGAGTATTGAACTGGCGCGCTACGTTGCTGGTGGAATAGGCTTTGTCGAACTGGGGCATACATGGGGGCGCAAGGCACAATCAAATCAAGCAGAGCGCAATGATAGATTTTATTACGCTTTGGGCGGGGTATATCCTGTCAGTCCTAGTGTATCCATAGGCTTAATTTTGGATCACAAATCGACTGCTTTGGGTCAACTGGATCGAAGTGTAAGTCTGATTAGTCAATATAAGCTTACTAATAAAAATCGACTGGGTATCAGTATCGCAAAAGGGCTGACCACTGCTAGCCCCAGCTGGTTGATAGGGGGTATGTGGTCACATAAATTCTAATCGAAAAGTTTAGTTTTCAATAGACTCAGGCTTTTCAACTTCATTAGCACCCGTATCCGACGGAAAGTTAACTTCTAAACTGTCCTCAAAGGCGTCTCGACTTTCAAGTATTTCAGGCCGTTCAATACGTTCAGGTCTATCTAATATCTCAGGCCGGTTCATAGAGCGAATACCCGTACCACCAATGCCTCCGATAGTCTCTTCTTCAGGTATTAATTCATCGCCTTGTTCATAATGCTGCTGCCCAAGAGAGAAGCTGCTAAAGCCAAGGACAGTACTGATTATAAAAGTACTGACTAATTTAATCGCATAATTATTCATCGTCTAAATCCGTATAGAGGTAGCTACCTAAGCGGAAGCGGAAATGTGGGCCCGATATCTTTTTATCGTGTTTTTGCAATGCCAATGCTTGTTGATTAAGGTCTTTTAAAACCTGTATCGACTGCTCTTTAGCCGATTTTTTCAACACTAATAACGAGGGCTTGCTGAGCTTGTTATAGAATACCGCGCGTTCAAAATTCTTCTGCTTGTTAACTAAGTTTCCGGTACTAGTAGCCATATGGTCGGCTAGGTTCTGGGCAAAGAAAAACAGTTGATCTTCTGTTAATTGCTTATCTTGTAACGTATTCATATCTAGATGCAGGTGTTGTTCAGCATCCTTACTGATCCACCCCATCTGTAACCAGCTTTCCATAATGCTAGAGCTGTGAATATTTTGTCGGCTATATTCATTGGCTAAGGATTCAAAACTTGCTTCACCATTTAGAGGCAGCGGCTGCGGAGTACCTTTAATACAATAGGGTTCTTCTCCCATCCAGCTGGCAAGCATTAAGCTATTGATCGAAAGACGTTCTGAAGGTTTGTGATCTAGATCTTGGCCACGTAATCGTTTTACGTCCTTTCTATGAACACCGGTGAGTAAATTAATACGACTGTCCGTAATCGGCTTATCGTCAATAGTGAAGTTTTTTTCAGCAACTTCGACGTAGGCAGATTTGATCACTTCCAACAGGGTTGGCAGCGTTATTTGCTTATTGATCAGAAATCGCATCAAGGGTTTTAATAGCTGCTTGATGGCTGAATGCAGTAAGGTATTTTGTTTGTTTTCATCAATCATACTAACAGTGTAACCCAAGGATAATGAGTTGTGGGAAAAAATCACATTATAGGTTGCTACCGCTTAGCTTCACTAGAGTAACTTATGGTATTCTTGCTCTAGCAATTTAAACTCTGAATAGACACTTGGCCTATGATCGACTTACAAGCATTAAAAAATGGCAATCGTCGTGCACTTGCCAAAGCGATTACCCTAGTTGAAAGCAAGCTTGATACACACAGAGTTGAAGCCCAAGCAGTACTGAACCAGTTATTACCGGATACAGGAAAAAGTATTCGTATTGGTATTTCTGGCATTCCAGGGGTGGGGAAGTCGACCTTTATCGAAGCGTTTGGCCAGTATCTAATTAAACTAGGGAAAAAAGTAGCAGTACTCGCTGTTGATCCAAGTTCACCGCTACGTGGAGGCAGTATTCTTGGGGATAAAACCCGCATGGAAATGCTGTCGCGGGAAGAAAATGCCTTTATTCGCCCTTCTCCTAGTGAAGGCGCATTGGGTGGTGTCGCACAGAAAACCCGTGAAACCATGCTTATGTGCGAAGCTGCGGGCTATGACGTTGTATTGGTTGAAACAGTCGGGGTTGGTCAGTCGGAATACGAAGTAGCGGCCATGGTCGATTTCTTTTTGGTATTGATGCTACCGAATGCCGGAGATGAGCTGCAAGGTATTAAACGCGGCATCATGGAATTAGCCGATGCCTTAGTGATTAACAAAGCCGATGGTGAAAGTTTAAACCTCGCGAAGCAAACCCAGGGGCATTATAAAAGTGCCTTTAAGCTGATGAAGCAAAATAGCTTCTGGACTCCACAAGTTCAAACTTGTTCAGCAATCAATAGCGAGCGTATCGAAGAAATTTGGCAGATGATCATGGATTATCATAAAGCGGCCAATGAAAAAATTAATGCCGGTATCAGTTCGTTTACCGAAAAACGAGCACGCCAAAATAGTGAATGGCTAGATAAACTCATTCATGAAATGTTAGAGCTAAAGCTGAAACAGAATACTGAAGTGAGGCAAAGATTACCTCAGTTACAGGATGATGTTTTAAATAATAAAACCACACCTTATAATGCGGCTAAACAAATAATTGATCTGCTATAACTCGCTTTAATACTATTGGCGACACGATAAATAGAACTTATTATGAATACAGTACCTAGCTCGGAAAAACTGATCTTGAAAAAAGAAGTCCCAGAACACATCAGCAAAAAACTAAAGCAGTTTTTTATCGATCATCTTCCTATTACTCAATTCATGGGCTTAGAAGTTGAATCTTACGATGGTGATACGTTAATTTTAACAGCGCCGCTAGAGCCGAATATTAACGATAAGCAAACAGCGTTCGGTGGTAGCTTATACAATACGGCAGTAATGGCGTGCTGGGGAATGATTTACCTGAAAACTCAAGAAAAGAATATTCAGTGTAATCAGGTAGTCACGGAAGGCAGTATGAAATATATAGCGCCAGTCGATGGACGTATTCGTGCGATCTGTCATGCACCCAGTGAAGAAGAACTTGCAGGTTTTTTTGATCATTTTGAACGTAAAGGGCGTGCGCGGATTAGCTTGGAAGCGGCTATCTATAACGATGTTTGTGTGATGAAAATTGACCCCGAAGCTGAACCTAAGATAAAGCCCTCGGTTAAGTTCAGTGGTCAATACGCCATCTTAAAAAATTAGTTTAATTCTTCTGCCTGCAAAGAATCAGTACTGACTTCATTCGTCAGTTGACTCTCTGCAGGTCGTAAAAAATCCAATATTAAGCGTCCTATGAAATTCGCATCCGTACTGAGACGTAATGAATGAATGCCCTTGCTATAAGTCGGTTCCCCTATCGTTTCAGCGCGGCGGCTTAATAATCTCTCACTGTATACTGCGCTAAATTCTGGATGTCCTTGCAACGAGACAATATGTTGGCCAATCGTAAAGCCAGCATGAGGACAAAAGTCGTCGCTTAAAAAATTGTGTGCCGTTGACGGTAATTCCACTACTTGATCTTTATGGCTGTAAATCAAATCTAAATATTTAGGTAGCGATTGAGAAAAGGGTGAGTCTGGAATCGTTAATAGTGAACGCACCCCAATTCCCCAGCCTTTATCACTCATTTCAACCTTGCCCCCTAAAGCCTGAGCAATTAGCTGGTGGCCGAAACAAATTCCCAGTACTTTAGCTTTGGCCTGATCTGCTTTTATTATCCAATTCGATAAGGGGGCTATCCAGTCGTGAGCTTCGTACGCCCCAGCTTTAGAACCCGTAATAACATAAGCATCGCATTCATCTAAAAATAGCGGTAAATGGCCTTGTTGAACTTGGTAGTAAACAAATTCAAGAGTTGAGTCATCTGAGTGAGTACTCTCTAATTGAGAGAAGTACTTTTCAAACATTAATCCATACGAACCATACTCTTGAATCAGGTCATCGTACAAAATATCAGTTTCTAATAATCCTATGCGCATCTATTAAATTCCTTCTTATCTGTAAATTTCAATAAGGCCTGCTTCTGCTTGCCTTTACACGTCTATCAAGATAGATCAGTCTATAAATAATCTTAATGGCGTGTCGTTGAATCATTGCTAATAAATTGACTAGCATCTTTCTTTTTTAACGGCTCAATTATACTTTCTAAACCATTTATTTTAATTTCTAATGCCAATCCTAGCAGCATGCCCAAGCGACCTTCTGGCATCCCTTTCTTAGCAAACCACAATAAATATTCCTCAGGAATATCGATTAATATGCGGCCTTGGTACTTACCAAAGGGCATGTACTCATTGGCGAGAGCGAGTAAGTCATGTTTTTCAAACATTGGGTCAATCATCTTTTGTTAGCTGTCTTTCCAATAGTATCACTTGCGAAAAACTTGTGCTTTAACGATACTAGCGCATTTTTATGACCTCATTATTAATGCTGGCTGGGACTTAACCCCAAATAGACACTTTAGTAATCAGATTAACGCAAGTTTAGGAGTCTAAAATGGCCATTGCAAAAAATACTGTTGTTCAATTTCATTACACACTAAAGGATGCTACTGGCACCGTTATCGAAAATTCTTATGATGGCGAAGCAATGGCTTATTTACACGGCCATGGCAATATCATCCCTGGATTAGAAGAAGCCATGCTGGGTAAGGAAGTCGGTGAAGAATTCACAACGACTGTTGCGCCAGAAAAGGCCTACGGACAGCGTGATGAAGCGGCAATACAGCGCGTTCCAATGAAGCACCTTCAAGGTGCAAAAAAATGGAAAAAAGGCATGGTTGCACATGTAGAAACTGAGCAGGGCGAGCGCCAAGTGACCGTGATTAAGGTTGGAAAGTTTATGGTAGATGTGGATGCGAACCACCCATTCGCTGGTAAAGAATTAACTTTCGAAGTTAAAGTTGAAGACATTCGTGAAGCAACGGCTGAAGAAGTTCAGCATGGACATGCTCACGGCATTGGTGGACACCAGCACTAAGTCATTTATAGAGAAAGCTGGTAATTGGCAGAGTTTGTCTATACTAAAACTATTGACATAGTATTTAGGAACCGTATGGATCAAGCTCTGCAAAATCAAATTCAGCCGTCTATCCCTTCTTTAGAAGATTCCTTACGTCTAGGGCAAAGTCTTCACCTAGAGTTTGAAGGAATACCTGCATTAAATGGTGGTTATCATTTATGGGGAATTTGTCCTAATGAATCCATCATGGTATCAGCCCCTCAGCTTAAGCTAAGCGAAGAACTGTTAAACACAGCAGTAAAAGCCAGACTGTTCATTAAACAACTGGATAGTGCCTGTGCGTTCCGCACAACGGTCGCAAATCTTTGTTCAATACCGTCTAATTATCTTCACCTTACAATGCCAAATTCAATGGTAACAGGTGAAGTAAGAAGGAATAGCAGAGCACGTCTTAGTGTATCGGCAGAAATCACCTATGGGGCTGGTAAAGCAACATCTGCTGAAGTGAGTGATGCGAGTATTTGCGGCTGTCGTATTAATACCAAGGCGAACGATTTGAAGGTAGGTGATGTCATTAATATGGTATTTGAAATTAATATTTATAGTATCAATCAAGTAATTAAACTGTCAGCAGTGGTGCGTTCTCGAGCAGAAACTTCTGAGGGATTTGCGCTAGGGGCTCAGTTCTTGGAGATGAGCAATTGTCACCGCATAGTTTTGAGTAGCTTTATTAATAAACATTGTTAGTCACTATAACTCGCTATAGAAGGTTGATTTCGTAGGAAATTATAGAAAAGGGCAAGAGAGGACTGTTTCGAAAGGTGAATCTTAATTGTGTTCAGTGACCGAAACTAGACAGCATCCAGTAACGGCCCGTAATGATAAAACAAAATGCCTTACCATTATTCATAAATACAACTATTCATGAGCACTATTATTCATAAGTGCAAAGATAAGCCGTATCCGTTTTAACCTGAACACCAAAGCTCACGTTAGCGTCTACGTTAAAGCTTTCACCCGCAGAAAAAGTCTTCCACTCATCACTACCCGGAAGCTTAATGATTAAAGCGCCTGCAACAACTGTCATTACTTCTTTCTGACTCGTACCAAATTCGTATTCACCCGGAGCCATAACGCCCACAGTTGAAGCCAGCTGCTCGCCTTTAAACGCGATAGATTTTACGTTGCCATCAAAATATTCATTAACATCAAACATAGGTATTCCTTAAAAGTTATTGAATGACTCTCTTCGATACTTTTATAAAAAGCATATTATGAGAAGAGGATTAAAATTGGTCGCGCAGTATATCACACTCTAATTCACTGCAAATATGGGCTTAAGAAAAGCAGAGCTTTATGACCCGCCATACAGCTTCGTCATCATCTCAATATAATGTTCTAAATTACGCTCAGCATCGATAGGATAATGTTGGTCGGTGATTTCCACGGTAGTGGCACGGTCAAAGCGGAAGTTACGGTAATCTTGGCGTATTTCGCACCAGGCGACTAATGTCCAACGATCACCCCAAAAGAACATCCCTAAAGGCCAGATTCGGCGTTCACTCTTATTGCCTTCGGCATCGGTGTAATGAAGTTTTAAAATTTGCTGTTGTTCGCACGCACGTCGAATGGTGCGGTGGGTTTCCCCCAACTTTTGCTGAGGACTCAGTGTTGGTACGCGATAAGCCTGGCGATCAGCCTGAATTAATAATGGCTCAGGTAATACCGCGCGAATCTTCTGCACGGCGCGCTTTGCGCCAGCAGCCAGGTCTGGGTCGGTCCAAGCTTCAACCATGCGCGCGCCTAATAACAACGCCTGCATTTCGTCAAAATCAAACATTAGGGGTGGCAGCTGATAGCCAGGCCTGAGTAAATAACCAATCCCCGCTTCACCATCAACCGGCACACCTGAGAGGCTAAGGGCTTGAATGTCGCGGTAAATAGTTCTTACCGAGACCTCCATTACATCGCTTAGTTGCTCGGCCGTAATGGCGGTACGGCGTCCACGCAGCAAGTTAACCAATTGAAATAGGCGTTCAGACTTGCGCATGGAAGTTTTTTCTCCGTCATTGGCTATAACCCGCTATTTAAGCAGGTGCTTGCATGGTATGAATTTGCTGGTGATCGACCTTAACACTTTCCATATCAATCACCTTCATCATACCTTGTAAGCTAGGCTCTTCACCAAAACGCTGCTGAGCGGCGCTAGCCGTTTCCATGTCCTGCCAGAATACAGTATCGGTCCAGCTGTTCTCATTTGTTTTAGCGAGAGCACGGTACTCAAAACCTGGTTGGCTCTTTACCCAATTATTAAGGTGTTCGTTCTCCGCTAAAAATACTTCATCACTAATACCCTTTGCGAGCTTGAATGTGACTAATTCTAAAATTGCCATTGTGCAGTTCCCTGTCTTAATTAAGTGAGCCTCTAGTATAAAAAACAGGACTGACAGAACGTGTCAGTAGTGAAAAAGAGAGAAAACTGACTAATTGGTAACAAGTTGTAGAAATAGGGCGATTTATTCTTAAAAGTACGTATAATCCGCCCTTCTCAAATCTGCTGGTTTTTTTGGGCTAGGCAAAATTCAACATCCCGTTGGCTATTTCATCTAAAAATAGCGAACTGATCGTGTAGTGTGATCTGTTGTTTATAGTAATTGCTCAGCCCTAATTCCTGCCCTATGTATTATCTACAGGATGACGTGATGTCTGACACTCCAGAAACAACAGAAGTAACTACCGAAATCGTTGAAGATCAAGGTCCAATGTTTACCGACCTAGGTTTACCGGATACTTTATTACGCGTATTGGACGATATGGGTTATAAAAAACCTTCTCCAATTCAAGCACAAGCGATCCCACCTTTATTAGAAGGTAAGGACGTTTTAGGTCTAGCACAAACAGGTACTGGTAAAACAGCTGCTT
>Ga0209396_1003447_pt1 | contig 15980 bp, 14 predicted proteins | sample GOMGulsemesocosm_6_FD_184638 | JGI IMG/M metagenome (GOLD analysis project Ga0209396, IMG submission 184638) | Methane-oxidizing microbial communities from mesocosms in the Gulf of Mexico - GOM8C Gulf of Mexico (SPAdes) (version 2) | ecosystem: Environmental > Aquatic > Marine > Cold seeps...
CGGTGGCATCGAATACCTCGGAACCAGGAATACCATCGCGAAGCTGCTTTTTTACCAGATCGCGAATAAAAGTCGCATCGTCCACCACCAAAAACCTAATAGTCATAAATTTGCTCTTTAATACGCACTAAACTTTAAAATATTAGTTGATCGAGGGACTGCAGGCCTAAATCAAAAGGATTTATTTACTTTTGTTCCGCTCGAAGACCAGCAAGCCATTATCTATCGATGGCTAAAGCGCCGGTAACGGGGCAATAACACGATGTGACGGGTCACAGCGGGACATAAAAAAACCTGCCTCAGCAGGTTTTTAAACTCCGTAAAGTACTGCCTTTCAAGCTTCGGCCTGACGGGTAAAAACCCACTCTTTAGCCGAGGACATGTCTTCATTATAGGCATAACCAGCCAGATCAAACTGCTTTAACTGCTCGGCCTCCGTCACCTTGTTTTTGATGGCGTAGTGGCACATGAGACCACGGGCTTTCTTGGCGTAGAAGCTGATAATCTTGTATTTATCGCCTTTCCAGTCCTTAAAGACCGGCGTAATGATCTCGGCATTCAGCACCTTGGGTTTCACCGACTTGAAATATTCGTTAGACGCCAGGTTCACCACCACGTCACTGTTAAGGCTCCCGAGCTGAGTGTTCAGCGCTTCGGTGATCTGTGTACCCCAGAATTCATACAGGTTTTTACCGCGCTGGTTGGCAAACTTAGTGCCCATCTCTAGCCGATAGGCCTGCATCAGGTCGAGGGGACGCAACAGGCCATAGAGACCAGACAATATACGCAGATGCGCTTGTGCAAACTTTAGGTCTGCCTTATTGAAACTTGTCGCTTCTAGCCCCGTGTACACATCGCCATTAAACGCCAGCGCCGCTTGCTTAGCATTGCTGGGGGTAAAAGGCGGCTGCCACTCTTGAAAACGGTCGTAGTTCAACACACCCAACTTGTCGCTGATACTCATCAGTGAGGATACATCGTGCGGCGCTAAGTCTTGCAGCTCGTCAATGAGCAGGGCCGACTCCTCGAGAAAGTCCGGCTGACTGTAATCCGCCGTGTGGGGGGCGGTTTCATAATCCAGGTTCTTAGCGGGTGAGATGACGAGCAGCATGTGTGTGCCTTTTATTATTCAATGATGTTCACAGGTTCGATGGCGCGACTTAATAAGGGCTGAGGCTCTTTATTCTGGCTTCAAAATGGCCTGCCACCAGTTTAGTGGTGTGCGGTTATCCACTGGATCGTAGACATTGCCGTAGACCCACATAACGTCGTCGCCGGCACAGTAGCGATTCAGAATTTCTTCTATCTTGTCGAAACCGCAGCTCACATGAATACTGAAAACCAGCATCCTTGGGGTCTCCATATCCTGTTCCCCGCCCAGCTTTTCCAACTGAGCGGTTAAGTCGTCGCTCAGTTGCGTAATCTCACCCCGAGAAAATACGCGAATTGAGAGGTTGCCACTGCGTTGCAGCAACTCAAAGTTTTGCGTGCCAGCCTCAAGCTTAATGGTGTCGCCACTGGCAATGCCTTTGATGAAAGCAGGTGAGCGCACCAGCTGACAAGAATCGTCCTCATTTACACGCACCTGTAAGCGCTCAACCACCGGTTCACCATCCGCGCCTATACCAGCAAAAAGCTCTATCACCTGTAATGCATTCATCGTCTTTCTCTCAAATTAACGGGGCCGCCCGTGCAACTGGCCAGATCAGCTACGCAGTTCAACTGAATAGTTCAACTGGGTCACTGGTACAATATCGACAGCCGATCGAATAAAACGCGATTATACGCAATTAGGCAACCGCTGAGGGCGCCCGCTATGGAGAATTTTATGACACTGTTACCTCGCTCGAAGCTTATGGCCATTGCCAGCAGTCTGATATTGACTGCCCTTGCGGCTTGTAGCGTTAACCCTGTCACCGGGGAGCAACAGCTAAGTTTGATTTCTGCTGGCCAAGAAGTGAACATCGGCCGCAAGCAATACACCCCGTCGCAACAAAGTCAGGGGGGACGCTACAGCGTTGACCCCGATCTCAGCTTCTATGTATCCCAAGTGGGTAAACGCCTCGCGGCGGTCAGTGACCGCCCCGGGCTACCCTATGAATTTGTGGTGCTCAATAACGATGTGCCTAACGCTTGGGCACTGCCGGGTGGGAAGATTGCCATCAATCGCGGCCTGTTAACGCAGCTCGACGATGAAGCGCAGCTGGCGGCCGTGTTGGGCCACGAAATAGTCCACGCCGCCGCGCGCCACGGTGCAACTCAAATGACCCAAGGCATGCTTTTGGGAATAGGCGGTCAACTGGCTGGCGCCGCCTCACAGGGCAGCGGTTATGAGGCGCTGGTTACCCAGGGCTCCCAACTGGGGTCGGCTCTATGGCAAGCCCGCTATGGCCGCGATCACGAGTTAGAATCTGACTTCTACGGTATGAAGTATATGTCTCGTGCTGGCTACGCACCTCAGGCGGCGGTGGAGCTGCAACAGACCTTCGTCAAGCTGTCTGAGGGGCGCCAGAGCAACTGGCTTGACGGGCTCTTCGCCAGTCACCCCCCCAGTCAGGAGCGGGTGGACGCCAACCGCCAGCACGCCAAGCAATACAGCGCCAACACCCGTAACCGCGCGGCGTTTCAGCGAGCGATAGCACAGATCACCCGTGATCAGGCCGCCTACACAAAACACCAAGAGGGTATTAAAGCACTGGGCGAGAAGAACTACGGCAAAGCCGAGCAGCTCTTTACGCAAGCCAGCCGTGCACAGCCCAAAGAAGGCCTGTTCTGGAATAGCCTGGGGCAGGTGCAGTTAATGAGTGAGAAGCCGAGCCAGGCACGCAGTTCTTTTAACCGCGCGCTCAATGCCAACCCCGATTACTACGCCCCATTGCTGGGTCGCGGTCTAGCCGAGAAAGCCTTGAGTAATCACAGTGCCGCCGAGCAGGATTTACTCGCCAGCCAGCGTTTATTGCCGACGCCAAACGCCAGTTATGCGCTAGGGCAGATAAAGTTGCAGCAGGGCAATAAACAACAAGCCATCGGTTACTTTCAGCAGGTGGCGAAATCTGGGGGGGACCTAGGTAAACAGGCGCAGCTTAAGCTACAAGAATTGCAACCGCCAGCAGCGTCTCAATAAGATGACGCCGCTTGTAACCGGGAAATACCGAGTGCGCAAAACCTAGTGGTGGCGGCAAATATAACTGCCCAATTCCAGCTTGCGCGCTTCACACTCGCGTTGAATGTTGGTGCAAGCCTGCACCTGGCCGGGGGCGCTAGGGGTCTTATCGAGGCAATAACCGTGACGCTCAGCCAAATCAAAGTCGGAAAGGCGAGACAACTTGCTGTCTGATCCACAGGCCGCCAGAGCCATCAAGACCCCTAACCACCCAAGTTGGGGCAACAAGCGTTTCTTCATTCGGGCTTAATCTCACGTCTAGGTATAATGCGGGAGCGCATTATACGCGGCCAGTATAACCTGCCAAGCCCAACGGCCTAGTCAAATTACTCTTTTAGCTTAGACGCTGATCATCGATAGAGAATCATAGAACCTTGACGGCTGAGCTAGGGGCTCAACGATCAGCCAGCTGCTGCTCCATCTCCGAAACGGTGGTGTGGCGCACATCCAAGCCTTTAACAAGATAGATGACGTGTTCGGCAATGTTGCGCGCGTGATCGCCAATACGTTCCAGCGCACGCAGTGCCCAGATGATGTTCATCACACGGGTAATAGAGCGTGGATCCTCCATCATATAGGTGACCATTTCACGCATTGCACTCTTGTATTCCTGATCCACCGTCGTGTCCTGTTTAGCTACCTTGAGCGCCATATCGACATCAAAGCGAGCAAAGGCATCGAGGGTATTGTTGACCATCTCTTGTACCAGCGCACCGATGTGCCGCAGCTCGACATAACCCTGTGAGGCGCCAGCGTTTTCACTCAATTTTATCGCCATCTTGGCAATCTTCTGGGCTTCATCGCCCATACGCTCAAGATCGCGAGTAATTTTAACCACCGACAAAACCATACGCAGATCCGAAGCCGCCGGCTGGCGACGGGCCAGCACCAGTGTGCACTGCTCATCGAGACGCACTTCACGCTGATCCACATCGTTTTCAACGACAATAACCTTCTCCGCCAGCTCACTGTCGGCTGAAGTAATCGCTTTTACCGCATCAATGGTTTGCTGCTCAACCACGCCGCCCATTTCCAGCAGCTGGGTTTTCAGATCTTCCAGGTCGGCGTTGAATTGCTTGGAAATGTGCTCATCAAAATGCAGTTTATCCATGTCTAAACTCTCTATATTTTTCTGCAGGCTCTAGCAGCAACTAGAGCGATAGAATCGGTGTTTGATTGCTTTAATTAACCAAAACGGCCGGTGATGTAGGCTTCTGTTAATTCATGATCCGGGTTGGTGAAGACTTTCTCTGTATCGTTCACTTCAATCAGCTTACCCAGGTGGAAGTAGGCGGTGCGGCTCGACACCCGCGCCGCCTGCTGCATAGAGTGGGTGACGATGGCGATGGTGTAGTTCTGGCTCAGCTCGGCAATCAACTCTTCAATTCTAGCCGTCGCAATCGGATCCAATGCTGAGCAAGGCTCATCCATCAGAATGACCTCAGGGCTGACGGCAATGGTACGCGCAATACACAAACGCTGTTGCTGACCACCCGACAAACCAGTACCCGGCGAATGTAAACGGTCTTTCACTTCCTTCCACAAACCAGCCTTTTGTAAACTGGTTTCAACAATTTCGTCGAGCTCTGAGCGACGACTGACCAGACCGTGGATGCGCGGACCGTAGGCGACATTATCGTAAATTGATTTAGGGAAGGGGTTGGGTTTCTGGAACACCATGCCCACACGCGCACGCAGTGGTACCACGTCGAGCTTAGGGTCGTAGATGTCCTGGCCTTCGAGCTGCAGTGAGCCTTGCACACGACAGATATCAATGGTGTCGTTCATGCGGTTCAAGCAGCGCAGGAAGGTCGACTTACCACAACCCGATGGACCAATCATGGCGACCACTTCATTCGCACCTATATCGAGGTCAACGCCGAAGATAGCCTGCTTATCGCCATAGAAAACATTGACGTCACGCATAGACATTTTGGCGTTATCAACCAACGGCTGGCCGACAGTTACACCAGAAAATTGCTGTTCAATCATTGTGGACTCACTTACTTTTATCGATCACCGCAGCGTGGTGATTTGAATTTTGTCTCGAGCGCTCGTTTAATCGACCGCTCGCATATATTCGTTTTTTCTACTGTAAGGCTGTTAATGCAGCCTTGCTTACCAGCGACGCTCAAGGCGCTTGCGCAGCCATACCGCCAGAGTGTTCATCACAATCAAGAAGCCCAGCAGCACCATAATGGCCGCTGAGGTTTTCTCGACGAAGGCGCGCTCGGGGCTGTCGGACCAGAGGAAGATCTGCACCGGTAACACAGTTGCCGGGTCGGCAATGCCGCCAGGTACGTCGACAATAAAGGCCACCATGCCGATCATCAGCAGGGGTGCAGTTTCACCCAGTGCCTGCGCCATGCCGAGGATGGCACCGGTGAGCATGCCCGGCATCGCCAGCGGCAGAATATGGTGCAGGATAACCTGCATCTTCGAGGCACCTATGCCCATGGCCGCCTCTTCAATCGATGGCGGTACCGCCTTGATGGCCGCACGACTGGAAATAATAATCGTCGGCAAGGTCATCAGCGTCAGCACCAAGCCGCCCAACAGTGGAATGGAGCGCGGCAGCTCGAAGAAGTTAATAAAAATCGCCAAACCCAGAAGACCGTAAATAATAGAAGGGACAGCCGCCAGGTTGTTGATGTTCACTTCAATAAATTCAGTAAGCGCGTTCTTCTTAGCGTACTTTTCTAGGTAGATGGCCGCCGCCACACCAATCGGAAAGGACAGCGCCAGAGTCACCAGCATAGTGTAGAGGGAACCCATGATAGCGCCGCGAATACCGGCCAATTCTGGTTCGCGCGAGTCGCCGACCATAAAGAAATGGCTGTTAAACTGCTTCTCAATTTTATCTTCGCCGATCAGGCTTTCAACCCAGCCAATCTGTTTTTCTGACAGGCGACCGGTAAACGTATCCTCGCCAGGACTATCGCTCAGACTGCCACGGCTTTTAACGTAAGTGTCTATGTCGTCGTCGACCAGTACCCAAAGCGTCTGGGTGGTGCCCAGCAGCGCAGGGTTTTCTTCCAACAATTTACGCAATTCGTAACCGGCGCCGTTGCTCACAAGCTTGTAGAGCTTGCGCTTGTCGCCACGTTTTTTCACATCGCCAAAGCGCGTGCGCAACGCCTGCTTTAACACGCCCTGATAGTCGGCCTGGGCCAACTGATTAACATCAGTAATATCGTTTATATCCAATCGCTGGCTATCCAGGTGGACGTCCAGCTGCACATAGGTTTGCAGGAAGGCGCTGTGGCCCTTGCCGATGATGTCGGTAAACAGCAGACACAGGCACAGCAGACCAAAACCCACCGACGCGATACCATAGGCACGAAAGCGCTTTTCGGCGCGGTAGCGCTTGGCCAAATTCTTGTTCACCAACTCAATGGTCGAAGGTTTATTAGACACAGGTTTGTCGCTCACGTGAGGGTTGCTGGTTGGGCTAGTTGTTTGACTACCGTTTTGACGAGTGGGATTAGTCATACTGCTCTCGATATTTTTTAACCACATAGAGGGCAAAGTAGTTCAGCACCAAGGTAACGATAAACAACATCAAGCCCAGGGCAAACGCTGACAGGGTCTTGGGGCTGTTAAATTCCTGGTCGCCCACCAACAGAGTGACGATTTGCACGGTGACCGTGGTCACCGATTCCAACGGGTTGGCGGTGAGCCGTGCGGCCAGACCGGCGGCCATCACCACGATCATGGTTTCGCCAATGGCGCGCGAGGCGGCCAAGAGCACACTGCCGACAATACCCGGCAGAGCCGCTGGCAAGACCACCTGTTTGATGGTCTCCGACTGAGTTGAACCCAGGGCCAGCGAGCCGTCGCGCAGCGATTGTGGCACCGCGGAAATAACGTCATCGGACAGAGATGATACAAACGGAATGATCATCACACCCATCACCAAACCAGCCGCCAGCGCGCTCTCGGAAGAAACGCTGAGACCAACGGTCGCACCCAGATCGCGAATAAAAGGTGCGACGGTTAAAGCGGCGAAGAAACCGTAAACCACCGTCGGTACACCGGCGAGAATTTCCAGCATCGGCTTAACGTAAGTGCGCACACGAGTGCTGGCGTACTCAGACAGGTAGATTGCCGCCATAAGGCCGCAGGGCACGGCGATCACCAGCGCGATGGCGGAGATCAGCAGTGTTCCGACAAACAGAGGTACGGCACCAAACGCACCTGTACCACCGACCTGGTCAGCGCGCATGCTCATCTGCGGGCTCCAGTGAGTTCCAAACAAAAACTCGCTAACCGGTACCGACTCGAAGAAACGCAAAGACTCAAAGATCACCGAGAAGACAATGCCAAGCGTGGTGACAATCGCCACACAGGCGCACACCAACAAGATCGATTTAAACGCACCTTCAACCTGCACGCGGGCTTTCTGCTCTGGGCGAATTCGCGACCAGGCAAACAGGGTCAGGGCGATACCGACGGTCAGCACGCTGCCGGTTAAAGCCAGCTGGCTGGTGTGGCGCACCGATATCAATGTCTCAGCGGCAGCGAGCAAGTAAGGCTCTGGCTCGGCACCTATGACATTACCCAAAGCAATGTTGGAAATACTGTTCATCACCAGACCTAGCTCATCAGATGATAAGTTACGCACGGCTTCAGGCAATTGGGCGATAACCAGGCTATCGATAATGGCATCATCAAACAGCAGCCAACCCATGACGATCAGCACACAGGGCACCGCACACCAGAGCGCGGTGAGCATGCCGTAGTAGAAGGGCAGTGAGTTCAAATTGCGATAGCCACTTTGGCTGCTATCGGCCATCGCCATGGATCGACCGCGGCCAAACATATAGGCAACGGCAATCATGATGGCGATCACAGCCAATAGTGTCGATATATCCATAAACAACCCTTGTTCCTAACTTAAGTGCTACTCACTAAAGTGCTACTGACTAAAGTTTGAAGTTGAAGATTTTTTTGAAAAAACAGCGACACTGACTTTTCAAAAAGCTCTTAAGACGATAGCCCGGCAGAAAAATCTGGCGGGCTATCCTTGTTTACCTGCTCATCTGGCTATCCGGCCAGATGACTGACTCATGTTGTTACAGAGACAGATTCTTCAGCGTCTTAACATCGCCGGAAACCGCGGCACGCTCAGAGTCATTCAAAGGAATCATGCCCTTCTCGGTCAGGTAACCCTCATCACCAAATGCACGCTCGCTGGTGAATTCAGTCAGGAATTCTTTCATGCCCGGGATAGTTCCTACGTGGTCTTTCTTCACATAGAAGTAAAGTGGGCGTGAAACCGGGTAAGAACCGTCGGCGATGGTATCAAACGTTGGCTCTTCACCATCGATCTTGGAACCCTGGATCTTGTCAGAGTTTTGGTCGAGGAAGCTAAAACCGAAGATGCCCAGGGCGTTCGGGTTGGCGTTCAGCTTCTGCACGATCAGATTGTCGTTTTCACCGGCTTCGATAAATGGACCATCTTCACGCACTGAGTGACAAACCGTCTTGTACTTGTTCTTCAAACGCGAAGCTTCTTTTTTGTTGCCCAGCTTCTTCTCGGCCTTGGATTCTTTCTTCAGGTTCGCAATCCAACCAAACTTCTTACAACCACCTTCCAGTGCCAGCTCGGCAAAGGCGTCGCGGGTACCTGAGGTGGGTGGTGGACCCAATACTTCAATTGCCGTTGCTGGCAGAGCTGAGTTCACATCGCTCCACAGTTTGTGTGGATTGTCGATCAGTGTCGCGCTGCCGTCTGGATTAGGGATGCGCTTGGCCAATGCTACAAACAGGTCCTTGCGAGAGATTTCCATCTGCTTAGACTTGTTAGAGCTGCCGATAACAATACCGTCGTAGCCGATCAACACTTCAACGATGCCGTCGACGCCATTGCTCGCACACAACTGCACTTCTGAAGGCTTGATGCGACGCGAAGCATTAGTGATGTCTGGGTGGTTTACACCAACGCCCTGACAGAACAGCTTCAAACCGCCACCAGAACCGGTCGATTCGATCTTGGGTGTTTTGAAGTTAGTCGTTTTGCCGAAACGCTCAGCAACAACCGTTGCGAAGGGGTATACCGTTGAAGAGCCCACGATGCTGATGTAGTCGCGAGCAGCTGTAGCAAATTGAGCCGTCATAACGGTCGATGCCGCCAGCGTTGCTGTCATAATAATCTTTTTCACAGTGCGTCTCCTGGTGGGCTCTTTGCCCTCGTTGTTTTTAACAACCTGTAGGTAGTTGTTATCACCGAGTTGCATGTTAGGTTTCAATGGTGACAATTCTATGAAGGCAATGTGACAGCTGTGTTACAAAAGCGGCTTGATTGTCATATTTATGTCATATCAGAGCATTCACCTATTTAGAGTCAGCCAGCCATATACGCTTTCAGGTATACTGCGCGGCGGGGCAGTAATGGTTATTAATAGGTCGTACAAGCCACCGAATTGCGCAAATAATAATAAAAATAGGTTTTCTACGGAGCATCACCATGTCGACGGTAGACAGGTCATTTACGGCCGCAATCGTGACGTATATCGACACATTTTCTGAATACACCGGCAGAGCCATTTCTTGGTTGTGTCTATTAATGGTGCTGTTGTCATGCCTGATCGTCGTCTTACGCTACGGCTTTAATATAGGCTCAGTGGCCCTGCAGGAGTCGCTCACCTACCTGCACGCCACGGTTTTCCTGCTCGGTGCGGCTTATACCCTTAAGAACGACGGCCATGTTCGTGTTGATATTTTCTATAGAGACTACTCCGAGCGCGGCAAAGCTTGGGTTAACACATTCGGCAGCTTGGTTTTTTTACTGCCTATGAGCCTGATGTTGCTGATCAGCAGCTGGGACTACACCCTGCGCTCTTGGGAAATCCTTGAAAGTTCACCCCACGCTAATGGCATTCCAGCGCTGTTTCTGCTGAAAAGCCTAATCCCCATATGTGCGGTCACTTTAATGCTGCAATCTGTAGCCGAGATTCTTCGCGGAATGCTTAAATTGACGAGCCAGCCTCTGGCTACTACAGCTTCGAAGCAGACGCCTCAACCGCACGGGGGCACACGCTAATGGAAGCCATCATCCCTCTATTGATGTTCGCGGTCGTCTGTCTTTGCCTGATGATCGGTTACTCTGTTGCGTTTACTCTAGGTGGTACCGCACTGCTCTGCGCTGGACTTGGCATCATTAGCGGGCACTTTGACGCCAACCTGCTCAAAGCCATTCCCGAGCGCTTGTTCGGTACCATCAATAATTACACGTTTATTGCCGTGCCTCTGTTTGTACTCATGGGTGTGATGCTTGAGCGCTCACAACTGGCCGAAGAGCTGTTAAACAACCTTGCCAAGCTCTGTGGGCGCCTGCCTGGGGGGCTGGGTATTTCAGTGGTGATCGTCGGTATGCTGTTGGCCGCCTGCACTGGCATAGTGGGTGCAACCGTTGTCACCATGGGGTTGATGTCCCTACCAACCATGCTCAAACGTGGTTACAGCCCCGAGCTGGCAACAGGTACTATCTGTGCGACCGGCACCCTGGGGCAGATAATCCCGCCATCCATTGCCCTGGTGCTGCTCGGTGATATTCTCTCCACAGCCTACCAACAGTCACAACTGCAACTGGGAATCTTTAATCCTCAGCCGGTGTCGGTCGGTGATCTGTTTATGGGCGCCATAGTGCCGGGCATCATGCTTGTGGTGATGTATATCCTCTACCTGCTGTATATGGCTTGGCGACACCCTGAATCAGCGCCGTCCTTCGAGCCTGATCCTGAGGACGGTGTTTCAACCCTCGAGCTGCTCGGCAGCCTGTTGCCGCCGATTTTACTGGTCCTACTGGTATTGGGATCCATCATCAGCGGCGCCGCGACGCCAACCGAAGCCGCGGGTGTTGGTGCACTCGGAGCGACGCTACTGGCGCTGCAAAAAGGCAATCTCAACTGGCAGAGAATGGCCGAAATTGGTCGATCAACAACCCAAATCAGTGCCATGGTTTTCACCATTTTGTTGGGCGCGTCCTTTTTCTCACTGGTATTTCGCGGTTTTGGCGGCGAAGAGATGATCACCGACTTCTTCCAAGGTCTACCTGGCGGGGTTATTACCGCGACCCTCATGGTGATGCTGGTGATTTTCCTGCTCGGCTTCATCCTCGACTTTATTGAGATCACCTTTGTCGTGGTGCCCATCGTTGGCCCAGTGCTATTAATGATGGGCCTCGACCCCATATGGCTGGGCATTATGATAGCCCTCAACCTGCAGACCTCATTTCTTACACCGCCGTTTGGTTTTGCGCTGTTTTATTTACGCGGTGTCGCACCGGACAGCGTCCCAACTTCAGCTATCTACCGTGGCGTCGTACCATTTATTGTGATCCAATTGGTGCTTATGCTGATACTCGCGCTATGGCCAGATCTCGTCACGTGGCTGCCCAATCAAATTAACTAGCGGATAACCTCAGCGCTGCTACTTAACACATAATAATTCCTAAGGTTTTGAACACTGTATGAACGATGAATTTGATGAGATGGACATCGAACCAACACCCGAAGGGGAGTTGTCTCTACAAACTGTCGCCATGCCTGCCGACACCAACCCCAACGGCGATATCTTTGCCGGTTGGTTGATGTCACAAATGGACCTAGCCGGCGCAATTAAAGCGCAGGAAGTAGCCAGAGGTACGGTGACCACGGTCTCTGTAGCCGACATGGTGTTTTTACGCCCCGTGCCGGTAGGGGCTACCATCAGTTGCTACACCAAGATCCTCGAGATAGGGCGCTCATCGATCCAGGTCGACATCGATGTTTGGCTGCGTATTCCCTCCAGCCGTGAGTCTTACAAAGTTACAGACGGCACCTTTGTCTATGTCGCCATCGACAACAACGGTCGTACCCGTCCGATCAGCTGATACAAGTGAACACAGCGGAGTATGGCTTTCAGTGGAGTGTCTATAGCGTGGGACAGTTATAGGCCCGTTCACCCTGAACATAACCGCTCTTTGCCATATATGGACCCACCCCGTTTGCAAGGCATGCGACCGATCTAAAACGAAATCATTGCACCCATATATTCGGCCTGTTGGTGGAAGGCTTTTACGCTCCCTGGCCCTGATGAATATCTGCGCTCATTCTCCTCATCATCCTTACGGCTTAGTAAGCCTATGGCGGAAGCAGGTTTTTAATGAGCCGGTCTGACCTGTTTTAACATCAAATCTCAGTGCCTAAGCAACTTCTGGGTAGGCTTTACCTACTCGGTGACCCGCTTATCACGGGCCTTAAATTACGTCTCGAGGCTAGATCGCGGGACTGTATGATTCGCCTCTTGCCATGATGACCCACGCGATTCTTGCTAGCTTGTTGGCAACCGCTACACAAGCTCGATTGTGGCCGCGACGCTCCATTAAGGCGCTAGCCCAGCGGCTAAATCGATCACTTTTGTTGGCCACACAACGCAGCACCGCTCTGGCACCGTGAATAAATAATGTCCTCAAATAGGCGTTGCCCCGTTTACTTATGCCCAGCAATGTATTCTTGCCACCGCTTGAGTGCTGCCTCGGCACCAGTCCGAGCCAGGCGGAGAAGTGCCTGCCATTGCTGAAGTCTTTGCCATTCCCCGCTGCGGCGAAAACGGCGGTTGCGGTCACAGGGCCGATGCCCTGAATGTCGTTAAGACGCCTACATATGTCATTGGACCGGTTGATTCCTTTGATCTTTTGCTCACACTGCTCGTGCCGGACATCTAACGCATGTAACTCATCGAGCAGCGTAAAAAAGGACTCCCTGCTCATGGTGCTTAAGCCATTGTCGGCATCTTCTAATATCAGCGGCAATTCTCTGCGTACAGCCGCCAGACCTTTGTTAATCACAAGGCCATATTCTGCCAACAGGCCACGTATTTGATTTGCCAGTGCTGTACGGCTTTTTGTCAGTCTCTCCCGTAGCCTATGTACCATCTGCACATCATGCTGCTCTAACGATTTAATCGGAACAAAGCGCATATTAGGGCGTAAGACCGCCTCGGCGATGCCCTCCGCATCGTTATAGTCGTTTTTATTGCCCTTCACGTAGGGCTTCACATATTGAGGCGCGATGAGCTTCACCTGATGCCCTAGTTTTTAAAACTCTCTAGCCCAGTGATGGGCGCTGCCGCAGGCCTCCATTGCCACCAAGCAGGGCTCAATTTTGGCAAAATAAGGCATTAGCTGGCTGCGTTTTAACATTTTCTTGCGAACATGCTTACCGGCTTGGTTAACGGCGTAGAAATGAAAAACAGACTTTGCGATATCAAGACCAATTGCGCTAATCTTCATGTGACTCACCCCTTTTTAGATGTGTTGTTACAAACTCATCTTGGCTCACCGAAGCCGATGATCAAGGAGGGGTGGGTCCATTTCATTATCCATGGCACTCTTTATAAACATAAGTCAGGGAATACGACCGCCAAGGACGGCGGAAGTGTCTATAACGTAGGAACAGTTATAGACCCGTTCATCCTGAACATAGTCGCTCCTGTGCATCCTGCACCCGTGACATACATTATGTCCCTATAAATAAAAAGCCCAGTCAGTGACTGGGCTTTTTAGTGTTTGGAGTAAGCTAATCAATAGTGGCTATTCAGCTACCTGTAAATCCCGCGCTTCGAAGTAAGCCTGTTCGGATATCTTATGGTATTCACGAACACCTTTTGAGAACGCTTTATAAGCCGTGTATACCCGATTGAAGTCTTCATCGTTGGCCGCCTGCTCGCGGTAGATATCCTCAGCAATCAACTTTAATTTCAGCAATACATCATCCGGTAGACGACGCACCTGCACCCCGTGATTGTCGACCAGTTCATGCAAAGCATCATTGTTGCGACCCGTGTATTCATCCAGCATATCTTGGTTGGCCATGCGTGAAGCCGTCTCGACAATGACCTTTAAATCTCTGGGCAGGGCTTCATAGGCTTCTTTATTAATGATCATTTCGAGGGTGGGACCTGGCTCGTGCCAACCAGGGTAATAGTAGTACTTGGCCACCTGATAAAAACCAAAGGCGAGGTCATTGTAGGGCCCCACCCACTCGGTCGCATCGATGACACCGGTTTGCAGTGCGGTGTAAAGTTCACCACCGGGTATATTAATCGATGAGCCACCGGCGCGGTTCAATACCTCACCCCCTAAACCCGGAATTCGCATCTTCAGGCCTTTGAGGTCTGCAACGCTGTTGATCTCTTTGTTGAACCAACCGGCCATCTGCACACCGGTGTTGCCGCCAGCAAAGGGCACCAGATTGAAGGGGGCATATAGGTCGCGCCACAACTCAAGTCCACCGCCATAGTGCAGCCAACCATTCATTTCCTGAGCATTAAGGCCAAAGGGTACCGATGTAAAAAACTGCGCTGCGGGTATTTTACCCTTCCAGTAGTAGGCGGCGCCGTGGCCGACTTCAACACTGCCCGAGGATACGGCATCAAATACACCCAACGCGGGTAACAGCTCACCAGCGCCATAGACTTTCACCGTCAAACGCCCTTGGCTCATTTCATCCACAAGGCGCGAAAAATGCGCCGCGTGTGAACTTAAGCCTGGTAAGTTTTTCGGCCAGGTGGTGACCAGCTTCCACTCAATCTTGTCCTGCGCTTGATGGTTAGACTCGCTTGCCTCACTCACATGAGGTGAGGTATTGGCCCTTTCAGCCACCAGCAGCCAAAAAAGCAATAATGACAAAGCGACCAAAGCCAAAATGACAAGGGGCTGCCAGCGGTTGTGTGTATGAGTATCCATGCTCTTCTTCTATTTTTATTATGTGTATGACGTTGTTTTATACGACCGATGACTGATTTTTATGGCGCCGATTAAAGGCCCTCTAATTTAGCAAATTTCAGTATCAACCACTTTGATCCCTCAGATTCAAATTTAACCTGTACCCGAGCCCCAGCACCATCGCCTTCAAAGTGGAGAATTTTACCATCACCAAAAATTGGGTGCTTAACCCGCTGCCCTAAGTAAAACCCGGTTTCATCGCCGTCGTCACTCAAGCGCTGCGGCGCCGGTTTGCGTGAAAATTCATTGGCGCTGCGGCCAAAGCTGGAACTATTGCCGCCAGTGCCCTGGGCGCTACGATTAAAGCTCACCGGTCGTGTGATGGTGTTTTTAATCCGCACTTCGTCGAGCAGCTCGGAGGGAATCTCCTTAATAAAGCGCGACACAGAATTGAAATTTTCCTGCCCATGCATACGTCGGCTCTCGGCGTAGGTGATCACCAGCTTCTGCATCGCGCGGGTGATGCCCACATAAGCCAAGCGTCGTTCTTCTTCGAGACGGGTCGGGTCTTCAGCCGACATTTTGTGTGGAAAGAGGTTTTCTTCCGCACCCGCTAAAAACACCAGCGGAAACTCCAAGCCTTTGGCCGAATGCAGTGTCATCAACTGTACGGCATCGTCAAACTCATCGGCCTGGGACTCGCCTGCATCCAGTGCCGCTCGGTCAAGGAACTCGTGCAACGGGCTCAGTGCATCGTCGTCATCGGAGGTAAAGGCGCCACAGGCATTGACCAATTCCTCAAGGTTCTCGATCCGCGCCTGGCCCTTTTCGCCTTTCTCCGCCTTGTGAAAATCATGGAGGCCTGAGTTTTTAATCACTTGATCCGCAATTTCTGAAAGTAGCTTGTCGGCAGATTGAGCCGCCAAAGTCTCTACCAATTCAATAAAACCTGCGACAGCATTGGCGGCGCGAGCGGTTAAGCTTTTATGCGCAACCATTTGCTGGGCCGCTTCCCAGAGCGAGCAGCCCTGCTCGCGGGCAAACAGTCGAATACCATCAACCGTTTTGCCACCAATACCGCGCGTGGGGGTATTGATCACCCGCTCG
>Ga0209396_1003451_pt1 | contig 15977 bp, 17 predicted proteins | sample GOMGulsemesocosm_6_FD_184638 | JGI IMG/M metagenome (GOLD analysis project Ga0209396, IMG submission 184638) | Methane-oxidizing microbial communities from mesocosms in the Gulf of Mexico - GOM8C Gulf of Mexico (SPAdes) (version 2) | ecosystem: Environmental > Aquatic > Marine > Cold seeps...
AAACTACTGGAGAGCAGCAAGAAGTCCATCCATTTAGATTAAATCGCCGAATTCCTACTCAGCGTCTTATACAGCGACTTGATTTAGCTAAGTATGATGTTAACGCCATTTATGGTGGGGAGTTAGTTCCTAATCAGGTATTTATTCCATTATCTCAACACATTGGTGCGCCGGCCATTTGCCTTGTAAATGTGGGGGATAGTGTTGAAAAGGGACAATGTATTGGCGAGATACCAGAAGGAAGTATGGGCTCTAGAATACATTCGAGCATTACTGGTGTTGTCTCTGCCATAGTAAACAACGTAATAACAATTAAAAAATAATAGGTGTGTGTTATGCAATTGCAAACAATAGGTTGTGTTGAACTAAATAGCGTAGCTGTGGGTATCCAAGTCGCAGATGCAATGATAAAAGCAGCGAGTGTGAATTTAGTCATGGCAAAAACAACATGCCCAGGTCGCTATCTCATTGTTGTCTCTGGCGATACGTCGGCAGTGACAAGCAGCGTTGAATCAGGTTGTGCTATTGGATCTATGATGGTCATCGACCATTTCACTATCCCTCGCGTAGATGCTTCAGTCGCTGCTGCGCTTCAAGGGGTGCCAGATGTTGGTGATATCGCTGCACTTGGTGTGATTGAAGTATATACCTGTGCAGCAGGTATCCTGGCTGCCGACGCTGCTGCAAAATCGGCGAATGTTGAGGTGGTTGATATTCGCTTTGCTGCTGGTTTAGCGGGTAAGGCGTTCGTTATATTGTCTGGTGATGTTTCATCAGTACAAGCGGCTGTCGAGGCTGGTGTTGCTGGTGTTGGTGAATCAGGGCCTGTATTGAGTCATGTTGTCATCCCTGCACCTAGCAAAGAACTATTTAAATATATTATTTAATCATTGCCGAGCTCTAAAAAGGAATATTCTTATGCATGAAGAAATTAAACAACGCATAATTCAGGAACATGTACCTGGTAAACAAATTACCTTAGCGCATGTTATTTCTAACCCCCAACCTGAACTTTTTAGTGTGTTAGAACTTGATAAAGAGCATGGTAATGCTATAGGTATTTTGAATATTACGCCATGTGAAGGCGCCATCATTGCCGCTGATGTGGCTACCAAAGCTGTGGCAGTCAATATTGGATTTTTAGACCGTTCATATGGTTCTCTTATCGTCACAGGTGATGTATCTAGTGTAGAGACTGCCATTCAAGAGATTGTTAATTATTTTACATTAAAGTTAAATTATGATTGCGTCACCATGACGCAATTGTAAATTAACTAATATCCAATACTTTTCTGATTAAAAAATAAATTTAAACCTATTTCATGTCACACTTCCACCCCTTAAGGGGTGCTTGTCGTTGACCTTGCCCTCTAGGGAAAAGATAAGCTTAGCTTAAGAATACTTGGACAAACAAGCTATTAGGCAGGGCATATTATGATAATGGATAAGGACTTAGTTTCCATACAAGAATCAAGGGTTCTTATGGAGAATGCAGCTAAAGCACAGCAAGAATTAGCGACATTTTCTCAAGAGAAACTTGATGCCATTGTCGAAGCCATGGCGGTGAGTGTATCAACACAAGTTGAACGTTTAGCAAAAATCTCTGCTGAAGAGACTGGCTATGGCTGCTGGGAAGATAAAGTGACAAAAAACCTGTTCGTTCTGCAACAGGTGGTTACCTATCTACGCACATTACAATGCGTTGGGGTCATCGCAAGAGATGACGTACAACGCACAATGGATATCGGCGTACCTTTTGGCGTATTAGCTGGATTGTGCCCTGTGACTAGCCCGGTATCAACAACCATTTATAAAGCGCTTATTGCAATCAAGTCTGGTAATAGCATTGTATTTTCCCCTCATCCGCACGCAACTAAATGCATCAAAGCAGCCTTGGATTGCATGATCGAGGCCGCTGAACAGAATGGTCTGCCTCAAGGATCGCTGGCCTATATGGATACAGTGACGAGAGAAGGGACAAAAGAGTTATTAAATCATCCTAATACATCGTTGATTTTGATTTCAGGTGTGCCCGGTATGGCGGAATTAGGGCGTTTTTCAGGCAAGCCTGTCATCTACAGTGGCACTGGCAACGGTCCTGCGTTTATCGAGCGTAGCGCAGATGTTCCGCAAGCCGTTAAAGATATCATGTCGAGTAAAGTGTTCGATAATGGCATAGCTTCAGGCGCAGAGCATTCAATTATTGTCGACTCATGCATCGAGCCTCAAGTACGTTCATTAATGCAAACACAAGGCGCGTATTTCATGACTGAAGAAGAGTCATGCACCCTTGCCAACCTTTTATTCTCTGAGTCGGGAAAACATAGACCTGGCATGGTCGGTGTTTCAGCGAAACAATTAGCAAGTAGAGCCAATATTTCAGTTCCGGATAATACCCGTCTTTTAGTTGCAGAGCGTAAATACGTGGCTAAAAGTGACCCTTATTCTCGCGAACTTTTAGCGCCGATGCTGGCTTATTATGTTGAAGATGATTGGCAGGATGCATGCGAGAAATGTATTGAGTTACTGCTTCATGTTCGTAATGCACATACGCTGACAATTCACTCAAAAAATGAAGAAGTTATTTCACTTTTTGCATTGAAAAAATCAGTTGGCCGATTACTGGTTAATACGCCAGCGTCTTTTGGCGGCATTGGTTTAACCACAAATTTAATTCCTTCAGTCTCACTGGCCAATCGTTCTTATGGGCAAGGTATGACTGCGGATAATGTATCTCCAAGTAATTTAATTTATATACGAAAAGTTGGTTATGGGGTGCGCCAGATAGATGACGTGCCTTTTAAGCAAGAACCAGTAATTCAATATCATGATTCTTCTATAGATGCAGTCCAGAAAGTAATTCAGGACGCTCTTAGAATGATACAAAACAGCTAAAGATATAAATATTAACATTTAACGTTAAACAACAACCTAACGTAGGGGTGACCGAACATGGATCTTCAGAGTTTTTCGAATAAGCTTGAGGAAGCAACTAAAAATTTAACGGATGCAGAACGCAGTTCATTAAAGAAAATTTTTGAAAACGTATCGAAAGAAGCGTTTTCTCAGGCAGCTGTTGAGCCAACGGTATCGCCACTGGGTACTAAAATACCTGATGGTCCGACAGAAAGACATGTGAAACTTAAAGAAAACTTTATGACACATGTGCCATCGATCAATATTAACCGAGCACGTATTATTACCAACGTTTATAAAGAAAATGTTGGCATGCCACCAATTCTGTTACGCAGTAAAAGCTTCCTGCGTAACTGTCAACAAGCGGAGCTATTGATTCAAGATAATGAATTACTTGTTGGTGCACCTTGCGGTAAACCTCGTGCAGGTTGTTTCTCTCCTGATCTGTCTTGGCGTTGGTTATCTGAAGAGCTTGAAACTATCGGCACTCGTGCACAAGACCCATATTTCATCTCAGAAGCAGATAAGCAAGAACTGAAAGAAGACATTTTCCCTTACTGGAAAGAACGTTCAGTTGATGAGCATTGTGAGGGTTTATACCGTGAAGCAGGCTTATGGGAATTATCTGGCGAATCTTATGTAACTGATTGCTCATACCATGCGATCAGTGGTGGTGGTGACTCTAACCCTGGTTATGATGTTATCGTTATGAAAAAAGGCATGTTGGATATCCAACGTGAAGCACAAGAGAAGTTGGATGAACTCGATTATGAAAATTCAGATGATGTAGAAAAAATCTATTTCTATAAATCAGTCATTGAAACGGCTGAAGGTGTGATGGTTTATGCTAAACGCCTTTCTGAGCATGCCGCTCAACTTGCAGCAAAAGAAACCGATCCACGTCGTAAGCAAGAACTGCAAAAAATTGCGGAAGTGAATGCACGTGTACCTGCTCACCGCCCAGAAACATTCTGGGAAGGCTTACAAGCAGTATGTACGATCCAATCTCTGCTTCTTATTGAAGAAAACCAAACAGGTATGTCTATTGGCCGTGTTGACCAATATATGCATGAACTGTTCATGGCTGACATCAAAGCGGGTCGTATGAACGAGTACGAAGCCTTTGATCTTGCGGGTTGTATGCTCGTTAAAATGTCAGAAATGATGTGGCTAAACAACGAAGCGGGTTCAAAATTCTTCGCCGGTTACCAACCATTCGTCAATATGTGTGTGGGTGGTGTGACGCGTGAAGGTCGCGACGCAACCAACGAATTAACGTATCTATTAATGGATGCCGTACGCCATGTTCGTATTTATCAACCGACATTAGCAACCCGTGTTCATAACAAATCACCACAAAAATACCTGCGTAAAATCATTGATGTTATCCGCGCTGGTATGGGCTTCCCTGCGGTTCACTTTGACGATGCACACATCAAAATGATGCTTGCGAAAGGCGTCTCAATGGAAGATGCACGTGACTATTGCTTGATGGGCTGTGTTGAACCACAAAAATCAGGTCGTCTATATCAATGGACTGCAACGGGTTGGACACAATGGCCAATTTGTATTGAATTAGTGATGAACGCTGGTGTGCCGCTTTGGTATGGCAAACAAGTTTGTTATGACTCAGGCCCACTGAGCCAGTATGACACTTACGAGAAGTTTGAACACGCCGTTAAAGAACAGATTAAGTACGTCACTAAATGGACCAACGTCGCCACGGTTATCTCGCAAAAAATTCACCGTGATTACGTGCCTAAGCCATTGATGTCAATGTTGTTTGAAGGCTGTATGGAAGCGGGTAAAGACGTTGCTGCTGGCGGCGCGATGTACAACTTTGGCCCTGGTGTGGTTTGGAGTGGTCTAGCGACTTATGTTGATTCAATGGCCGCGATTAAGAAGCTGGTATTTGAAGATAAGAAGTACACATTAGAGCAGATTAATGAAGCCCTAAAAGCCGATTTCGTGGGTTATGACAAAATCAAAGCCGATTGTTTAGCAGCGCCTAAATACGGTAACGATGATAACTATGCCGATGACATAGCAGCAGATCTAGTGTACTTCACTGAAACAGAGCACCGTAAGTTTAAGACGCTTTACTCGGTATTAAGTCACGGCACGCTCTCTATGTCGAACAACACGCCATTTGGTCAATTGCTTGCAGCATCAGCAAACGGTCGTGAAGCTTGGTCACCATTATCAGATGGTATTAGCCCAACACAAGGCGCGGATTACAAAGGCCCTACAGCGATCATTAATTCCGTTTCTAAGATGGGTAATGACTACATGAATATCGGTATGGTGCATAACTTCAAACTGATGTCTGGTTTGCTTGATACTCGTGAAGGGGAAGACGGCATTATCACGCTGATCAAAACGGCAAGTATGCTCGGCAATGGTGAGATGCAGTTTAACTACCTCGATAACGAAGTGTTAATTGCAGCGCAAAAGAACCCAGAAAAATATCGTGATTTAGTGGTTCGAGTAGCGGGTTACAGTGCTTTCTTTGGAGAGCTATGTAAAGACGTTCAAGATGAAATTATCAGTCGTACAGTACTGAATAAACTTTAGCCCATAGTTACTCCTGCCTCGTTGGGGTAGGAGTAAGCCTTAGGAATGAGAGATACCATGATAGAAAGAAAAGCACGTATATCTAATATACAAAAATACAATATGTATGATGGCCCGGGTATACGTACGCTTGTATTTTTCAAAGGCTGCCCTCTACGTTGCGTATGGTGCTCAAATCCGGAAGGTCAAAAGTATCATTACCAAATTTTATACAAAGAAGACTTATGCACGCAATGTCGAATGTGCGTAGAGGTGTGTCCTACAGATACCCATTATTTAGATCCTGTGACCTTTGAACACAAGGTGAGAGATATTAATTGTACGGGTTGTGGCAAGTGTGTTGACGTTTGTCCAACCAATGCATTAGCAGTGTCAGGAGAAGATAAAAGCATTACCGAATTACTTGAGATTATTGAAGAAGATAGACATTTCTACCACACAGGTGGCGGGGTAACGCTAGGCGGCGGCGAGGTGCTTATGCAACCTGAAGCAGCAACTAATTTACTGGCAACATGTAAATACGCTGGCATTAATACCGCGATAGAGACATGTGGCTATGCAAAACGAGAAGTCGTGATGGACGTGGCAGAGCATACAGACCTGTTTTTGTATGACGTTAAGCACATGATCCCAGAAGAACATCACCGTGTAACAGGTGTTCGTAATGAGTTGATTTTGGATAACTTGAAGTGGCTTTTAGATAACAACCACAACGTTAAAATCCGCATTCCACTGATTAAAGGCATCAATGACAGCGAAGAAAATCTACGTTTGTTATTAGAATTTTTAACGCCTTATCGAGATTTCAAAAATCTACAAGGGATTGATTTACTGCCTTATCACAAGATGGGCGTGCATAAATACAACCAGCTTGGTTGGGAATATCCTTTTGACGATGCGCAGAAATTTACGCAAGACGAATTGGTCAAAGTAGAGAACTATTTACAAGGTCATGGCATTGATGTTGCGGTTATCGCGCACTAACCATGCTGTGAGTATTGAGGGGAAGTATGATGAATGCTATCGGAATGATTGAAACAAAAGGACTACTCGCAGCGATTGAAGGCGCTGATGTCATGCTGAAAGCAGCAGATGTCACTTTGCTCGATAAAAGCTCAGCAACTGGCGGCCTTATCACGATCACTGTGACAGGCGAAGTGTCTGCCGTGCAAGCCGCGATTGAGTCTGCGACAGCGTCTATTAATCGACTTAACCCAAGCTTATTGATTTCGAAGCATGTTATTGCCAGACCAAGTACATCGTTAGAATACATTATATCAACATCAGTAACGCAAGCTGAAAGTACCCAACAGATTGAAACAGTAGAACTTGCTGTAGAGGAAAACCCCGTTGTTGAGGACGCTCCTGTTGTTTGCGAAGAGCCATCGGCTGCTATCGAAGACGTACCTGCTGTTATAGAAGAAACAAGTGCAACCGCAGAGAACGCGCCCGTTATTTCTGAAGAAGTGCCAGTCATTACTGAGGAAAAACCAGCGGCTGTAGAAGTTGTACCTGTACTTGAGAGTGAGCCAACGCCTAAATCTACTGAAGAGAAGGCGCCTGAATACAGCGCATCTGAGTTGCAGAGAATGAATTTGAAAAATTTGCGTGAAATAGCCAATGCGCTACCAGTACTGAACACAAAAGTAGACATTAAAAAAGCGACTAAAAAAACGTTAATTAAGTTTATACGTGAGAGTCAAACCAACCAAGGGCGTAAATAATGGTAGATAAAGATCTATTATCAATTCAGGAAGCGCGAGCACTAGTAAGCTCAGCGCGCACAGCGCAAAGTCAATTCTCTCAATTAGGCCAAGAGCGTGTTGATGCGATTGTGAAAACGATTGCAGATGCAGCGGCAAAACAAGCTGGTGAACTGGCTCGCTTAGCAGTAGAAGAAACAGGTTTTGGTAAAGTAGAAGATAAAATCAGTAAAAACTTACTGGCGAGTGAAAAACTGTACGCTGCCATTAAAGACATGAAAACGATTGGCATTCTAAATAACGATGTTTCGAAGAAAATCATTGAAGTGGCTGTGCCAATTGGTGTGCTTGCGGGTATCGTACCGTCGACAAACCCAACATCGACCACAATTTACAAGTCACTTATTTCTTTGAAATCAGGTAACGCAATCGTGTTTACACCGCACCCAAGTGCGAGTGACTGTATCGGTAAAACAGTGGCACTTATTCGAGATACACTGCAAGCGTGTGGTGTTAGCCCTGATATGGTGAGTGTGATGAGCATCCCAACGATTGAAGGCAGTGGCGAATTAATGCGTAAAGTGGACCTTATCCTGGCAACAGGTGGTCCGGGCATGGTGAAAGCAGCATACAGTTCAGGTACACCGGCACTGGGTGTGGGCGCAGGTAATGTGCCGGTTTATATTGAGCGCACAGCCGATATCAACGACGCAGTAATGAAAATCATGGCGAGTAAAACGTTTGATAACGGCACCATTTGCGCGTCTGAGCAAGCGATTATTACCGACAACGTGATTGATGCACAAGTTAGAGTCACGTTACAAGCCCAAGGCGGTTACTTCCTTCAAGGTGAATGCCTTGAGAGAGTGAAAAAAGTCATGGAGCGCCCGAATGGCGCGATGAACCCAGCTATCGTAGGTCGTGATGCACAATATATTGCTAACTTAGCAGGCATCACAGTGCCAGCAGGCACGCGTTTACTTATCGGTGAAGAAAAAGGCGTTGGTCGAGCATACCCGTTCTCGAAAGAAAAACTAACTGCGCTAATGGGCTACTACACAGTTGCAGACTGGAATGAAGCATGTGAGCTATCAATTAAACTGCTGCACAACGGCGGTGTGGGTCACTCATTGGCAATCCATTCAAAAGACGAAGCGGTGATCTGTGCGTTTGGCTTGAAAAAACCAGTATCACGTATGTTGGTTAACACGCCTTCAGCACACGGTGCGGTCGGCTTATCAACAAACTTATTCCCATCATTTACATTAGGTTGTGGTGCAGTAGGTGGCAGTTCAACGTCTGACAACGTGACGCCAGAACATCTGTTTGATACACGTCGTATTGCTTATGACACGGGTGAGCTTTCTTATCAGCCGACTCATCAAGCACCTTCGCTAGCAGCGCAGACACAGCCTTCAATGATGGCTTCGTCGTTCAGCAGCATGGAAGTAATCAACAGCACTGACACTATTCCTGTTGAGATCTCTGCTAAACACGTTCACTTAAGTGAAGCAGATGCACTTGCACTGTTTGGTGGTCCACTAACAAAAGTACGTGACCTGTCTCAACCGGGACAATACCTCTGTAAAGAACGCATTCGTTTAATTGGCCCTAAAGGCGTGATTGATAACGTGGCTGTGCTTGGTCCAAATCGTCCAAGTTCACAGGTTGAAATTTCTAAAGCCGATGCACGTGTTTTAGGTGTGCAAGCGACACTTCGCCAGTCAGGTGATGTTGCAGGTTCGCCAGGTATTATTTTATCTGCGCAAAACAACGTTGTTGGCCTTGATGAAGGTGTGATTGTTGCGGCAAGACACATTCACATGAATAACACCGACGCTGCACGCTTTGGTCTGGCTGATAAGGATATCGTGAGTGTTCACCTTGAAGGTGACCGTGCGTTAGTGCTCGAAGAAGTGCTAGTGCGAGTGAATGATAGCTTTGCGTTAGCCATGCATATCGACATTGATGAAGGCAACAGTGCATGTTGGAACAAAGAGACTAAAGGCCGAATTATCTCGAAGAGAAAGGCTGCTAGCTGCTCAATGTAGTGACGTAAAAAGGCAATATTATGGATTCAGATACTTTAATAAAAACCATCGTTGAACGTGTGCTTAGTGAACTGCAAGAAGATGCTTCAGCACCTTCTAGTCACAAAAATCACGTGATGGTTCTTAGCACTTACTCCAAGCTGGTGGAAGAGCAGACTCTAAAATGCCTTAACGCAAATGATGTTGAACTTCATTTTCTGGGGGGGAATCACCCAGTCAATCAAATAACGCGCTATGTCATCCCGCAGTTAGCTTGTGGTGATATGGCTGAGTTGGCATCGGGTCAAGCTAAGGGCCCAATGACTGAAGCAGTATTACGGTTATTGCTTGAAGGAACGGTTGTTGAAGTGCTCGATTATGAATACAAAGCATATGAAAACACAGCAGCGCCGGGTTTATACAAGCTCTATATGCAGCATGAAAGCACATTAAGTTCGTTTGGCCTGACATCTTTTAAACCAGATCCAGAGCCAATCACTCGCTGTTGGCACAAGCTCATCGCTGAAAAAGATGTTGAGCTAGCTGCACAGAAAGGGGCGAATGAAATGCATGTAACAAAAGACAGTGTGATAACACCTCTTGCGATGGAACAAGCAAAATTGTCCTTGATTAATATCTATAAAACGCTATAAGTGAGTTCATTATGATCGTAGGTGAAGTGATTGGGAATGTGTGGGCTACGCGTAAAGAGAACACACTAAATGGTCTTAAGCTGATGGTTGTTCAGTATCAGGACCCAATCTTACCAGAGCAAAAGAAAAGCTTTGTGGCTGTAGATTGTGTGGGCGCTGGTAGTGGTGAACAAGTGTTAGTCGTGACAGGCAGTTCTGCGCGCATCGCGATAAAAAATGCAGATGCGCCGGTTGATGCTGCCATTGTCGGCATTATTGATGAAATTCAGGTTAAGTCGGAGTAACAGATGGATACGCTCGGAGTTGTTGAAGCAAAAACGATTGCCTCAGGTGTCAAGCTTGCAGATGAAATGCTCAAAATAGCTGACGTAACACTTGTTCGAGCTGCCACTATTTGTTCGGGCAGATACCTTATTTTTGTATCGGGAAAGCAAGCTGATGTGGAAATGGCTGTTGGCCACGCCCGATTAGCGAAAAGACTCACCGGCGATTTTGTTATTTCTGGTGTGTCAGCTGAGTTGGTCTCGGTACTGAAGAAAAGGTTACCAATAAAAACAGAGCAAGCGATTGGTCTTGTGGAAGCAAGTACTGTTTCTGCTGGCATCGCTGCTGCGGATATCGCAGTGAAAAGTGCTGATATCAGCCTGATCCGTCTGGTGACTGGGTTAGGGATTTGTGGGAAATCTTATTTCCTTTTTAGCGGAGAACTTGCTGCGGTTGAAGAAGCGAATGATATGGCCAAAGAGTTTTTAGATTCAAAGTATATTGAATCAATAGTACTTGCCCGCCCAGAACCTGACTTGGTCAAAGCGATAATAGGTGTGAGGTAAACATGAAGAAAACACTGGTAGAAGTAAGAAATTTAGATGAACACATTTGTACTAACAACAATGCTATTTATCTGGATGGAAGCATTATCTTAACGCCAAGTGCGAAAGATGAATTATCTAAACGAGGCATTGCGATTAAACATGGCTCGCCAACAGAATCTGATACAGCTCAATGTGATATTGACTGTATTTGTGAAGGTTGTATTAAGCTGGTAGCCACTGGCTGTACAGAAAAAACTTTTTACTCTATAGCGGCCATATTGAAACAAGATTTTGGCGTGACAGATGTAAAGCAGCTACAAGAAATGAGCTGTCGCATAGTAAAAACTATTAATAAACAATGAGGTAGGGTATGAGTGCTTTAGGTATGGTTGAAACCAAAGGTTTAGTTAGCGCAATTGAAGCCGCTGATGCAATGGTCAAATCTGCAAATGTTGAGCTTGTTGGTCGTGAACAAGTAGGTAGTGGGTTAGTCACTGTTATGGTACGTGGCGATGTTGGCGCGGTAAAAGCAGCAACAGAAGCTGGTGCAGCTGCAGCGCGCAATGTTGGTGAATTAGTTAGCGTACACGTTATTCCTCGTCCACATAATGAAATAGAAAATATTCTGCCGCAGTCGGCAAATAATATATAGGAGATAGAAATATGAATGCACTAGGTATGGTTGAAACTAAAGGTTTAGTTGCTGCAATTGAAGCTGCTGACGCTATGGTAAAAGCGGCAAATGTTGAACTTGTTGGTCGTGAACAAGTTGGTAGTGGATTAGTGACAGTTATGGTACGTGGCGATGTTGGTGCGGTAAAAGCAGCGACAGATGCGGGTGCAGTAGCTGCGGGTAACATTGGTGAACTTGTAAGTGTACATGTTATCCCACGCCCGCATAATGAAGTGGAAAATGTAATACCTAAACCTAACAAGTAATTTTTGTAATTATTTGAATAGATATAAAAAATACAAGCTATATCGGCCTGTATTTGTTTTAAAACTGTATTTCAATATTAGATCGAAATACAGTTTTAATTTTCTGAAAATATCCAACAGAGTGGTTATGAATTTTATTATCAGAGTATAGATTCTGATAATAAAATTTAGGGAGTAATACATGACACATTTTCATGTAAAGACAAAGGTTTGCTATGGAGAAGGCGCTTTAGAAAGCCTTCGACAGTTACCTGGAAAACATGTTTTTATCGTGACGGATTCTTTCATCGCGAAAACTGGCTTTGTAGAAGTAATAAAAAGTCACCTGGAAGCAGGTGTCTCATGCACTATTTTTGACAAAGTCGAAGCGGATCCGTCCTTAGAGACCATTACTCTTGCTGCACACCTGTTTATGAAAAGTGGGGCTGACATCATTATCGCTATCGGTGGCGGCTCATCAATTGATGCGGCTAAAGCGATTGCGTATTTTTCAAATCAAGCGGATTTGTTCCGTCAGCCTCCTTATCTGGTCATGGTGCCAACAACCAGCGGTACGGGTTCTGAAGTCACCTCAATTGCAGTGGTCACGGATAAAGTAAACAATATTAAGATCCCGCTTCAGGATGATTCGCTTATTCCTGATCTGGCGATATTAGATGCACAGTTTACACGCACAATGCCGGGCTCAATTACAGCAGCAACAGGTATGGACGTACTCACTCACGCAGTTGAAGCATATATATCAAGCCAAGCTAATATCTTCACATCAATTTATGCTGAGAATGCCATCAAGATTGTGTTTAAGTATTTGCCACGTGCTTATGCCAACGGCGACGACATGGAAGCGAGAGAACAATTGCTTCTTGCGTCTTGTATGGCGGGTATCGCTTTTAACAACAGCGGGCTAGGGATTACCCATAGTGTTGCTCATAGTCTTGGCGGTATTTTCCACGTGCCTCATGGTGTGGCTAATGCAGTGTTGCTGCCTTCTACGATTGAATTTAACCGTGTTGATGCCAGTTTACAGTATCAAAAAATTGCGCAGTTCCTAGGGTTTCCTACTTCTTCTGCAGATGAAGGTACAACACTCTTCGCAGAGGCTGTGCGCCAACTTAACACTTCTTTAGATATACCTTGCAAAGTGAGTGAATTGAAAATTGAAGAAGAAAAGTACTTAAGTTCGATGCCAGTTATGGCAAGCAATATTCTTCAAGATATATGCACTACCACTAACCCCATAAAACCATCTTATGAGGATGTGATTCGCTTATTACAGAAGGCCTGGTGATTTATAGGTGAGAGTTATCCAATAAGCTCACAAACTTAAAATATGTTCGAAAATTTTAGCGGAAAAGTTGTTTTATAGCTTCGCGGAACAGCTGTGTCTAAAAATGCTTAATAATATAATCTGTTGATATAGCAGGTGATAGTAAGTGATTACATTGCTTTACGTTGGTAGATCTTAATTTTATTCTTAAAAAGTATAATTATACAGATGAATATCACAAAGGAGGTATATGCTAATTGAGTTTTTTTCAAATAAGCATAATCTCAAAAACAAAATACGACGCCCTTGGCTATTAATCATACTTAATCATATGTAATTTTTATTTAGCCAAAACCGGTTACTGCACTATGAAAGTAGCTCTTTCGTTAAAAGAAAAAGACAGATTATGGCACTATTATTAATAATGAAAATTGTGTTTATATCAGAGTGTTTTTGGTCTCTATTTGTCTTTAAAGGCGGAAGAAATAAGACAGTTTTTTCTGAGTTTCATACCTTTGAGATAACCGTTTTACGTCATATTTAAGATTAGGTTTTTATAAATTTAAGTTTGTTGCACCCAAAATTATGAATGGTTTTCAGCAATCTATACGTACATCTGAATTTTAAAAATAGAGTAAAAACTCAAATAACTAAAAGGACATCTGATTATATGGAACAATCAAAGTTGTTAAATGATGATCTCAGTATTATCACAGCTGAGAGCGCTGAACAAAAGTTACGGAGTAACTTCCGTGCCAAAGGTATTTCTACCGCTTTGTTTTCAGGACTCTCATACGGATTTTATACAGCCTTTATGACCTTAGCTATGTCTATGGGCATCTGGACTGTTTGGTATGGAGAAGGCTCTGGTCTTTCTGCATTCGCAACAACATTCCTTCTTGCTGCAATTGGGGCAGCACTTACCGATTCATGCAGTGCTATTTGGGCATTGGGTATCGCAGCTGTACGTGGTCGCTTAGGTGACTTTTTCCGCTCAATAAGAACTAAACCCGGGGCTATCATGGTGGCCTCAGCTATTATCGGCGGCCCTTTAGCGAGCACTGCGTATGTAGTTGGTTTGCAAATGGCAGGTTCGATTGTGGTGCCTATTAGTGCGCTATGCCCTGCCATTGGCGCCATTTTAGCTCGTGTTATTTTCAAACAAGAACTATCTCCTCGCATGATGTTAGGCATTATGATCTGCTTTGGGGCTAGTGTGCTTATTGGTGGCTCTGCTGGACTTGCTGACGGTGATACTTCAATTGTTATGTTAGGTATCGGCTTTGGTTTCATTGCAGCTCTATTTTGGGGCATCGAAGGCTGTGTTGCGGGTTACGGCACTTCTATGATAGATCCTGAAATTGGCATCACTATTCGTCAAGTTACTTCTGGCTTAACCAACTTACTTATTTTAATTCCTTTATTCGCCTATATTGGTGGCGAAGATGGTTACCGCATGGTGTTCCAAGCAGTAGCTGATTCTGAATCATTCATATTCTTCATTGTTGCGGGTTTAGCTGCATATGGTGCCTTCATGTTCTGGTACAAAGGTAATGCTATGTGTGGTGCAGCATTAGGTATGGCTTGTAATGGCACATTCTCTTTCTGGGGACCGCTGTGTTGTTGGTTAGTGTTAGGTATCGCTTTTGGCCTTGCCGGCTGGACTATGGCTCCGGTTGCCTGGGTTGCAGCAGTAATCATGGTATTTGGTATTTTTGTAATTGCGATGAATCCAATGGATCTATTTAAGAAGGGTAATAACCAATGAAACCATTAAATTATGCAATATTGAAGTTCTTCACGACTACTGAAAAGGCAAGTACAGTTGAAGTAATGGATACACTCCGTCCAGAGTATGGTGACTTTAAAGCTTTTACTAAAGGGGCTATTTTAGATGCCTTACTAACAGCCGAAGCCAATGGTTTACTTGAATCTGTTGGAAGTGAAATGTCATCAACTAATGAACTGCTTTTATACTTCCAAGCACATAAAGAAGGTGCAGATACTATAAATCGTTATATCACTGATTGATAAGAGTTGGTTGGGAGCATTCTGTAATGCTCCCATTATATTTAATAATCACTACCAGTTGGGAGGAATATAAATTGAGCAAAAGTTCTAAGTATTCAATCGGTGACGCAAGTACATTGTGTAACGTATCAACGAAAGCACTTCGCTACTATGACAAAATAGGATTAGTTAAACCACAACGATCTAACTGCAACAATTATCGTTATTATAACGATGACAGCATACACCTTATACCTGTTATAAAATATTATAAACAGATGGGGTTTAAACTCGATGAAATGACTCAGCTAATTAACGATGATTGTGATAACACTTACAGTGTTATGCAAAATGTATTTGAAAGTAAAATGGCTGAGCTTGATGAAGAGCGGCAAGGCTTAAGAGTTAGGGATAGTTCGGTTCATGATTGGTATAACCTTGTACAAGAGGCAAAAAGTGTACAAGAAAATCAGATAACTGATGTTTCTGTGCAATTTTTTCCAGGTACCGACTACCTATTTTTGGAACAAGATTTTGATGGCAATATCCGCGACGCTATTATTAATATCGAGTTTACGGATTATGTCGAAAAAATAAAAACTAATATAACTGGGCCAGTAATATTACGGTTCAATTCTCACGAGAAGCGTGTTGTTGGTTCAGAAAATTGTTGTATTTTGCAAAAAACAATCCTTCCTTGTCCACCAGAAAAAACTATTTTTGTTGGTGCCAAGCCTATGGCTCGGTGTTACCACATAGGTAATCATTCTACGATTAATCAAACCTATGAAAAAATAAAAGTTTGGGCGGAATCAAATAACTATGTACTCACAGATGAATGCTATGAGAGATACGTTATAGATTACTGGACTACTCAAGATAGCGATAAATTTGTAACGGAAGTTATGATACCTGTAACATCAAGGTGTTGATCGCAACGGATAGGATATCGAGTAAATAGTGTATTTGCAGCAATGAATAAGACGCTCTGTCCCATCAAGATGTTGGCTATACTTATAAGTGTAGTTAATCTTTTGAAGGTGAATAAAATGAGAGCTAAAACATTCACATAC
>Ga0209396_1003452_pt1 | contig 15974 bp, 13 predicted proteins | sample GOMGulsemesocosm_6_FD_184638 | JGI IMG/M metagenome (GOLD analysis project Ga0209396, IMG submission 184638) | Methane-oxidizing microbial communities from mesocosms in the Gulf of Mexico - GOM8C Gulf of Mexico (SPAdes) (version 2) | ecosystem: Environmental > Aquatic > Marine > Cold seeps...
CGTCATCCTGCCAGTGGCGAACCTATTAGCCAAGCGGCTAAAAACGACATACTTGCCCCTGTTTCATTACAAGGGCATTGCTGGTCCCGCCGCCATTGCCAGCGCTGAGACCTACGCAAAAGCCGAATGCTACCAAGCCAGCGGCGACGATATTTTTGTCGCCACGCAAATGAAATGTGGAACAACATGGATGCAGCAGCTGGTGTTTGAAATATTACATAAAGGCCAAGGTGATCTCAGTGACAATGGCTACAAGCATATGTACGCCCTGAGCCCCTGGCTAGAAACCCGTGGCAGCGTACCGATTGAGCGAGCGCCCTTGGTGAGCTCAGAAAAAAAACGCATCATCAAAACACACCTGCCCACTGAACTGTGCCCCTATAGCAACCAGGCAAAGTACATTTATGTCACCCGTCACCCGGTCAGTTGCTTTGCCAGTATTAAAGATTTTTTTGAGTTGCTCACCGGCCCCTTCGCCCCCCAAAAGGCTGACCTACTCGACTGGTACAACAGTGACAATATGTTTTGGGGCAGCTGGGCCAAGCATGTCAGCGGTTGGTGGCAATGGGCTGAGAGCAAAGACAACGTGTTGTTTATTCACTTTGAACACATGAGAAATGAACCAGATAAGATTATCGATCAACTCGCTGATTTCTTAACGGTGACACTGTCCAGCGAAGAGAAAGCCAAGGTACTGGAGAAATCGAGTTTTCGCTATATGCAGGAACACGAGGAGCACTTTGAAATGGCCGCACCGAATGTATTTTCCGTCGCCGCTGGCGCTAAGAATTTTCTGAAGAGTGGCAACAAGCAACGCCATGAAGAAGTCGAACCTGCAGACAGAGCTCGGATACTGGCGTTCGCCAGCCGCGAGTTACAAGATTCAGACTACCCTGCTGGCGAATTTTATCCAGACCTCAAGTAGCCCATCCCTGTATCGCCATGAGGAGCGCTCAGTGGTGCGCGATTGCTTAAATCAATTGGCGAGCAACACCGGCGCGCCAGGACCTAGTGGCAAGCCAAGAAGAATCCACACCACCAACAACAGGCTCCAAAGTAATAGGAAGGCGGCAGAATAAGGCAACATCATTGAAATAATGGTGCCAATGCCGGCGTCCTTGTCGTATTTCTGCACGAAAGCCACCACCACACCGAAATACGGCATCAGCGGTGTGATGATGTTGGTGGAGCTGTCACCGATGCGGAAGGCCACCTGCGCCGCCTCTGGGCTGATACCCAACAATAAAAACATTGGCACAAAGATCGGGGCAATCAACGCCCATTTGGCTGACGCACTGCCTATCAATAGATTGAGCAGCGCCGTCAGTAACACAAAACTCACCAGCAGAAACGCGCTGTTTAGCTCTAAGGTCTTGAGCAGATCCGCGCCGCTAATGGCGGCAATAATACCCAACTGGCTCCACGAAAAATAACTGACAAACTGCGCCGCAAAAAACATAAGCACTAGGTAGCCAGCCATCGTCGTCATGCTCGACTCCATACCCACCACGATATCGGCCTGTTGTTTAAAGCGCCCGCTGACTTTTCCAAACACTGCGCCAGCCAGACCAGCGTAAAGGCTGACGATGACCACAATGCCCCGCATAAACGGTGATTTAAGCACGCTGCCATCGGCGCCACGTAAAACACCGGCTTCTGGTAGCAGCCCCCAGAGCAACAAGCCAACAAAGGCCAAGCTAAACAGCCCCGTCACCTTCAACGCACGCCTGTCATCACTACTCAGCTGAACTTCTTCATTAACGGCACCGAGATCGGTATCAAAACGCGGGGCCACCCAACGCTCTGTTACCCATGTGCCGACGGCGCCAATTAAAAATGTAGAGGCAACAATAAAGTAATAATTACCCGCCGCACTGACCTCATAACCAGAGCGTACCAACACAGCGGCCTCAGTGGTGATGCCGGCCATAATCGCATCGAACGGGCCGATCAGTAGGTTCGCACTGAAGCCACCGGAAACCCCGGCAAATGCGGCCGCAATGCCGACAATAGGGCTGCGCCCAACACTGGCAAATATTATCGCGGCAAGGGGTATCAACACCACATAACCCGTGTCGGCCGCCAGACTCGACAAGACACCGGCTAACACCACCACGAAGCTTAACAACTTTCTTGGCGCCTTCAGTACCGTCGCCCGTAATACGGCCGCCAGTAAACCAGAATATTCTGCCACACCTATGCCTAAAATCGCGACCAGCACCGTACCCACGGGGGCGAAGTGCGTAAAGTTGGTCACCGCCTTGGAGAGTATCTGCACCAAACCTGAGCCGCTTATTAAGTTAACCGCTGTAATGGCCTCGCCGCTCTGTGGGTGCACTGCAGAAACGCCGAGCATGGCCGCAACTGCCGACAGCGCGAGTACGAACACACACAGGTAAATAAACAATAACGTGGGGTGCGGTAGACGATTACCGAGTCGCTCAACATTCATCAGCGCACGCTGAATCAATGAAGCAGAAAGGAATGACGTGTTAGGCATGCGGTGGCTCATCTACTAGGCTGGTGAATGATGAGTCTAACACGCAGAGAACAATCGCCAAGTGCAGAGCGCAGCAGGCTCCACACCTAACTAGACACTACAACAGAGAAAGTTGCTCCAGCTTCTTTTTAACTGGGCCAAAGCTGCGGCGGTGAATTGGGGTTACCCCGAGCTTATCCAGCCCAGCCATGTGCACTTTGGTTGGATAACCCTTGTGGCCCGCAAAACCATAACCGGGGTAGGTCTTATCCATGACCACCATTTCACGGTCGCGGGTGACCTTGGCCAGAATAGAGGCTGCACTGATGGCCGCCACACGGCTGTCACCCTTTACAACAGCCTCAGCGGCATAGTCCCACTTTGGAATCTTATTACCATCGACCCAGACGTGCTCAGGCTGTATCGGCAAGCCTTCGATCGCTCGTTTCATCGCCAGCAAGCTTGCTTGCAGAATATTTATCTCGTCGATCTCAGCCACACCCGCGCGAGCAATACAAAAACTTAGGGCCTTTTCTTTAATTTCATCGAATAAAAACTCACGTCTCTTCTCCGTGAGTTTTTTAGAATCATTAAGGCCTTCAATGGGGTTATTCGGATCGAGTATCACCGCGGCCGTCACCACATCACCGGCCAATGGCCCCCGCCCGACTTCATCAACCCCCGCTCCCAGTAGGCCTTGGTAGCTACTAACAAAAGGTTCCATAATACTGTCCTTTTCAAAATCAACTGCAGCTCTTAAGCCGCTGATTTATTATCAATGAGTTGCAAGATAGCGTCCGCCGCCTGTGCACTGGCATCACACTTTATCGTTTGGTGCAGCTCATCAAAACGAGCCTGTAACGCCAACTGTCGCTCGGGGTGTTGCAGGACGGCCAGTATTTCTTCACACATCCTGACCGGTGTTGCATCCGTTTGTAGTAGCTCCGGCACTAGCGCTTCACCCGCGAGTAAATTCGGCAATGAAAAGAAACGGGTTTTCACGAGGCGCTTAAAAATCTGAAACGACAAGGGCGTGAATTTATAAGCCACCACCATTGGCCTCTTTAACAGCATGGCCTCTAAGGTTGTTGTACCCGACGCCATCAACACCATTTCCGCCGCCGCCATCGCCTGATGTGATTGGCCGTCGATAATGGTTACGGGGAGATGTGGAAAAGCCTGCAACTGTGCTTCAATTTGTTTACGTCGATCGCTACTGGCCGCAGGCACAACAAATTCTAGTTCAGGCATATGCTCCAAACATAATTGCGCAGCTGCCCAAAACTCTGGCCCGAGCAGTTTTACCTCACCGCCTCGCGAGCCTGGCATTAATGCCACAAAGCGCTTTTGGGCATCTAAGCCTAAGGCTGCTTTGGCTTGTTTTTGTTGCGGTTGCAATGGAATTTCATCGGCTAGCGAATGCCCAATAAATTTAACCGGTACATTATGCTGTTCATAGAACTGCGCTTCAAAAGGCAAGAAGGTCAGCATGAGATCCACTGCACGGGCAATTTTAAACACCCGTTTCTGCCGCCAAGCCCACACAGAGGGGCTGACATAGTGCACGGTGGTAATCCCTTTAGCCCTTAACTTCTCCTCTATCGTAAGGTTGAAATCGGGAGAGTCGATCCCAATGAAGACATCCGGTGGGTTATCACTAAAGTGATTAACCATCGTTTTACGGATGCGCAGCAGTTCAGGCAAGCGTTTGAGTGGTTCAATCAGCCCCATCACAGCGAGGCGATCTTGCGGGAAAAATGACGTAAAGCCGCGCTGTAACATACGCTCACCGCCAATGCCTTCAAATTTCGCCGTTGGGTGTCGAGCGATAATGGCGTCCATTAAACCCGCGCCAAGAATATCACCTGAAGCTTCGCCAACGACAATTCCGATGCGCAGTGGTTTCATAAGGGTGGACCATCACAAGATTAAAAAAGGAAATAAGCATGCAATCGCTTACCTCCCGAACGGAAGGCAAGCCTGTAGTAAACGCTGTCTAGCGAACAATACCGCGCGCTGATTGATCGATTGAGTCAATCATCACATTCAACGCATTACAGTCTTCGGCCAACGCACGCAGCTCAACCAGTGCCTCATCCTTAGTCAGACCACGACGGTAAACCAGCTTAAAGGCTTTCGTAATCGTCGCTATTTCATCTTTGCTAAAGCCGCGACGACGCAGCCCTTCGGCGTTAATACTTTTAGCCGCCGCAGGTTGTCCGGTGACCATCACATAAGCGGGAACATCTTTACCGATGACCGCTCCCATACCGGTAAAACAGTGCGCGCCCAGATGGCAGAACTGATGTACTAGCGTATAACCGGCGAGAATGGACCAGTCGCCCACATGCACATGGCCGGCCAGCGCCGCATTATTCACCAGTACACAATTGCTGCCTATCACGCTGTCATGACCTACATGAACATAAGCCATCAACAGGTTATCACTGCCAATGGTGGTCTCTGAGCGGTCTTGTACCGTACCTCGGTGAATGGTGACATTCTCGCGAATCACGTTGTTATCGCCTATCACTAAACGCGTGGCTTCACCCTTATATTTAAGGTCTGGAGTATCTTCTCCGACACTGGAGAATTGATAGATGTGGTTATTTTTACCTATGACACTGGGGCCCTTGACGATAACGTGGGACTCGATGATCGTGTCGTCACCTATCTCAACATCGGGGCCAATGATTGACCAGGGGCCCACACTCACGCCTTCGCCTAATTTAGCGCTCGGATCAATAATCGCTCTTGGATCTATCAAGGTTTTATCCTTTTAAGGGGCACACAAAATACAGGGGAAACTTAACCTTTAATGGCAATTATACCGAGCGATCGGCACAGGTAATGCTGGCGGTTGCCGCCAGCTCACCATCGACATACGCCTTGGTCTCAAACTTGGTAATGCCACGGCGATTGGCAATCAGACGCGACTCAAGATCCAGTCGATCACCAGGTACTACCTGACGCTTAAAACGCACACCATCCACACCCGCAAACAGGTACACTGAACCATCTTCAGGCGTTTTATTCAGCGTTTTAAAGCCCAGAATAGATGAGGCTTGCGCCATGGCTTCAATGATCATAACCCCTGGGAAGATCGGTGCTTGGGGAAAGTGCCCATTAAATACATCTTCATTAGCCGAAATGTTTTTGTAAGCCTTGATGTACTCGCCTTCTACCAGCTCTACCACTCGGTCCACCAATAAAAATGGGTGGCGATGCGGTATGAATTTTTTAATCTCTTGAATGTCCATCATCTTTCTCGATCCTGTTTCTCTGTCCGGCAGTCGGCTACTCGACTGCTCAATATGATGGCCCGATGAGCGGGCATCAGTATAATTTTTCACTCGCCCTTGGGCAGCAGTTTCGCCATTGCCTTTTCTAACAAGCTAAGACGCCCAACGACTTTATCCAACTGACCAAAGCGCACCGCATTTTTACGCCAGAGTTTCGTTCGCTGCATTCCGGTGCCAGAGGAATAAGAATCGGCTTCGGTTATGGATTTTGTCACCAACGTCATGGCTGTAAACTTAGTACCATCGGCAATCTTCAGGTGCCCAGCGATCCCCACCCCACCGGCAATGATGCAATGGGCACCCACTTCGGTGCTGCCAGCAATACTCGACTTACCCGCCATCGCCGTATTGCGACCAACCTTCACGTTGTGGGCAATCATCACATGGTTGTCGATGATCACACCGTCTTCAATGATCGTGTCATCGAGCGCACCACGATCAATGGTTGTGGCTGCGCCGACTTCCACACAATTGCCAATACGAACACCGCCGAGCTGGTGAATTTTCACCCAGCGAAACTGCCCATCAACCACCTCATGGGCGTTGCCAAAACCATCAGCGCCTATGACACTGCCGCTGTGCAACGTCACCTCATCACCTATGATGACGCCATGGTAAACCGACACGTTGGCGTATAGCCGCGAGCGCGCACCAATCACCGTGTTCGCACCAACAGAGCTGTTGGCCCCGATCATCACGCCATCGCCGAGACACACACCCTGACCAATACACGCATTAGGCCCAATGCTGACCCCTAGGCCCAACTGTGCAGAATCATCGACCACGGCCGTCGGGTGGATACCGGCAACTAAATCTCGCTGCCCATCAAACAATTTGCTCAACTTGGCGTAGGCTAGGTAGGGATCATTCACCAGTAGCTTAGGGCCGCTAAACAATGGGGCCATATCGGGGTGTAAAATAACCGCCGCCGCCTCCGTTTCCTCGAGGAACCGTTGATAGTTTGGATTAGCGAGAAAGCTTAACTGACCGGCCTTGGCGCTCGAAAGCGTGTGCAAGCCAATAATTTCGGTACTGGCATCACCTTGCAGCTGGGCACCAAGGTGTTCAGCCAGCTCGCCTAGTGTGTAGTTATTTGTATCGGTCATAATTACCAAAATGGCCCGAAGGAAACCTTCGAGCCTTAATCACTGCATGGGGACAAGTAGCGAATAAACGTTATATTTGAGCAGTACTGGCGTTTACCGCGAGTGCCGCCCAGCTACACCTATCACTTGGCCTTGTTAAGCTTAGCCGTCACCTTGTCGGTCAGATTCACCGAAGCATCGGCGTAGATAGCGGCTTTACGGTCCAACAACAAAGAGATGCCTTCCGCTGTCGCTATTTCGTTAATCGCGATGCGCGCTTTAGGGGCCATTTCCTGCATCACTTTTTGCAGTACCGCATTCTGCTCTGACTTTAGTTTCTTTGAAGCCAGCTCTAGGTCCGCACGCTTGTAGTCAACTTTCTTACGAAATTCTTCGATCTGCTCTGCCGACCAAGTTAACTTGTTGGTCTGTGCATCTTTATTAAGGTTGGCAAGGTCTGCTCGCAAGCTATCAAACTTGGCTTTCATTGCGCTGAACTCGGGATTGGAATCAAGCTTACTGAGTTCTTGTTTGGCTAGGTTGGTCTGCAAAATAGCGGTCTGTAAATCAATGACAGCAATATCGCCCTTGGCGCTCACAAATCCAGAAAAAACCAATGCAGCCAAGCCAATTATAATCTTATTCATGTTTACCACCTTAAAGTTACGCTTATTTTTTATTAATTTATTGTTCAACTTTTCACTTAGCATTAACGTCAATCGCTAACCCGTGTATTTAAAAAGATGAGCCCAACGAGAACTGGAAGAACTCAGTTTTATCGTGTTCATTTTGATTTATCGGCTTAGCAATACTGAAGGTCAACGGACCAAAACCGGTAATCCATGTCAGGCCAATACCGACAGCGGAACTCAGTTCACCAACATCTGCGTTCTGACAATTCAACTGAGACTCGCCACAGCTGTCGTCAAATACATTACCCATATCTAAGAATAAAGCCGACTGCATGGAGCGCTGATCCTTGATAAAAGGCAGTGGGAATAGTATTTCAGCGCTGCCTTCAACCAAAATATTGCCGCCGAAGGGATCATCGTCGCTGCTTGCTTTAGCGGTTCGCAAGCCGTCAGCGTCATTGATGTAGGTAAGTTCATCGTCACCATCAAAAACACCGTCGTTGTTCGTATCTGAACGCACGACTGAATACTGCTCAGCCGGTGTTGCTCGCGGCCCCAGAGTGTTGCGCTTAAAGCCACGCACCGAGCCAAAGCCACCTGAGTAGAAATTTTCAAAGAACGGCAGTTCAGTGGTATCACCGTAAGAGTTTGCGTAACCCAACTTGGTACGCAGGCGCAGAGTTAAGCTCTCTGTCAACGGTCGAAAATACTGGGCGTTATACGTCAGTTTGAAATATTCGAGGTCTCCACCTGGCAGACTCAATTCGGCCGAGAAAGACTGGGAGGCACCGCGGGTCGCCAGACGACCGCGGTTGAGTGTCGATTGGCGCCAGTTAAAGTTCACCGTACCAATATTGAAGTCATCACCGTTTTCGTTAATCCAGCCATCTGGGTTAACGGTGTTATAACTTGCGGTGTCGTCGTAGACGCTTGAACTACACGCAGTCGCTGCATCGGCATCCGTACAATCCGACAACAAACTTTCATCAATAACGTTATCAACATTGCTGATGGGGACCGGCGAAGAAATAATTTCCTGTACCGCTTGGGTACCTGTCTCAATAGATATATTACTCAGGCCGAAACCAAAACCGATGCGTTCAATTTCTGAAATAGGGTAGCCAAAGTTGACCGAGCCTCCAAAGGTATCGGTGGTGTAACTCGATACGTTCACCTCTTCAAAGTCACGCTCACGCAGGAATACATTAAAGCCGCGGCTGATGCCATCCGGGGTGAAGTAAGGGTCTGTGTAATTAAAGCTGTAAACCGTCTGGTAGCTAGAGTTACTGACGTTAAAGCCGACCTTTTTACCCGTGCCAAACCAGTTGTTCTGCTGGATGTTAGCACCCAGAACTAGGCCAGAATCCTGAGCAAAACCAAGGCTCGCGCCAATGCTGCCCGACGGCTGCTCTTCTACCGTGTATTCCACATCGACCAGATCGGATGAACCAGGCACCTCAATATTATCGACCATGACTTCTTTGAAGAAGCCCAGACGTTCCAAACGAACTTTTGACTGTTCAATACGCGATGTCGAGGCCGAACCCGCTTCCATTTGACGCATTTCACGGCGCAGGACTTCATCGGATGTTTTGGTATTGCCGCGGAAATCGATACGGCGCACATAGGCGCGTTTGCCTGGGTCCATGAAGAAGGTCACTTTCACCGTATTATCTTCATCGTTCAGTTCTGGAATGCCCCGCACTTCGGCGAAGGTATAACCCTCATTGCCCAAGCGGCGGGTAATGTAGTCAGACGTTGTGGTCATCAATACCTGTGAAAAGGTAGCGCCTTCTTTCAACAAAAACAGTCGCTTGATTTGCTCTTCAGGAATAATCGGGTCACCGGCCAACAGCACATCGCTTACTTTAAATACGTTGCCTTCGGTGATGTTTACGGTGATGTAAACCGACTCTTTATCTGGCGTAAGAGAAACCTGCGTCGAATCAATTGAAAAGTTGAGGTAACCGCGATCGAGGTAATGTGACTCAAGGCGTTCTATGTCGCCCGTCAGCTTCTCTTTCGAGTAACGGTCATTACTGTTTAGCCAAGACATCATGCCTGTGGACTTAAGCTCGAATAACTCAGACAGGGCTTCGTCGTCAAAAGCTTCGTTGCCGACAATATTGATTTGTCTAATGGAGGCCACATCGCCTTCATCAACATTGATGATCAGTTTCACTTGGTTGCGCGGCTGCTCTTCAACCTCTGCGACAACACTGGCGCTGTAACGGCCTTGGGCAACATACTGACGCTGTAATTCTTGCGTCAACCCTTCAAGCGTCGAGCGCTTAAAGATCTGCCCTTCTGCCAGACCGTTATCGGTCATACCGCGCATCAGGTCTTCCGTTTTAATGGCCTTGTTACCATCGATTTCAATTTCGCTGATGGCTGGGCGCTCTAGCACCCTAATGACCAGTACACCGCCATCACGACCAATCTCGATATCGGCAAAGTAGCCGGTACGAAACAGCGAGCGGGTTGCGGCTTGAATCTCGTCGGTGTCCATGTCCTCACCAATTTGCACCGGCAGTGCGGCAAACACGGTACCCGCGGACACCCGCTGGAGCCCTTCTAAGCGAATATCATTAACGCGAAAGCTCTGCGCGTGAACACAGAAAGGGATTAGACAAAGACTTACTAAAAGGAGGCGAAAGCGCTTCATAGATTGGATTCTAATTTTATTTTTAACAACTTATTATTGTTCGCCAATTAACGGCAACCCCTGCGGTGCATATCAAAGATATCCACCTCATGTTCGTTCAACTCTGTGTGCCAAAGGCTCACAGACGCATCACATCGTTATAGAGCGCTAGCACCATAACACTTAATACCAGCACCAAGCCCATCTGGTAACCCACCAGCTGAACTTTCTCAGCCACTGGACTGCCTTTAACCACCTCGATTAGGTAGTAAAACAGATGACCTCCATCTAAAACTGGAATCGGGAGCAGATTAAAAACCCCCAGACTGACACTCAAGAGTGCCATAAAACCGAGATAGTAGGTTATGCCCGCCTTCGCGGAAGCGCCCGCCACTTTAGCAATGGTAATGGGTCCACTCAAGTTTTTCGTCGAGATTTGCCCGACAACAAGCTTCTTCAAAGACAACAGAACAAAGGCAGAAGTTTCCCAGGTTTTTTCAGCGCCTCCTAACACTGCCTCAAATACGCTATATTCACGTGTTCTCAGCATGTCTTTTGGCCACTCTGGTCGCTTTGGCGCCAACCCAACCTGACCCACAACCTCACCGGAGTCCAGGCTAGTCCGCTTTGGCGTTAAGTTCACCAGCAAACGCTCACCACTGCGCTCAAGTACCACCAGGAGCATCTGTTCCGGTCGCTCGCGAACATAGCTTACCCAGTTCATCCAGTCGGGCATATCCTGCCCGTCAGCGCTGACAATGAGGTCTCCAGCTTGAATGCCCGCCGCAGCCGCAGGGCTCTCGGGTAAAACCTGCGCAATGACGGGGGTAAACGCCGGCCGATACAACTTAACACCAATACCTTCAACGGGATTAGGTTCATCAGCACCCTTCAACCACTCATCTAAGGGGGCCTCAGATTGATACTCTAGGGTCGACTCTGGGTAGCGTACGGTAAAGTTTATCGTGCCACTCTCACCCAAGCGATTAAGCAGTTGACGGTGAAAGTCCTGCCAGGTCGGCGTAGCCGCGCCGTCTACTGACACAATCTCTTGCCCCGCTTCTAAACCCGCTTTTTCTGCCACTGAGCCAGCAATGACTTCACCGATCACCGGCGCGACGTCCCGCGTCCCAGGCAGCAGCATGAGACTAAAAAGCACAATAGCCAGAATGAAATTCGCAATGGGGCCAGCCGCGACAATGGCAATGCGCTGCCAAACACCTTTGCCATTAAACGTTTGCCCCTGCAGCGCCTCGGGAACCTCGCCTTCACGATCATCAAGCATTTTGACGAAACCGCCCAGCGGGATCGGCGACAGGGTATAGTCTGTGCCCTGCTTGTCTGTCCAGGTCCACAAAGGTTTACCAAAACCAATAGAAAAACGCAGAACCTTGACACCACAGCGGCGCGCCACGTAAAAGTGCCCAAACTCATGAATGGTCACCAACACGCCAAGTGCCACCAAAAAGCCCAGCACGGTTATTAGACTATCCACAACTTACCTCTATTGCATTGACGTACAATACCCCTCATACGGCTATTCCATATGAGAGGTGTTTACTTGAATGTCGATCAAGTGGTGTATTAAGCAGTGCCACGCCCCGCCATGATCTCGTGGGTAACTCGACGAGCCTCAGCATCCGTCACTTTAATCTGCTCAAGGGTAGTCACCGGATGATTCAGCGTTTTCTCCAGCACCCCCTCTATGACCTCAGCAATACCGGTAAAGCTCAATTTATTATCCAAAAAAGCCTGTACGGCCTCTTCATTCGCTGCATTTAACTGCGCTGCGCGGCTACCACCGGCTCGTGCAGCCTCGATAGAGAGGCGCAATCCAGGGAAGCGTTCAAAGTCAGGGGCTTCAAAGTCGAGGCGCGAAGTCGTCATAAAGTCGAGGCTGGGGACACCTGAATCGATACGCTGCGGCCAAGCCAATGCGTGGGCAATGGGCGTACGCATGTCTGGGTTTCCCATCTGAGCCAAGACAGAGCCATCCGCATATTCAACCATCGAGTGAATAACACTTTGTGGATGCACCACCACCTCAATCTGATCAGGTGTTGCACCAAACAGCCAGCAAGCTTCAATAAACTCCAAGCCCTTGTTCATCATGGTGGCTGAATCCACAGATATCTTACGACCCATTGACCAGTTCGGGTGCGCGCAGGCTTGATCCGGCGTTACAGCCGCTAACTCAGCAATCGGCGTTTGTCGAAAAGGGCCGCCGGAACCCGTTAGGAGGATACGCCGGATACCAGAGGCCTCGATGCCTTGATAGCGCTCAGGAAGGCACTGAAAGATCGCATTGTGTTCACTGTCGATTGGCAACAAGGTCGCGCCCGACTCGGCGACAGCCTGCATAAACAAATGCCCTGCCATCACCAGAGATTCTTTATTCGCCAGTAATATCTTCTTGCCCTTACGTACAGCGGCGAGGGTTGGCTCCAGCCCGGCAGAGCCGACAATCGCGGCCATAACCGTATCGACCCGCTCGTCGGCCGCAACCTCAACCAGTCCAGCCTCGCCCGCCAACACTTGAGTCTCACTGCCCGCCTCTTTCAACTGAGCCGCCAACTGTTCCGCGGCACTGTCTTGACGCATAACCGCAAAGCGTGGTCGCACACTGAGGCACTGTTTTAACATCAGTGCCACTTGACTATTGGCCGTTAAAGCAAATATTCCATAGCGATCTGGGTGGCGCGCAAGGACATCCAGGGTACTGATACCAATGGAGCCGGTGGAACCTAATACTGTAATTTGCTGCATGACCAACTACTTTAAATAGATAACATTGCCCCTGCGGGCGTGTTAAAAACAGGGTATTTATGATGCGGCCTAAAGCTGCCAACCGCTGACAATAAGCCCCAGAGCAAAAACCGGTGCCGCCGCCGTTAGGCTGTCCACTCGGTCCAGTATACCGCCATGCCCTGGCAGCAACTGACTGCTGTCTTTAATACCACGATGACGTTTAACCATACTCTCCAGCAGGTCACCCAAAACAGAGGCCAAACTGGCCGGTGCCATGATGGCAAGCGTCAGCAGCACATTGCCCTGCCACAGACCAACCAGTGTCGCCAACAACATACAAGCCGCAAAGCCGCCCCAGAAACCTTCCCAGGATTTACCTGGGCTAACGGCAATTGCCAGCTTGCGGCGACCAAACGCCCTACCGGTGAAGTAGGCACCCACATCGGCTGCCACGACAATCAGTAACACCAACATGATCAGCCAAATACCTTGCGGCTCGGCTCGCAGTAACACCACAGCCAGCCAGGTCGGCACCAGCACCAGCAACCCCATTAGAGCCCTTAGCCAGCGGTGCCCCCAGAGTACGGCACTGCTGGGATAACCTTGCACCCAGAGCAAGGCCAGCGCCCAAAAGCCACAGGCGCCAAGCAAAAGGTCTCGGGCCGCTTCACGGTTACCAATGACCTGGTCGGTGAGCGCTATGTAATCAGCGCTCCAGGCAAGGCATGCTCCCACCAGCAACGCGTACGCAATACGCAGCGGTTGCCCCACAAAACCGGCCAAATCTGCCCACTCCCACGCAGCCAATATCACCACCGCAGCAATGATCAGCGAAAAGCCCGCTGCACTGCTGCCAAACAGCGCCAGCAAAAAAACCACCGCCAAAAGTACCGCTGTTATAATTCTTTGTTTAAGCACTGTTACGCTCCGTCGGCGACCTGTTCAGATGTTTTGCCAAAGCGGCGCTGGCGGGTTCGAAATTCTATTGCCGCTGCGTCTAATTCAGACTCGCCAAAATCTGGCCAGAGGGTGTCGCTGAACACCAATTCACTGTAGGCGGCCTGCCACAAAAGAAAATTACTTATCCGCACTTCCCCGCCCGTGCGAATCAACATATCCACAGGCGGCAAGTCCTGTAAACACATATGCTGCGCAATCTGTTCAACCCCCACCTGCTCTGGGGATAACTCGCCAGCGGCTACTTGCAACGCAACCTGCCGAGCGGCATTGGCCATATCCCACTGCCCACCGTAATCGGCAGCAATAACCAGCGTTGTAGGCCCCTCACAGGCGATAGCCTCTGCCGCATCAATCGCCTTGCACAACTTGTCACTGAAACGCTCTCGCGAACCAATCACCCTCAATTTTACGCCTTCTTTCTTGAGCTTTTTGGCTTCATTTTTCAGATAGAGCTGAAACAAGCCCATTAAGGCTTCCACTTCTTTTGGCGGTCGAGCCCAGTTTTCGCTGCTGAAAGCAAATAGCGTGAGCACCTCGGCACCTTGCCGCTTACAGGCATTCATAACATCACGAATGCGCTCAACGCCTTCTCGATGCCCTTTATTACCCGCCAATCCTCGCTGTTTTGCCCAGCGATTATTGCCATCCATAATAATGGCCACATGGCGCAATGCCTGACTCGTCAAAACTCAACTCCAACAGCAACTTTTCAAAGCAGCCAATCCTACCCTGCACGAGCGCTAATGCAACCGACAAAGGCCAGTTTTAGCTTGGGCTCAGTGACTTTTATACAACAGCCCCACCCAAATGGCATTTACGCTCAGACACAAAAAAGCCCAGCATAAGCTGGGCTCTTGTTACGGCAGAGGCGATGGCGTTAAATTTCCATCAAATCCTTCTCTTTAGCCGTTAAGGCCTGATCGACCTCGGCCACAAACTTATCGGTAATCTTCTGAATTTCATCCTGAGCGCGGCGCTCATCGTCTTCACTGATCTCTTTGGCTTTCTGTAAATCTTTCACATCACCAATCACATCACGACGAATACTGCGCAAGGAGACACGAGCGTTTTCCGCTTCAGAGCGCGCCTGCTTGATGTAACCCTTACGGGTTTCTTCAGTCAAAGGTGGCATAGGCACACGCATCAAATCACCAGTGGTGATCGGATTCAAACCCAAGCCTGACTTCATGATGGCTTTTTCGATCTCAGGGGTCAGCTGCTTATCAAAAGGACTAACACTGAGCGTGCGAGCGTCCAGCATCGTCACGTTTGCCACCTGGTTCAACGGGGTATCTGAGCCGTAGTACTTCACGGTGACACTGTCGAGAATCGCCGGTGTTGCGCGCCCCGTACGGATTTTACCAAACGCATTACCCAAAGCAGCAATGCTTTTGTTCATACGATCTTGCGCATCATCTTTAATTTCATTGATCATTGGTCGAGCCCTCTTCAATCTTATCCACAACCAGCGTGCCTTCCTCGGCACCTATGACGATATTCAACAACGCACCAGCCTTATCCATTTTAAACACACGAATAGGCATATTGTGGTCGCGACATAGACAGATAGCCGTCAGATCCATCACACCTAACTTTTTGTCCAGCGCTTCATCGAACGTCAAAATATCATATTTAGTGGCCGCGGGGTCCTTCATCGGGTCAGCGGTGTAAATACCGTCTACCTTCGTCGCCTTCAGGACTATGTCCACCTCAACCTCAATCCCGCGCAAACAGGCTGCAGAATCAGTGGTAAAGAACGGGTTACCCGTTCCAGCAGAGAAGATAACAACCTCCCCCTGCTCTAAAAATCTTACCGCCTTACGGCGATCATAGTGATCCACCACACCGCTCATCGGAATAGCCGACATCACGCGGGTGGAAATATTGCTGCGCTCGAGCGCATCGCGCATTGCCAGAGCGTTCATCACCGTTGCCAGCATGCCCATGTGATCGCCGGTCACTCGATCAAGACCGGCCTTACTCAACGTTGCACCACGGAACAGATTACCGCCACCGATAACCAGCCCCACCTGCACACCAATACCCACCAACTGACCAATCTCTCTGGCCATCTTGTCGAGTACTTTAGGGTCAATACCGAAACCCTCTTCACCCATCAGCTCT
>Ga0209396_1003453_pt1 | contig 15972 bp, 12 predicted proteins | sample GOMGulsemesocosm_6_FD_184638 | JGI IMG/M metagenome (GOLD analysis project Ga0209396, IMG submission 184638) | Methane-oxidizing microbial communities from mesocosms in the Gulf of Mexico - GOM8C Gulf of Mexico (SPAdes) (version 2) | ecosystem: Environmental > Aquatic > Marine > Cold seeps...
GGAATTGATTGTGATGATACTGATCCTAATATAACCACTACCAATGAGAACGATGCTGATTGTGATGGCGTTCCAACCGGAATTGATTGTGATGATACTGATCCTAATATAACCACTACCAATGAGAACGATGCTGATTGTGATGGCGTTCCAACCGGAATTGATTGTGATGATACTGATCCTAATATAACTACAAGTAACCTTGATGATACCGATAGCGATGGAGTTAATGATTGTGAAGATCAGTGTCCAGGCTTTGATGATACCGTAGATATTGATAACGATGGCACACCAGATGGTTGTGATAGTTGTATTGATGTGGATCAAGATGGTATTTGTGATCCAGTAGATAATTGTGTAAATACCGCTAACCCAGGACAAGAAGATTGTGATAATGATGGTGTTGGAGATGCTTGTGAAGATTGTGGAGATTGCGATAATGATGGTACTCCAGATGACTGTGAAACCGATTCTGATGATGATGGAATTCCAGATGATTGTGATAATTGTCCAAATGAGGCAAATGCAGATCAGGCAGATGCAGATGGTGACGGTATAGGAGATGTTTGTGAAGATTGTTTAGATTCTGATGCTGATGGTATTTGTGATTCAGTAGATAATTGTGTAAACACTGCTAACCCAGGACAAGAAGATTGTGATAATGATGGAGTAGGAGATGTTTGTGAAGATTGTGGAGATTGCGATAATGATGGTACTCCAGATGATTGTGAAACAGATTCTGATGTTGATGGAATTCCAGATGATTGTGATAACTGTCCAAATACTGCCAATGCAGATCAAGCAGATGCTGATGGAGATGGCTTAGGTGATGTTTGTGATGATTGTTTAGATAGTGATGGTGATGGTATTTGTGATTCAGTAGATAATTGTGTAAACACTGCTAACCCAGGACAAGAAGATTGTGATAATGATGGAGTAGGAGATGTTTGTGAAGATTGTGGAGATTGCGATAATGATGGTACTCCAGATGATTGTGAAACAGATTCTGATGTTGATGGAATTCCAGATGATTGTGATAACTGTCCAAATACTGCCAATGCAGATCAAGCAGATGCTGATGGAGATGGTTTAGGTGATGTTTGTGATGATTGTTTAGATAGTGATGGTGATGGTATTTGTGATCCAGTAGATAATTGTGTCAACACTAAAAATCCAGGACAAGAAGATTGTGATTCTGATGGTGTTGGAGATGCTTGTGAGACTGATGTTGATGTTGATGGTATCCCAGACGATTGTGATAACTGTCCAAATGACGCAAATGCTGATCAAGCGGATGCAGATGGTGATGGATTAGGAGATGTTTGTGATGATTGTTTAGATTCAGATGGAGACGGTATTTGTGATCCAGATGATAATTGTGTAAATACGGCTAATCCAGGACAAGAAGATTGTGATAATGATGGTGTCGGAGATGCTTGTGAAGATTGTGATAATGATGGTACTTCAGATGATTGCGAGGTTGACACAGATGTTGATGGTATCCCAGATGATTGCGATAACTGTCCAAACGACGCAAATTCCGATCAGGCCGATTCAGATGGCGATGGATTAGGAGATGTCTGTGATGACACTGGAGGTGGTACATGTGAAACTGCTTTTGCCAAATTTGATAATAGTGCTACATGCTTTATTGAGGATCCTAATTATGACTTTAATCGTTGGGGGTGGACTAATTATTTTACTATAGAAGATGTTTATACTACCAACCTTTATGCTGGAGCAGCACAATGTAATACAGAAAAAGGAATTGTTGTTGGAAAAGTAACGCTTAGCTATATAGGAGGAGAAGTATATGTAGCTTATAGTCTAAGGGATGGTTATGCAATGAATGAAGCACATGTGTATATAGGTTGTTCTCCTTATCCTTTAAAAGGTAAAACACCTACAGTAGCACCTGGTCAGTACCCTTTTAAAACTGAATTTAGTGATGTAAGCTCATATGTTGTAGGCCCGATAGATGTTTCGAATATAGATGGCGGAATTTATGTAATTGCTCATGCAGTAGTTTGCGAAGCTAATAGTAATTTAACGGGTTATTTATCACCTAAAAAGAATAAAGTTGTTTGTAAGAATGATATGTTAATAGGTTCTAAGGATGAAATAAAATTGGAAGTTTATCCAGTACCGTTTGTTGACGAAGTAAATATTAGATATTTTACGTTATTTGATTCAGATATTACTATTGAAGTGTTTGATGCTAGAGGGGTGTTAATAAGAAGGTTCATTAAGAAGGGACATGTGAAAAACACTAATGAAGTATTGAAAGTTAATTTGTCTAAAACTGATGATCAATTATTTTTTATAAAGTTAACTACAAGAAAAGGAGTTGTAACCAAGAAAATAATTCATTCGCCTTCAAGATAATCTAATAGGAATAACAATAAAAAAAACAAATTATAGTAACCTATTTGAATGAAGATGAATTTAGGTTAAAAAAGCTAAATCTTTAAATAATATAATTTTATCCAAATAAAATATTGAAGAGAAAAAATATAATAAAGTCCTTTGTTTTGAAAGGAGTCGTAATTGGATTGTTTTTTCCATTTTTGGCTATATTTGTTTGCATACATTTTTTAACAACAAGTGATTACCTTTTTTCACTAAGTGCATTACATGTAGATTTTCCACTTTTATGGATAATTGACAGTGCACCTATCGTACTCGGACTAATGTCTTATATTTTAGGAACGAAAGTTAATAAATCTAACTTAAATTTTTTAAGTACCTATGCTATTTTAGAGGGGCAAGTAGAAGAGAAAAATGTACTATTAAAGGAAGTACACCATAGAGTAAAAAATAATTTACAGATAATAACAAGTATTTTAAGGTTACAGGCTCGTTTTGTTAAAAAGAATAAGCATAGAGAAATTTTTAAACAGGGACAATATCGAATTAACTCTATGGCTATGATTCACGAAATGTTATATCAATCAAATTTAGTTTCGAAAATTAATATTAATAATTATGTAGAGAAACTATTATCTAGATTAATCAGTTCAATAAAAGGTTCTTGTAGTAATATTGAAGTTCAAATTAAGATACCTGATATTGTTCTTAATATGGATACTGCGATACCTTTAGGGTTATTAATAACAGAAATTATTACAAACTCTCTTAAACATGGGATACAAAATAATAAGGCAGGGAATTTGAATATCGAGATTCAAAAAAATGATTTGATTAGTTATAAAATGAAGATAGGTGATAATGGTGTAGGATATTCAAATATTTTGGATTTAAAAAACATGAAATCATTGGGGTTTAGGTTTATTAATAAAATGATAATTCAATTAAACGGGAGAATTATAAAGAATACAGATTTAAAAGGCACCAATTATATCATAGACTTTCAGGATATATAACAAAAAAATATCTAGCAAAAAATTGAATAGTACCACCTCTTTTTTGTTTTGAATTTATTTAAAAAAGTATACTTATTACAGAATATAGACATTGGGTTAAGAGTTACGGGGCAACTTTTTATTGAGTATTTTAATAGTTAACCTTTCGAATTAACTCAATAAGTTTTTTCAGATCTTCATCAAGAAGGTTCGAATTTTGTCCTCTCGAGGTCACTGAAAGACTTACTGGAAACAGTAGGTCTTTTTTGTTTTAAATCATATTATGAGTTTTCTAGGAGGGGTTCCTGGTTTTAAAACTAACTTAAATTAAAATTCAATGAATTTAAAAGTATTATTGATCTTGTTATTACCTTTAATGAATTATGGTCAATGGAGTCAAATAGGAGATAATGTTATTGGAGAATCTTCAGGGGATGAATCTGGAAAATCTGTAAGCTTAAGTGCGGATGGGAAAATTTTGGCCATAGGGGCTATTTCTAACGATGGTAACGGTTCTAATTCAGGCCATGTGCGTATTTATGAATGTTTTTCAGGTGTATGGAGTCAAGTGGGGGCTGATATAAATGGAGAATCATCTGGGGATGAGTTTGGGGTTTCGGTTAGTTTAAGTTCTGATGGAGGTACAGTAGCTATTGGTTCTCGTTATAATGATGGAAATGGTAATGATTCTGGTCATGTTCGTGTGTATGAAAATGTATCAGGAGTATGGACTCAAATCGGGGTAGATATAGATGGAGAGACTATTGTTAATTTTTCTGGCTATTCCTTAAGTTTAAGTTCAGATGGAGGTATTGTAGCAATTGGAGCTTATATTAATAATGGGAGTGATATAAGTTCTGGTCATGTTCGTGTGTATGAAAATGTATCGGGAGTATGGACTCAAATTGGAGCAGATATAGATGGGGAGGCAATAAATGATTTTTCAGGTTATTCTGTGAGTATAAATTCAGTAGGAAATATTGTAGCAATTGGAGCACGCTTAAATGATGGAAATGGTAATGATTCTGGCCATGTTCGTGTGTATGAGAATATAATGGGTGACTGGGTTCAGTTAGGGGGAGATATTGATGGTGAATCAACAAATGATTTTTCAGGTTATTCAGTTAGTTTAAGTGAAAATGGAAGAATAGTAGCAATTGGAGCTTTAACAAACGATGGAAATGGTAGTGATTCTGGTCATGTACGAGTATATGAATATTTGTCTGGAGTATGGGGTAAAATAGGGCTAGATATCAATGGTGAAGGGATTGGCGATTATTCTGGAGCTTCTGTAAGTATAAGTTCAGATGGTAGTGTTGTGGCAATTGGAGCTTATTTAAATGATGGAAATGGTAATGATTCTGGTCATGTTCGTGTGTACGAAAATGTCTCAGGTTTATGGTCTCAATTAGGAACTGATATTGATGGAGGAGTGTCCGGTAATCAGTTTGGCTATTCAGTAAGTTTAAGTTCAGATGGTAGTGTTTTGGCTGCTGGGTCACCATTGAGCTTTGAAAATGGGTCTAATTCTGGCCTTGTTCGAGTTTTTAAATTGACGGAGTTAAGTGTTCAAGATAATGCATTTGGAGAAATTTTTTCAGTATATCCAAACCCTAGTTTTGGGATGTCTAAAATACTTTTAGGAGAAAGTTATAATGAAGTTTCTGTAAATGTGTTTAATGTATTAGGGAAGCAAGTAGCTTCTCAAAAGTATAATAATACAAATGAAATAGAATTAAATACAGAAGAATACGCAACAGGAATATACTTTATTAAAGTTCAGTCTGGTGCTAAAGAAGCAATTATTAAGTTGATAGTGAAGTAAGATTTAGATTTATAAATAGAATCTAAGGAGGCAGTCAGCAATGGCTGTCTTTTTTTTTTGTTTACAAAGTGTTGTCTGATGGTTGTAATAGGCGTTTGGATGGGACTAAATGGGGTTGTGTTTAGGTAAAGTCAACGCTGGATTACAAGGCCTGAGTTAATGGGGTATTTCAAATAACATTGACATGTGTAGTTCTTTGATAATAAGCTAATTACGTAATGAGTTTGCTTGCATTATTTCGTACCTTTAAGTTCTTATAATTAAAACCAACCATTATGAAAATGTTAGTTAACGTAATTTTGCCAATTGAGCCTTTTAACTCAATGGTAAGAAATGGCACAGCCGGTGATGTTATTGGTCGTGTGATTGATGATATTAAACCAGAGAGTATTTATTTTTCTGAACAAGATGGAAATAGAGGAGCTGTTATGGTAGTGGATATACCAGATGCCTCAGCTATTCCATCTATAGCAGAACCATGGTTTTTAAATTTTGAAGCTAATTGTGAGTTTAGGATAGCTATGACACCCGATGATTTAATGAGGGCTAATCTAACTAAGCTTGCTGAAAAGTGGAATGGAGTACCAACTTCTTAGATTAAAAATTAAATTTAAGTATAACAAATCATAGTACCTCGTAAGATATTATGATTTGTTATTTATTCTCATATATAAGAATTCGTTACTATTTATAGCTATGTTTTTACTGATGTAATTGTGTGCTTCTATCTACATCCAACCAAGTTCTCGCAAAGCCCATGATGCATTCCATATTTTTGTCATGCTCTCAATTTTCCCTTCATCATTCATTTTTAAAGCATATACATAATGTGTATTCGTTGTCTTGTTTGTAGGAGGTACTGGTCCGCCATCACCAGAATGAGTACCAGTGAAAGTAGCATAGAAAATTGCAGTCATATTGGCTTCATCATAAGCTGAAGTATGAAGTTTATAAGTACACCCAGGCGCTGTAATAGTTCCTAATCCAGTCACCCAATCTACATAATCTTTCACTTTTTTGATTTCTGTCAATGGTTCACATTGAGCAATAAAATTAGCATTATCTGCTACATAATCTTTACACGCATCCCATCCTTTAAGTGATTCACATGCGTGAAAAAACATTTCTGCTGTTTTAAATAAATTCATAATCTTAAATATTTGGTTAATTGCTATTAAAGATAATCAAAATAAATTTGAAAAAAGGGATGCTTTATGGAACATTTTTTTGTCTTTTAGACAATGTTGTCTTTTAAAATTACAGGTGTAATTTACTAAGGTCTATGTATATAGTTACAGAAAAGTGCGTTTTGTTACCCAAAATAAATAAATAAGTTTTCTATACCTTTAAAAAACTAATTAATAATTAAAAATATAGAAAAATGAAAAAATTAATTTTTGGGTTATTCGCCATCGCATTACTATTTACATCTTGTCAAAATGATTCAAATGATTTTGTTAACGAGGAAGATTTAAGTGTAAACAAACAAAAAAGTGAAAAACAATGTTTTTCGATGGATGTGTTAGAGAAGAATTTACAACAAGACCCTTCTTTAGCAAGCAAAATGGCTTCAATAGAAGCTCAAACTAAAGAATTCATTGCTAAAGGTGATTTTAAAAGACTAGTTAATGGTGCTATCGAAATTCCAGTTATATTCCATGTAATTTACAGAACATCAAGTGAAAATTTATCTTTACCCGTTCTAGAAGGTCAAATAGATGCATTAAATGAAGATTTTAATTTACAAAACCCTGGTAGAAATACTATTCCTTCAGAATTTGCTGCAGTAGAAGCTAATGTTGAAATTTCATTTGTAATAGTAGATGTTATTAGAGTACATAATTCTAAGAAAAGAAGATGGCAACCAAATGATAGCATGAAATTTTCCTCAAGCGGAGGAAGTGATGTTGTAAATCCAGAAGAATTTTTAAATATTTGGATTGTAAATTATATGCCTTATCATGGAGGTCAAATTCTAGGTTATGCCCAATTTCCTGGAGGTAGTCTTTCAACGGATGGTGTAGTTCTTGCAGCTAACTTTGTTGGAGATACAGATAGAACAGCAACACATGAAGTAGGGCACTATTTAAACTTACGTCATATTTGGGGTGATGGTGGTTGTGGAGCTAGTGATTTTGTAGCTGATACACCAGATTCAGATGCACCTAGTAGAGGCTGTCCAGTATATCCTACAGTTAATTGTGGTACGAATGATATGACAATGAATTTTATGGATTATTCTAATGACGACTGTATGAATATGTTCACGGTGGGTCAAAAAGCAAGAATGGATGCTATATTTACAGCTGGAGCGTTCAGAGCATCTATGGCAGATTAACGTTAATACTTTTTAAAATAAGAAAAGGCAGTCTTAATCGACTGTCTTTTCTTATTTTAAAAAGTATAATCTGATGGCTGTAAAAGGCTGTTAGGATGAGGTTAAATGGGGTGTGTGGTGCGTTTATGTGTATCTGTGCATTGGATCTTTAATTACAAGGTCTGAGGTTGTGATGCCGTAAAAAAAAGGCAGAATTCGGGTACTCTGCCTTATCTTAACTTAACAAACTTAAAAACTAATTCAAGTTTTTATAAAACGATCACAATGTATTGATATTTAATAAAATAGACAAGCTGTGATATGATAAAAAAAAGTAGGGCTATTAAATTTTCATTACAGCTTATTATTAACCGAAACATCTTACTTTTATTACTCTTCTAGAAATTGATTAAAATTAGAAACTTCATAGGTGGATTTGATATAAGATGAATTTTACTTAGATTCGTGATTCTATATCTAGGCTTTTGGTATATAAGTATAGCGGAACTATTCAGTTTATCCAAACATTTGCAAATAATTAAAAATACAAATACTTATGAAAAATTTAATGTTACTATCAATTGTAGTTGTTCTAACATTGTTTTCTTGTTCAGACTCAAATATAAAAATATCTACCACAGATACTTTTCAAATCATTGATTTACCTGATGGTTCTAAGGCATACTTAAATAAAAATAGTTCCCTTGAGTATAACAAAAACTTTAAACAAAGAATAGTAACACAAAATGGAGAAATTTTCTATAGTGTTACTAAAGGATTATCCCCTTTTATCGTTAAAACTAAGACAGGAGAAATTAAAGTTCTTGGAACAGAGTTTAATGTAAAATCTATCAAAAACCAGTTAGAGGTTGAAGTAGAAAAAGGTTCTGTTGAATTAAAGGTTAATAAGCAAATTAAAAAAATAAGTAAAGGGCAAAAGGCTTTGTTTAAAGAGTTTAAAAATGGGATCAAAACGAGTAAGGCTCAGTTGAAACATAAGAAATGGATAAAAAACCTAAATAAGGAATTAAAGAATCTATCAAAAGAAATAAATAAGAGTTCAAAGCATCTTAAGAAGGATACTAAGAAAATTGGGAAAGGCTTAAAGAAAGAATTAAAAAAATTGAAAAGTTAGTAAAAAATATTTGCCAATGAATAACTAAGACAGTCAGTAATGGCTGTCTTTTCTTGTTTTAGAGATGTATCTGTGGTGTAATAAAGACTATTAGAAGGATTATAATGGTGTATCTATGGAGATTGATTCAGAATTATTATGGAGTAGTAAAATTACTGAAATTTAAGAGTTTTATACTAAGGCGGTAAATAGGAAGGTTAATGATGAGGTAAATAAGCTAAAAATTTTAAGAACTAATAAGAGAAAGAAAAGAAAATTTTTAACTATCTTCATAGATATGAACAGATTAGGTGAAAAAATTAAGTCGTTTGGAGTTAATGTTAACTTTAATTCTTTGGAGGAGTTTGTCAAATCATTAAAAATTGATGAAATATCTTATCTACCCTTTATCAAAGAACCGGAAAACAAAGGAGAGTATGGAAGAAATATATGTTCAGTAAAACCATTTGAATGTGTACTTATAAATTGGCCTGCAGGAATAGAGAGTGCTGTTCATCATCATAAAGGTTTGTTTGGTTATGTTTTGATACTTGAGGGTGAGTTGGATAATATCTCCTATAGGTTTAAAAAAGAATATTTAGAAGAGTATTCAGTTGATAGATATGGAAAGAATGGCCTAATCCCAGAACCTGATGGGGTAATACATAAATTACGAAATAATTCAAAAACAGAAAGGGCTATAACACTGCATTTTTACTACCCTGCAATTCATAGTTTTGAAGGAATGGAAATTTTCAACTTAGAAAAGGGAGATATAGGAATTTTAAGTAATCAAGCTAAAACAGCAACTTGGAGCTCAAGGCAGGGGCATTTTAAAGAAGTTAGAGTGAATGCTTTCAAGTTTGTTTCATTTGAACAGCTTAACTATAATAATAGTCATGTTATTAATTATATAATACCTAAACCTTCTGTTAGTAAGATAAATGAAATGAACTCTGTTTACTTTGATGAACAGTCTTTAAAGTATGACTTTTCAGATTTTAATCAACCTAATAGAAAGTTATACATAGACTCGATTGATCATTTAATTGCTGAAGCTATAGAGGCTAAGAAGGATCTTGCTAAGTATCTGGATGTCGCTACAGGTACCGGACGTAGGGCTACACATATAAAAGAGTTGTCTAATAGAGAGTATGAAATTGTAGGGGTAGATATTAGTGAATCTATGTGCCGAATTTCTGAATCTAGAGGAATTAGAACTTATTGTCAGAATTGGGTGAATGAAGATTCTCATATAGGAGAATTTTTTGACGTAATAAGTTTTTTGTATGCATTTGGTCACATTGCTACAGAGAGTGAGAGAATTAAAACATTTACAAAAATTGCTTCCTATATGAAGCCTGAAGGGGTTTTCTATTTTGATATCTTTAGTCTTAGGAATAAAAATGAGTGGGGAGGGCTTGTTGAAAGAAAATTTCATGAAAAAAAACTAAAGGATTTTGGTTATCAAAAAGGAGATGTTTTTTATAGGAAGAAAGAACTAACGGAGGTTGCTTTCCTACATTATTTCACAGTTGAAGAGATAGAATCTTTATTGAATAAGTGTGGATTAAAAATTACAAACATTAGATATGTTGGGTACTCTAAGAATCCAGGAGAATTAGTTTCAGATGAGGAATCTGGAAATATTTTTATAGAATCTAGGAAGATAAATGTAAACACTTTTAGGGAGACAATAAAGTAGAGTAGTGGTTAAGCTATTATAAATACCGATAACCTAGAAGTAGGTTCAAATCTTGAAGAGATCACTGAACGACTTACTGGAAACAGTAGGTCTTTTTGTTTTTATTACATTTTCAGTACTTCAAAAGCTTTTTAGGGTCAATCCTTTAGTTTATTCAATTCAATTATTTAAGTTAAATATGTTTTTTGTGTGCACACCATTTTCATATTGGGTACACAACTTTTAAAATCAGAAAATATTATATATTTATATAAACTAGCAAAACCTTAGTAACTATAGAATTGTTCCTAAATGGTGAGCCTATTGAGTTTGCTTTTGAGTTGTTAGAGCCTAATAAAATAACAGTTACACAGGAATATTAAAGGTTATAATGAGTAAAGTTAGTGATGAAATATAGAAGTTGAAGGAGTATTTAAATGATAGGTAACTTATTTTTATTTTAAGTAAATAGGTCACCTATCATTAATAGTTAACTTTAATTATTGCCTAATGACACTTGATTTCATAGAATAAAGAGTAGCAAGAATTTCATTTCTAGATGCTCTGTCAACTTTATGAGTGTCTAAAACTAATAAAATATCATCGATAGCGTGTAAAAAATCTGCCTCTGAAAGATTTAATCCTTTATGAGCAGAAGACATATCCCTGCCTTTATACTCTTCTTTCCCACCAGTACCAGATGCAAGGAATTTTTTTACATGTTGTTTAAATTGATTGAAATATTCTGGGTTTTCTTTAAGCGGAATAAAATAATGTTTTATGTTTTCATTTTTAATATGTTGCTCAACAATATCGTCTACAATTGCAGATATACCTTCTGATCCGCCTAATTTTTCATAAATAGTCTTTTCTACTATTTCTTTTGGTTCTTCTTTTATCGTAATTACTTCCTCTTTTTTAACTTCTTTATTGCAAGAAAATAATATTAACATCAATGCAATCAGTAATAAGTTGTTAGTTCTCATTTTTATTATGGTTTTAGATTAATAATAGCTTATATGTAGTATAATTTAGAAAATGATAATTAAAAACAAGAGAATTTAGGGATAATTAAATACTTCTTTTTAAACTCTTTTTTGGGGAAGTTGAATTTACAATTTAGTGATAATTAAGTTGTTAAGCAAATACAAGGTGTATTGTTGACAATTATTATCGTGAATAGCTTAAAAAATACTCTTATTTTTTGTTGCAGGTCCATTTTTTGGTTAAATTTATATTCTCCTTAAAATTTATCGCTCCCACACAGTAATATATCTACCTGTATTTAAATTATGCGTTTACACCCCATTGGTATCCCAAATTAATGTCATGATGGTATTTGTATATCATCAGAGATTTGTATTCATTAATTTAAATTTATATATCATGAAAAAGTATTGCTATTTAATTACATGTGTCGTCGTTATTACTATATTGTTTCTAGCCTGTGACAAATCTTCCGTAGAGAAAGAGGGACTAAGATATAGTCCAGCCTCAAAAGTAGATGTCTGCCACTATGATAAGGGATTAGGTGAATTCAAACACATTAACATTAGTGAAAATGCTTTACAGAAACATATAGATAATCACCACAACGAAGATGAAAGTATACATGATTATGAGGTGGATTTAACAGTAGATGACAGTGATTTTGATGGAATACCTGACTGTGCAGATTGTTCTCCTAATAATGATATAGAGGGAGCAAAGAATATTTGGTATTTGGATGCTGATGAGGATAGCTATGGTAACCCTGATGATTATATAGAAACTTGTATGACTCTTGAAGAAATCAATGCACATTTTGCAGAAAATGATGATCCAAATGATCAAAATCTTTATGTGGATGACAGTACAGATTGTGATGATAATGATGATACTATCTATCCAGGAGCAGATGAGGTTTGTGATGATGGTTTAGATAATGATTGTGATGGTGATATTGATGAAGATTGTAATGATTAGAAAAAGTGCTAATTCCTATATAACGTTTAGAGGCGATTAATAATACTGGATGTTTTTTAAGTAACTCTTCTTTTATCTTTAAATTTAGATTAAAACAAAAACGGGAATCTACTGGAATTGAAATTAAATTAGTTCAAAATATTTATGAAACAGATAAACGGATCAATCAGGCAATCAGAGTAATCAAGAACCGCCTTCAAGCTCATTTTTAAAGAAAAAATGTCCAATTGATATTTACTTGTCAGTTTGGGGTTGTGGTGTAGGTTAATAAGTATAAAATTAATAACAATGGTAAAAAAGGAATTACTTCGTTCTGACTATAGAATTAGAAAGCTTATTGGGGTTTTAGGTGTTTTACTCCCAGTTATATTGTTCTTATTTCATGGGGAATTACTCTCATCAATTAGCCATTACTATTATACTAAGGCATCAATATTTTTTATTATAATATTATCAGTATTTGGTTTATTTCTTGTTTCTTATAAAGGGTATGAAATAGATAAAGAAACAGAAAATATAAGTGATAATGTAATAACTAATATTGCAGGTGTTGGAGCATTGATAGCTGTTTTTTTGCCAACATCATGCGCAGGAAGTCATAGTGCAATAATAATTCAAATTTGTAGAATTGCTGACTATCCACTATTTGGTCACTGTGATACATTAACTAGTACAATGCATTTAATTGGAGCAGGGATATTTATGTTAGCAGTAGGTTGGATGTCTTATTATAAATTTCCCAGAGGAAGAAAAAAGAATAACAATAAACTATATCGCATTTGTGGCCTTATAGTTTGGGGAGCTGTTATTTTAATTTTGATTCTTTTTGTAATAATTTTTTTTACAAAGGATGTGTTTTATATAACTAAATATGATGTATTTATATTAGAAACTATAGCTGTTGTTGCCTTTGGAACTTCTTGGCTAGTAAAAGGAAAAACAATAACTCATGTTATTGTTATCAAAAACAAGATATTAGAAAAAGTTTGAAAATAAAATATGGTAAATATGTATAAAGACAGTCCGTAATGGCTGTCTTTTTAGTTTTATACAAGATAATGTATTATAAAATTCATGGTAATGTTGCTTCAAATACAACTAGGGTTTCAATATATTGATCATTGATCTTCTCATAAGCTCCTGGGGTTTTTTCAATAGTATCCATGAATACCTCGTCTTCAAAATAGTAGTCTCGAAATGGGACTTTTTGTTCCCCAATAATTTTCACATCCATACCCCAGTCTTTCATTAGATTCATACTTTTTTTTACATCTGCTACACTTGATTGAATAAAAATTAGTCTTCCCCCATGTTTTACAAGTTTGTGTGTATCGTTTATCAAGGAGTCTATAAAATATCTATAATAGCGTTTTCCTGACTTGACAAATGGAGGGTTCGTAATTAGTACATCAAATGGTCCTTTGTCAATGTGTGTCCAGTCAGCTACCATATATTCAACAGGCAGATTAATATCATTTTTCAATAAATTGTGACGTGTATTACTAAGTATATCCTGACTGATTTCTGTTACGGTTAGTTTTTTTGGTTTTTGTTTAGAAATAAGAATCGTATGATTTCCTGATCCACTACCCAATTCTAAGACTTCTTTATTTTTAAGGTCTAAAGTAAGAATCATATTTCCTAAATGCATTCCATGAGGGGTAGGATTCCATACCCCTTCAGGCACATCAAGCTCTAAGGTTGTGTCTCCAAAATTCAATGTAAGTTCTTGGGGGTAAAGGTTGTTTCCTGTGTACATATGGTTAAATTATGATTGTTAATATAATAGCTGGTATAATTTTAAGTCTAATATGCCTTTTGTTTAAGGCACCGCCTGATCTTTTGAATAATTCAAAAACTCTCCTTCTGATTTAGCAATAAGAATAGAGCCACAGCTATCGCTCCAAACATTTACGGCTGTTCTAAACATGTCTAAAATCCTATCAACAGCTAATATTAAGCCTATTCCCTCAAGAGGTAAACCAACAGCGGTTAATACTACAGAAATCATAACAAGGCCAGCCATTGGTATTCCAGCGGCACCTATAGAAGCTAATAATGAAGTGGCTACTACAATTATTTGTTCAACAAAGCTTAGTTCAATACCATACGCCTGAGCAATAAACATTGCGGCGATACACTCATAAAGTGCTGTACCATCCATGTTTATTGTTGCTCCCAGTGGAAGTACAAAACTGGTTACTTTATTGGAAACACCTGCTTTATTTTCGATTGCATCCATAGTTAACGGTAGTGTAGCTGAAGAGGAAGAGGTGGAAAAAGCAGTTAGTAATGGGATTGACATTGATTTTAAATGTAATGCCGGGTTTACTTTACCGAAAAACTTTAAAATCAAAGGAAGGACAAGCGAAGAGTGTATTATTAGTGCAGCAAGTACAGTAATCATATATAATCCTAAACGTTTAGAAATCCCAATTAAAGCTGCGGAATCTCCTGATTGATCAGCTACTGTTACAGCAACAATACCTAAAATACCAAACGGTGTAAACTTGATGATTAAGGTTGTGATTTTCATCATCAATTCAAAACCAGCATTTACACCAGTGAGTAAAAAAGTTTTATGTTGTTCGTTTAATCTGGTAATGAAAAAACCCATCAATAGAGCAAAGAAAATAACGGATAACATTTGATTATTTACAAGTGCTTCAAAAATATTTTCAGGAATAATATTAATTAAGGTTGCGCCAAAAGATTCAGAAGCAATGCTCAAACCTTCAACTTCTTGCACCAAGCCTAAATCGGCACCAACACCTGGTTGAATAAAATTTACCATAAATAAACCGGTGGTAATAGCTAATACACTTGTAATTAGGTAGTAAGAAATGGTTTTTAGGCCTAATTTTCCCAAATTCCCACTACTTCCGATATTAGCTACACCTGAAGCGATTGATGTGAGGATTAATGGTGCTACAACCATTTTTAAACTTTTCATAAATAAATCTCCCATCCAAGAGACATATTTTACATACTCTGCTAAAAATAATCCGTATGCTATTGCTAGAATAATTGCAATGAGTATTTGCCAATGAAGTTCAATTTTTTTCATATGTATACAAATAAGCGTGTTATATTGATATAAGCTTAATATAAAAGAATTGAAAAGTGTTGGGGAAACTCGTCGGTTATACCATAACTAAGATAATCATTTTCTGAGAATTAATTAGAATTATAATTTAGAGAGTATATTTTTAAAAAAAAACTAATGTATGAGTAATATGATAAAGTTGCAAGGAAGAAATGAATGTAAACACCAATGGGTGAGGTTAGTGTTTAGTGTGGTTGTTGTTATGCAAAATTGTGTAAAAAAATAAAGCAACGTTTTAAGAAAAACGTTGCTTTTGTAGTTTAATTATTAACCCCTTAATTATAAACCATGAAGCAAATATATAAAATCTATTGGATTGGTAGGTTATTAATTTGTTTTTTTTATGTTAAAGTGTGAATAGTATAATAAAAGTGTTAAAAGGTAATGATTATAGTAAGGGGAAGTGTATTTACTATTTTAAATAACTTTAGTGATACAAAATTGTGTAAAAAAATAAAGCAACGTTTTAAGAAAAACGTTGCTTTTATAGTTTAATTATTAACCCCTTAATTATAAACCATGAAGCAAATATATAAAATCTATTGGATTGGTAGGCTATTAATTAATTTTTTTTTTTTTTTTACAATTTCATCCTTTTT
>Ga0209396_1003454_pt1 | contig 15972 bp, 17 predicted proteins | sample GOMGulsemesocosm_6_FD_184638 | JGI IMG/M metagenome (GOLD analysis project Ga0209396, IMG submission 184638) | Methane-oxidizing microbial communities from mesocosms in the Gulf of Mexico - GOM8C Gulf of Mexico (SPAdes) (version 2) | ecosystem: Environmental > Aquatic > Marine > Cold seeps...
CCGAATTAAATCTAATAATTCACGCATGCTTACATTCAGGCGGTATTTTTTTAAAGTTAGGAAAAACTCAATTAGCATAATTTCAACTCTTAAGGGGTTATCTTCTACTCATAAAAGCGAGTTTTTCTAATAATGTGATATCTTGCTCATTTTTAAGTAAGGCACCAAACATTGGCATTAGACCACCTTTATTTGTTTTATCCTGTAATGCTTCTGGTGAAATATCTTCAGCAAGTAATAATTTAAGCCAATCGAGTAATTCACTGGTTGAAGGTTTCTTTTTAAGGCCGTTTACTTCACGCAAATTAAAGAATGTTTCAAGTGCTGCTGTGACTAAGTTTTGTTTAACGTCAGGGTGGTGCACATCTATGATTTGTTGCATTTCACTGGTTGTTGGAAAGCTTATATAATGAAAGAAGCAGCGACGTAAAAAAGCATCGGGCAATTCTTTTTCGTTATTCGAAGTGATAATTACAATTGGTCTTTGTTTAGCTACAATTCGCTCTTGTGTTTCATAAACATGAAATTCCATTTTATCTAACTCAAGTAATAAGTCATTTGGAAATTCAATGTCAGCTTTATCTATCTCATCGATCAATAGAACAGGGCGCTTAGAAGCATCAAATGCTTGCCACAATTTACCTTTTACGATGTAGTTACTGATATCATTTACTTTCTCATCACCAAGCTGACTATCTCTTAAACGAGAAACTGCATCATATTCATATAAACCTTGTTGTGCTTTAGTGGTTGATTTTATATGCCATTGAATTAAGTCTGTGCCTAAAGCCGCTGCCAGCTCTTCAGCTAACATGGTTTTACCGGTACCAGGCTCACCTTTAATTAATAATGGTTTTTCCAACAGGATGGCCGCATTAACGGCAAGTTTTAAAGATTTACTCGCGATATAGTTTTCAGTGCCATTAAATTGCATGGTCATTACCTTAAAGTGGTCAGATGAGGTAATCATCCCATATTTTATCTTTTTTGTTGATAACTTTTTATATGGATTATTGAAGAGTTGGGGAGGAGTTATCTAAATATTCACAGATAAAATAACAGTTAACTGCGAATATTAGAGTCTTTTTTAAGTTATGGTGCTAGAAATTACCTAGAAAACTGGTCCAAAAATCGACGCCATGAAGTCTCTCAAATACAAGATCAAAATCGTCAATAGAGTCTTCAGCCACATCTTTTATTAACGAATGTGAATTTGAAATGATAGAAGTCGTTTCATGATGGCTTGTCGCTACGAGATTTTTCGTTTTTACATCAATCAGTTTTGCCATAATGTTAGCTTCTGCGTAACTAGATCTCGTCATTGGCTTTGAGTCTATTTCAGCTATAAGTATGCCTTTCGCATTTATTTTTTCTGCAAGCGTAAATAATGCATTAGTTTTATCATTTTCATATGCTTCAATTAATTCATGATCTTTCAGCAGCATTATAATTAAGCTTGGTGGAATTACTTCTATCTGTGAGCTGGTAGCAAAGTGATGCTCAAACTTTACTTCAGCAATGTTTGCATCTTCTCCATTGAAAGGAGCAATGATTACTTTTGGCCACTTCGAGTTTTCATAACGATCGTTAAATTGAATATTAGTACAGCCAATAATAGCAAAGCTAAGTAAGGTGAGAAGAATCTTCTTCATTATAATTCCATGTAAAGTAATGATTAATTAAAATAAATTACATCATAAATTCACATATTATTAAAGTGATTAATCTTTTTTTGGTTTTTTGCATATAAAGGCATGATTTTAAAATATCACTATGAACTATTCTGGTAAATACTTCTCAATAAATGTGCTGTTAGCAATAAAATTTATTATTTTTGCTTGTTAATAATAGGTATACTAGCCAAGTTTGTTACTACTTTAGAAAGCATATATTCAATGAACTATATTTCGTTAAATGATTACAAAAAAGCATGGGTTTTTCGTCATAAAGACTTACCTATCGACCCTGATGATTTTCTTAAAATTAAACCTATGAGCGAATCTCGTTCAGCTAACTTATGGGCGAGTTTTATTAGCAAGGAAAATGATCACCCTGATTTTTTTAAATCTTCAGATTGGCCTGGTAATGATAATAACTGGTCACAAAGTATCGAATGGGAAAAGTTATGGGAAAATGATGAAGAACATTTACCTGAAGAATTACTTGAACATTTAAATTGGGATAATAATACAGTCATTTATTTTTGCATTAGCCGTCGTGATGTTATTGAAACGAATTGGAATATATTCAAGAAATACTGGAAAAATTTCTTATTTATGAGTGATGGCAGCATTTTAATTGGCAAAAAACGTAAAGAGGCAGCTCAATTTTTAGAAAATGGTCAAGCGAAACTGGGTATTAAACCATAGGCTAACTAGCAGTTTATTTCGATTCTGATAAAACGTTCTTTTTTTAGGCTATTATGATATAACTTAAGACTCACTAAATATGAGGTTAACTCATTGTCAGAACAGCTAAAACTGCAATCAGATTTGCTAGATAAAGGCGAAAATCACCTTGCCTATATTGAACTATGTAATGCATTTTATGCTCGAGAGGTCGTGAGGTTAAGCCGAGAGTCTGATCAAAATAGACTTAGAAAGCTGCTAATAAGTTTGCCATATTATATTGAACGTGCGTCTGAACATATTTTGCAAGGTAATAGTCCATTGCAACTTGATGGTCAAAATGGATGCTGGATAGCAAAACAAAGCGCGAAGTCTCCACATATTGATAAAGATAAAAATAGTCAGTTTTATACTAAAAAGTCGTTTCCTGGATTTATTTTGCCTTTATCTGTGCTTAATAAAGGTGAATTAGTCGTTAAAATAGATTGCTTAGATCAAGTCTATAAAGATAAAATTCATTGTAATGAACATGGTTGGTTTGACTTATCAGGCCAACCATTAGATAACCAGACAGCATATATTTTAAAACCAACAAAACCAGTAATGACAGCTGCTTGTTGTGGGCATAGATGGCAACAAGGTAAGAGATCTACGCCGCGCTTGTTATCTTTAAGAGAAATGTTATTAGCAGCTCGTATTAATTGGCATAATTTTACTAAACCACTCACTTAGGTTAACCCCTAAATAATCGGAGAACCCAAATGAGGCTATTTCAAATAGGGTTATTGTGCTTATTTATTCTTTTGCAATATAAGTTATGGTTTGCCCATAATGGCGTAAAAGATTATACCCGATTACAAGCGGCAGTAACTAAACACCAAAAGCTGAATGAACAACTAATCAAACGTAATAAATTGTTAGAAGCGGATATTAAGGATTTAAAAACAGGTTTAGAGGGAGTCGAAGAACGTGCTCGTAACGAACTTGGATTAATAAAACCTGGAGAAACTTTTTTCCGTTTACTGCCTAATAAAAATAATTATAAAGAATAAAAATGACTGAAAAAGCTTGTTTGAATATAGCAGCAATAGTACCTGCTGCTGGCATTGGCAGCAGAATGCAAAGTGCTTTACCTAAGCAATACTTAGAAATTAATCAAAAAACAGTATTGGAACATACCTTAAATAAACTTCTCCAAATTAAATGCATTAATCAAATTAATGTTGCCATTAGCCCTGCAGATTCATTTTATAGCAAGCTTAAATTACCTGATGCAAAAATTAGTACCGTTGATGGTGGTGATACTAGGGCACTTTCAGTATTAAATGCTCTGAATAATCTAAAACAAAATAGTGAAAATAAAATCGATTGGGTATTAGTTCATGATGCGGCAAGACCATTAGTCTGCCCAAGTGATATTAATAAATTGATCGATATGGCTATTGCTCACCAAAAAGGTGGGATTTTAGCTTCAAAGGTTAAAGATACCATCAAAAAGTCTAATCGTGATAACCAAGTCGAACATGTATTAGAGACAGTACCAAGAGATGCTTTGTGGCAGGCTATGACACCTCAAATATTTAAATTTGATGAGTTATACAAATCACTCAATGATGCACTTGCACAAAATATAGATATTACAGATGAAGCATCTGCTATGGAATGGGCGGGATTTGACGTTATGTTAGTGCCTGGCCGCTCTGATAATTTTAAAATTACCACACCGGAAGATTTGCAGCTAGCGAGTTTTTATTTATCACAAACAAATAATATATTGGAGTAAAAATGCTACGCATAGGACATGGTTTTGATGTGCATAAATTTGGTGGCACTGGCCCTTTAACAATTGCCGGTGTTAAAATTGATTATGCACAAGGCTTTATAGCGCACTCTGATGGTGATGTTGCAATACATGCTTTATGTGATGCAATTTTGGGGTCGCTTGCATTAGGTGATATTGGTAAACATTTTCCCGATACAGCCAGTGAATATGAAAATATAGATAGCAGAATATTACTACGCCATGTAGTGAATTTAGCTAAAAATGAAGGTTACGGTTTGGGTAATGCCGATATAACAATTGTCGCTCAAGCGCCAAAAATGTTACCCCATATAGAAAATATGCGTTTAATTTTAGCGAGTGATTTAAATGCTGAAATATCTCAAGTTAATGTAAAAGCAACAACAACTGAAAAGCTTGGGTTTGAAGGGCGTAAAGAAGGTATCTCTAGCCATGCGGTGGTGATTTTACAAAAGATAGATAAAGAGTTAAGTAATACATAATGAGTGATTTAAATTATTGTGACCTAAATTATTTGTATGGCAAACCCTTAGCACAGGCCGATTTTAAACAGCAAGCGGAAGACTTTATTGTTGATGAAGTGCTTGGTTTTGAACTCAGTGGTGAGGGTGAGCATGTGTGTTTGCAGATAGTAAAAAAAGGTGAAAACACTCAGTTTATAGTTAAAAAACTGGCTGAATTTGCGCAAACTTCACCAAGAAATGTCAGTTACGCAGGTTTAAAAGACAGGCATGGTGTATGTAGTCAATGGTTTAGTGTGCCAGTGCCTATCAAAAAAGACATCGATTTTTCCAAGCTAAACAGCGATAGCTTATTTGTTTTAACCCAAAAGAGGCATAGCCGAAAATTAAAAACAGGTTGTCATAAAGGTAACAAATTTACTATTAGGCTTAGAAATGTCACAGAACCAATAGATGTTCTATGTCGAATTAACGCGGTTAGAAGCGGAGTGCCTAATTATTTTGGGCCGCAAAGGTTTGGCCACGGAGGACATAATCTTGATATGGCCAAACGTATGTTTGCCGGTGAAAGGATTAGAGATCGAAAGTTAAGAGGTTTGATCATTTCAGCAGCGCGATCGTATGTATTTAATCAAATTGTAGACATGAGAGTAACAGCTCATGGATTAGCAAAAACGCTACCGCAAGAAGTGTTTATGCTCAGCGGTAGCAATGCCTATTTCAAAGAAGATATTAATACACAAACAATAGATCGTTTGGCAAGTGGTGATATTAGCTTATCAGCACCTTTAATCGGTTTAGGCGATAAAGGCTTAACAGATCAAGAACTGGTATGGCTTGAAGATTATAAAGAGTGGCGTGAAGGTTTAATTGAACTGGGTTTAAAAACAGAGAGAAGAACCCTAAAACTGATACCTCAAGGACTCACTGTTACTCAAGAAAATGAAACAGAGTTAGTATTGGAGTTTGAGCTCAATAAAGGATGCTATGCAACGACTGTATTGCGAGAGTTAGCCAATTGTACGGATACATCTTTAAACAAAAATATTGAAAAGGATGAGCAATGAAAATTTTGTTAAGTAATGATGATGGCGTACATGCAAAAGGTATTATTGCTTTATATCAAGCATTATCAAATATTGCAGATGTGACTGTAGTTGCACCAGATAGAAACTGCAGTGGGGCGAGCAACTCATTAACTTTAATGAACCCGCTGAGGGCTACAACTTTAGATAACGGTTTTATTTCAGTTAATGGCACACCGACAGATTGTGTGCATTTAGGGTTAAATGAGCTACTAGAACATACTCCCGATCTTGTGGTCGCAGGCATCAATAACGGTGCTAATTTAGGTGATGATACCTTGTATTCAGGTACGGTTGCTGCAGCAACAGAAGGTCGTTATATGGGCTTACCTGCTATCGCTGTATCTTTGTGTTCTAAAAATGAAGCGCACTATGAAACCGCTGCAGCAGTCACTGTGAATTTAATTTCAGAGTTAGCATCACATCCCTTGCCAAACGATCAAATAATCAATATCAATGTACCAGATATCCCTTTATCAGAATTAAAAGGATTAAAAGTAACTAGGCTGGGCTCAAGGCATAAAGCAGAAACCATGAGCAAGCAAAAAGATCCTTGGGGCAGGGATATTTATTGGTATGGTACTTTAGGTGGTGAATTAGATGCGGGCGAAGGCACTGATTTTTTTGCTGTAAACCAAGGTTTTGCATCAATTACACCCATAAATGTGGATATGACAGCAAAAAGTAGCCTAAAGGTAATGCAAGGGTGGATAGACAAAATGGAGCTTAAAGGCATTGAACCGCAATAATATAACCGTTAATCGTAGTGCTCATAGTTTAGCGCAAAAGCTATATGATGAGGGGATTAATCAGCAAGCTGTATTAGACGCTATCGCTTCTCTTCCTAGGCATGATTTTGTTGATACTGTATTGACGCATAAAGCATACGAAAATACGGCATTACCTATCGGCTTAGGTCAAACAATATCTCAGCCATATATCGTTGCTAAAATGACACAAATTTTGATAGAGCAAGGCGTTAAAGATAAAGTGTTAGAAATAGGCACTGGATCTGGTTATCAAAGTGCAGTTTTAGCAAAAGTGTTTAATGAAGTTTATTCAGTTGAGCGTATCAAGTCCTTGCAATGGCAAGCAAAACGTCGATTACAAAACCTAGATTTATATAACGTAAGTATGAAGCATGGTGACGGTTGGCTTGGCTGGGAAAGCAAATCCCCTTTCAATGGTATTATTGTAACTGCAGCAGCGTCTCAAGTACCTACAGAACTGCTTAATCAATTATCTGATAATGGTATCTTAGTCGCGCCTATTGGAGAAGGGGAGCAAAAACTGGTAATGTTTAAGCGTCAAGGCGATAATTTTATACAGCAAGCAATAGAAGCGGTTAGATTTGTTCCTTTAGTGCCAGGCGATCTCGCTTAATGCATATTAGCCTTTTTTGTTATTCAACAAATTAATCAAATAGGAAATTACTTTTATTTTATGATGCGCATAATACATATTATTTTTGTCTCATTTTTATGCATATCAATTATAGGTTGTACTCAACGAGGTACGCCTGCACCTGTTGCTAGCCTTTCAACTACTCCGACCACTTTGCAACAAAAAATTAAAATAAAGGGTGGTAGCTATATTGTAAAAAAAGGAGAAACACTTTATTCGATCTCTTTTCGAGCAAATAAAGATTTTAGAGATCTTGCTAAGATCAACGGGATCTCTAAGCCATATAAGATCTTTCCAGGGCAAAAACTTAAACTAAATACTTGGTTAAAAAATAAGAAAAACACAAAAAAACAGGCTAAAAAAACAACGTTAACTACAAGTTATAAACAAAAAAGTAACAACATATCAAAGAAAGATCTTGTACAGCCAAAAAAACCGGAGTATGTTCAAAAACAAGCCAATAAATTATCAAAAACAAAAAAAACGCAATATGCCAAAAACGTAGCATGGCAATGGCCAGCAAAAGGTAAGGTAATTAGACGTTTTTCGAATAAAGATAATGGCTTTAAAGGAATTCTGATTGCTAATAAACGTAGTACAGCAATACATGCTGCATCTCACGGTACTGTTGTTTATGCAGGAAGTGCACTCAAAGGCTATGGGCAATTAATCATAGTGAAACATAACGATGATTATCTGAGTGCATACGCCCATAATAAACGTTTATTAGTAAAAGAAAAACAGGAAGTAAAAGCTGGGCAATTAATAGCAGAGATGGGTAGTAGTGATGCCAAAATGACGGGATTAAGATTTGAAATCCGTTATCGGGGTAAGTCAGTGAATCCTGTGAAATATTTGCCATAGTGTTAGTTTAATGTGTTGTACGTATATTCACTGCTCAGGAGAATGTTTATGGGTGATACAGCTGAAACTATTAAGGAGATAACTATGGACGTCAAAATGGATGATGTAATTGAAAATGAGCCAAGCACTGAGATTCTTGAAAAGGTTGAACAAGATGAATCTAAAGATGAGAGCGCGTCGAAAGCTGAAGTTGTTAAAAACTTAGATGCCACTCAACTATATCTAGGTGAAATTGGCTTTTCCCCTTTATTGTCAGCACAAGAAGAAGTATTTTTTTCACGTAAAGCCCTAAAGGGTTGTGAAGCTTCAAGAAAACGTATGATTGAAAGTAATTTGCGTTTAGTTGTAAAAATAGCACGCCGCTATAACAATCGTGGTTTAGCATTATTAGATCTAATAGAAGAAGGTAATTTAGGTTTGATCCGCGCAGTTGAAAAGTTTGATCCCGAACGTGGTTTTAGATTTTCAACATACGCAACTTGGTGGATAAGGCAAACTATTGAACGTGCAATCATGAATCAAACTCGTACTATTAGGTTGCCCATTCATGTTGTAAAAGAGCTAAACGTCTATCTCAGAACAGCGCGTGAATTAACACAATCTTTAGATCATGAACCCACAGCCGAAGAAATCGCAGCAAAACTTGATCGCCCAGTTGAAAGCGTTAATAAAATGCTACGTTTAAATGAGCGGATTGGATCAGTTGATACACCTATAGGTGGTGATTCTGATAAGGTGTTACTAGATATTCTTGCCGATGAAAAAAGCGGTGGACCAGATACACGTATTCAAGAAGATGATATAAAAGACAATATCATTCATTGGTTAGAAGAATTAAACTCAAAACAAAGAGAAGTACTTGCACGTCGTTTTGGCCTATTAGGTTATGAACCATCTACTTTAGAAGATGTTGGTAAAGAAATCGGTTTAACACGTGAACGTGTGCGTCAAATTCAAGTTGAAGCATTAAGACGTTTAAAAGAAGTATTAAGTCATCAAGGTTTAAATATAGAGTCTTTATTTCAACAATAAATAATGTGACATTTAAATAATTTAATAACTGTCATGACATAAATTAAAAAGGTTTACTTATTCAAGTAAACCTTTTTTAGTTTATAAACTTAATAGCGTAAATTAAGCCTAGTTTATCCATACCCAATATTTCTCTTGCGGTAAACTTGCGATTTCTTGAATTGAAACAGAGCCTTTATTGATTTTATTTGCTGTACGGTTTGCATTATGAGTTAAAGCAAATTGGTGTACCGATTCTCCGTTACACATGAGCTTATCTCTGATAGTCGCAATTTTTAAATTGTATTCTCTAAGTTCTTCGCTTAACTTCAAAATACTATTGCTTTTAACAGCTATACAAGTTTCAGTTAAAGCCATTTTCATATACTCAGTCATAGGTGCTTCGGCATGAGCAATTGAGATTGATGCTCCTAAGACAGTCATCGCAGTTAATGCTAGTGAATATTTTTTCATTTTCCCTCTCCTGTGAGTGTGCACTCGCATATAACTTTAGAAGAAAATAATTTTTTTTTATCAATAAAATGTTAGCTATTTATGATGATTTTGATTGAAGATGTAAGTTTCTATGTAAATCTAGAGGATTCAGGCAATTATAAGGAGGCAGTAATTAATATTTAATACTTGAACTAAGTTAACAGTAGTTCTCCTAGCTACAATAAGCAACTAGGAGTGGCTAATATAGCTTTAAATTAAATCTTTTAATTTATAAAGCTTTTGCAATGCTTCTCTTGGCGTTAAATTATCAAGATCTAATAGAGATAATTCATCAATTGCGGGATGTGTTATTTCTACTAAAGGTAATACAGTTTGATTTGTACTTGTTCCTGCTGGGATCTCACTAATACTTTGATGATTTTCTAACATATGCAATTTATGTTTGGCTTGTTTTATAACTGATTTTGGCACACCAGCAAGCGCTGCAACTTGCAAGCCAAAGCTCTTACTTGCTGCACCATCTAATACTTTATGCATAAAAGCGATTGTATCATTATGCTCAACGGCATCTAGATGCACATTTGCTAATTGAGGTAACTGTTCTGGTAACTCAGTTAATTCAAAGTAATGCGTTGCAAATAAGGTTTTAGCTGAAATTTTATTTGCTAAATACTCTGCGGTAGCCCAAGCCAAAGACAGGCCATCATAGGTGCTTGTGCCACGACCAATTTCATCCATTAATACTAAAGAGTGCTTGGTTGCATTATTTAAAATATTAGCGGTTTCAGTCATTTCAACCATAAAAGTCGACCTTCCTGATGCTAAGTCATCACTTGCTCCAATACGAGTGAAAATACGATCGACTAAACCAATTTTTGCTTTGCTGGCAGGTACAAAACAGCCAATATGTGCCATTAATACAATCAGAGCTGTTTGGCGCATATAAGTTGATTTACCGCCCATATTCGGACCTGTAATGATCAGCATTTTACGATCTGGTGACAGTTGAATTGGATTGGAGATAAACGGGTCTTTCATTACTTGTTCAACGACAGGGTGGCGACCTTGTTGAATGTCGATTACTTGATCATCAACTAATGTTGGTTTGTGATAATTAAGTGCTTCAGCACGTTCAGCAAAGTTGTTTAGTACATCAAGCTCACTTAATGCTGCTGCCATGATCTGTAGTTTTTCAAGATCCGGCGCGATGAGATCAAATATTTCTTCATACAGTTTTTTCTCAAGAGCTAGCGCTTTACTTTGGCTGCCAAGCACTTTGTCTTCATGCTCTTTTAGCTCAGGAATGATATATCTTTCATTATTTTTGAGTGTTTGTCTTCTGACATACTCGACAGGAACTTGTTCAGAATAGGCACGGCTGACTTCAATATAGAAGCCATGAACGCGATTGTAACCAATCTTAAGTGTTGCAATACCTGTACGTTCACGTTCTCTTTGTTCTAGTTTTTCTAAGGTATCAGTAGCACCTTGACTTAAAGCACGCCATTCATCAAGTTCAGTATTATAACCAGGAGCAATTACACCGCCATCTCGTATAAGTACTGGTGGATTGTCAATAATAGCCTGCTCTAATAAGCTTTGTAGTTCAGGTAAAACAGGTGAGCTATGCCTTATTTTTTGTAATCGTTTACTACTAGTTTCAGATAATAGTTGCTGTAATGGATGCAATTCCTGTAAGGCATTTCTTAAGCGAGACAAATCTCTCGGACGTGCTGAGCGCAAAGCAAGTCTGGCAACAATACGTTCTATATCTGAAATATTTCTCAGTGATTGATGGATCTCAGGCGTTAAACCCGTATCAATTAATTCAGATAAGCTGTCTAGGCGGTTATTAAGTGTTTTATGGCATCTTGTTGGAGTATGGATCCAACGTTTTAATAAACGAGATCCCATTGCTGTTGCTGTTTTATCAAGTACCTGTGCAAGCGTATTTTCAATTGAGCCTGATAAATTTAAAGTAAGTTCTAGATTTTTTCTAGTCGCAGCATCAAGTACGACATTGAGATCATTTTTCTCTAAAGTGATGGATCTGATGTGAGGTAAAGCAATTCTTTGTGTATCTTTAACATATTGCATTAAACAACCAGCTGCAATTAAACCCGTTTTTGCTTGATCAACACCAAAACCAATAAGATCTTTAGTTTCGAATTGTTGGCATAAAAGCTTTGTGGCTGTCTCTAAATCAAATTCCCAAAGAGGGCGTCTTCTACAACCTTTAAATCCTTCAATTAAATGAAATGGCTTAAAGTCTTCAGGATAAAGTAATTCAGCAGGTTGAATACGTTGTAAACTAGAGTTAAGTGTTTCTTCATCATCAGCCTCTAGAATATTAAATCGACCTGAGTTGATATCTAAGTAAGCAAGACCAAAGTGACCATTATCATTTTGCCAAACAGCACTGAGTAAATTGTCTTGTCTTTCTTGTAATAATGCTTCGTCTGAAATGGTACCTGGAGTGACAATTCTAACAACTTTTCTATCAACGGGCCCTTTGCTGGTGGCTGGATCACCTACCTGTTCACATAATGCAACAGACTCTCCCATTTGTACTAAACGTGCTAGATAGTTTTCAACAGCATGATAAGGAACACCTGCCATTGGGATAGGATCACCCCCGGCTTTACCTCTATGGGTTTGTGATATATCGAGTAATTGTGCAGCCTTTTTAGCGTCATCAAAAAATAATTCATAGAAATCACCCATGCGATAAAAAAGTAAGATCTCTCGATGATCTTTTTTAATTCGCAAATATTGCTGCATCATAGGTGTTTGTTGGCTTATAGTATGGTCAGAAAAAAGATCGATTGACATAAAAATTATCTATTTAGGCTAAATATGGAATTACAACAAGATATAACAGATCTCGCAGCTCAGTTAGGAGGTATTCTAACGGATAAATCACTTTGGATCACTACCGCTGAATCTTGTACTGGTGGTGGTATTAGTTACGCCTTAACAGATACGCCAGGAAGCTCTGCATATTTGGATCGTGCATTTGTAACTTACAGCAATAAAGCAAAAAATGAATTGCTTAATGTAAACGAGAAAACATTACAAATTTATGGTGCTGTCAGTGAGCAAACAGTAATTGAAATGGCGCAGGGAGCCTGTAAAGTAACAGGAGCAAATATCGCTATAACGGTTTCAGGTATTGCAGGTCCTGGCGGTGCCACAGAGTCAAAAGCTGTAGGTACTGTATGGTTTTGTATTAGATATCTAGATGAAAACTATACATATTGTGAAATTTTTCCAGGTGAAAGAGCTGAGGTTAGACTGCAAGCTATTGTTTTTGCTTTAAAAAAATTAATAAAACATATAAATTACTAAAATACGCTTGATACTGTGATTCTATACAGTATACTGAAGCCAATTAAGATTAAGAAATGCGCTAGATCCCGGAGAGTTAAATGAACGATAACAAGCAAAAAGCACTTAGTGCAGCAATGAGCCAAATAGAACGCCAATTCGGAAAAGGTTCAATTATGAAGCTTGGCGATACTAAAAATATGGATGTTGAGACTATTTCTACAGGTTCTCTTGCGCTAGATGTTGCTCTAGGTGTAGGTGGTTTACCTATGGGCCGTGTTGTTGAAATCTATGGACCGGAATCTAGTGGTAAAACGACATTAACACTTGAAGTGATAGCCCAAGCGCAAAAAGCAGGTAAAACATGTGCTTTTATCGATGCTGAGCATGCACTTGACCCTATTTATGCACGTGCACTTGGTGTAGATACAAATGAATTATTAATCTCTCAACCAGATACCGGTGAGCAAGCATTAGAAATTTGTGACATGCTTACACGTTCAGGCGCTGTAGACTTAATTGTTGTCGATTCTGTAGCTGCATTAACACCAAAAGCTGAAATTGAAGGTGACATGGGTGACCACCACGTTGGTCTACAAGCACGTTTAATGTCACAAGCACTGCGTAAAATTACGGGTAATTTAAAACAATCAAATACCATGATGATTTTCATTAACCAAATCCGTATGAAAATTGGTGTAATGTTTGGTAACCCAGAAACAACAACAGGTGGTAATGCTCTTAAATTTTATAGCTCTGTAAGACTGGATATCAGACGTACTGGTGCGATAAAAGAAGGTGATGAAGTTGTTGGTAATGAAACTCGCGTAAAAGTAGTTAAAAATAAAGTAGCAGCACCATTTAAACAAGCTGAATTCCAAATTGTATATGGCAGCGGTATTTCAAGAGAAGGTGAGTTAATCGATTTAGGTGTGAAACATAACTTAGTTCAAAAAGCAGGTTCTTGGTACAGCTATGGTACAGAGCGTATCGGTCAAGGTAAGGCTAATGCAATGAAGTACATGGTAGAGCATCCTGAATCAGCAAATGAATTAGATACTAACCTTAGAAACTTATTATTGACTGGTGAAATCATAGTTGATGATGAAAAGTCTGATGCAAAAGAAGAAGTATAATAAAACTTTATTAGAACTTTAGATAAAAACGCAGCTTAGTCTGCGTTTTTTTGTTTTTACAGACTAATATTAAATGATATTTATTATAAAACTAGGAAGGAGTATGAGTTTAAAAAAAATATTAGTATTTATCTGCTTCATTTCTTTTAATACCCCTCTAGCAGCTAAAAATAATTTAAATGTACTGCTTATAAACCCTTCAATAAAAAATGACCCTTTTTGGCATCAAGTTGAAGAACTTACTAAAAAAGCAGCTAAAGATTTAGATATCAAACTAGATGTGATTTACGGTAATGGAAATCGTTTTCTTCAAATCCAAGAATTGAAAAATTATTTATCCCATAATGAAATTCCTCAATACATCATGCTAGTCAATTATCCCGGCGGAGCTTTAAATACGTTTGAATTTCTTGAAAAATATGCGGTAAAAATTATCACTTTAGAACAAACTATTTCAGGCAAAGAAAAAAAAGAAATCGGCATGCCTAGAGGCAAATATAAAAACTGGGTGGCTGAGATATACCATGATAATAAAAAAGCCTCTCAACTATTAGCTAGCAGTCTTTTTGAAAAGGCGAAAAATAAAGGAAAACCTTTGGTTGTTGCTGGGGTAAGTGGACATTTTGGCTCGGAATCAGCAATCAGAAATAGTGGTTTGTTATCAATGTCAGAAGAATATAAAGCTGATTTAAAACAAATTGTTTATGCACAATGGTCACGGGAAAATGCTTATGAAAAAACATTTAAACTATTAAAAAGATATCCTGATATATCTGTCATCTGGTGTGCGTCGGATGAAATGGCTTTAGGCGTGATAAATGCAGTTAAAAGGATGGGTTTTATTCCAGGGGAAGACATATTTATCGGAGGTTTTGATTGGATACAAAGCGCGCTTTTAAGCATTAAACAAAATGAAATGTCAGCATCAGTAGGCGGGCATTTTATGATGGGAGTGTGGGCTTTAGTCTCTTTATATGATAATGAAAATGGTCGTGTTCGATTCAAAGATCAAAGTATAGATGAAAGTACTTTTGACTTAGAATTAATCGAAGATATAAATATATCCACTTATTCAGCTTTATTAGATCAAAGTAGCTTAATGAAAGTTGACTTTAAAAAGTTAAGTTTATTTCATAACCCTAATAAAAAGGAATATAATTTTAAACTATTAGAAATACTGAATTCATTAGAGTTTAATAAAACAAAAAAGCGACCTTAAAGATCGCTTTTTGGGACTAATTTAAACAAGCAAAATTAAAATGCGTATTTAGCTGAGAACTGTAAACGGTTCATATCACCATCTACACCATTTTCCACTTCACGTTGTGCGTGTTTAAGTTCAACCCCAAATGTGAGTTTTTTCTCAGGAGAGTAAAGTAAATTAGCACTATAACTCATGCTAGATTTAGTTGGGTTACCTGTTAAATTAAGTAAATCAGGATCATTATCAATATCAATAAAAGAGTACATTACGGTAGATCTAAACTGATCACTCCAATGATGTTGATAAGCTGCAAACCCAGACGTTGAATCTATGGTATCGATATTATTGTCATCTGTTAAAACACCACCATGAGCGATATTCAAACCAACATAACGACCTAAACCCGCACCTTGGTTAAGCATAAATTTAAAATTATTTTTGCCCATATTTAATCGACCTGAAACACTAACACCATAAGCGCTTTCATCAGCATCATAGCTTTCTGTTTTATAAGTTAATTGTCTTACTAAACCGGCTACAGCAACATGACCCCAGTCTGCTTTATGGGTATATTTAACATTAAAATCAGGCAGACTTGCATCATCTGTTTCCATTCGAGAGCCATTTACAGTAACGGTACTTTCTGGATTTTCAACAGAGAAAGATAAGCCTCCTGTGGTATATCTAATTTGTGGTTGGCGCACAAATATTGTGCCCTCAGCTGGACCTACAAAATCTAAAGTTTCAGGTAAAGCACTTACATTTTGAAAGTTTGACCAAGCTTGACCAAATAACCAGCCATCATAGGTAACAAAAGCTTGACGAATTCTTGGTGCGTAAGAGTTTGAAACACGCTCATTGCCACCAGGAGATAC
>Ga0209396_1003459_pt1 | contig 15956 bp, 15 predicted proteins | sample GOMGulsemesocosm_6_FD_184638 | JGI IMG/M metagenome (GOLD analysis project Ga0209396, IMG submission 184638) | Methane-oxidizing microbial communities from mesocosms in the Gulf of Mexico - GOM8C Gulf of Mexico (SPAdes) (version 2) | ecosystem: Environmental > Aquatic > Marine > Cold seeps...
AGCGATATATTTGAAAAATAAAAGTGCATAATAAGACAAGGCTAGTTTGTTTGAAAGCTTAAAAGTATTCACCCTACTTTTGTTTTTTGTAAAGTTGTAAGTTCTGAGTTTTGTCTGGAACATAAAAAAGCACTAAACAATAACTTGTTTAGTGCTTTTAAAGTTAGCGGTTTAAACTTACGCTACAAAACAGCGTATCGATTACTTGGTGTAAGCTCTCGGTAGTTCACTATCAGTTGTATAACGTTTACGTAACTCGTCATGGCGACTTTGCGTTGTACGCTCTTCGCCGTGTATCCACATTTTGTCAACTTTAGAGCTAAGTTCGAACGGATCCGCACTCCATAGTACTAAATCGGCTCTTTTACCTACCGCAATTCGCCCTGCATCAATATTGAAAACATCGGCAACATTGGCGGTAACAGAAGCTAAAGCTTGTGCCTTAGTTAAGCCATTTGCAACGGCATTACCGGCTTCAAAACGAAGCTGGTATAAATTATGCGCATCGTTTATTGCTAAAGCAACGGTAATACCCGCTTGGGTTAATTTTGCTGTGTTTTTCAAAGATGAATGCAATGAATCAAAGCTACTCGGTAAGTTATCTAAAGCACCAAAAATAACAGGTACTTTCGCTTTTGCAAGTTGGTCGCTGATTAGAATAGCGTCAGCACCGCCGGCAATGACTAAATCAAGATTAAATTCAGCTTTGAGCTTCAATAATTCAAGTAAGTCGGTAGCACGATCAGCATAAGCAATTAACGGTTTTTCACCCGCTAATAATGCATTGATGATTTTCTCATCACGTTTTGGTTCTTTCGCTGATTTTTTCTTGTCGCCGTTTTTTTTCTCTTTTTCAGCAGCTTTTTTATCTTTGGCTGCTTTCGTTATTGCTTTGTGTGCATCTTCAAGCTTGTAACGTAATTTTTGCAAATTCAATGCACGTGAACCACTGCTTTTAGCACCTAAATCAATAATAACCGCGTTTTCTTTAATATAAACACTGTCAAATTCACCTGATAAGTCAGCAACAAATGTTTGTCCTTTGAACATACTATCGCCGCCACCTGGCGCAGTAACATTACTGGTAATACCGCCTTTTCGTGTATACGGAACAACGCTAGAACGTGGGTTAAAGGCGATTGATGCATCAAAGGTAATATCGGCTTTTTTATCTCTTGAATCACGAGTTCTTGCTACAGCTCCTACTTCAACTAATCCTAATGAGTTCATAGAACCAATTAAGCCTGGAGTTAATATTTTCCCCATAGCATCAAAAGTCACGTCAGCAACCACTTCTTCAGGGTTAATCGCGATAATTATTCCGTTATCAATAACAACTGTTGCATTAGTTAACACCCCCTGTTTTGTAACGGTATGCACGGTAGCATTGGTAATCGCTAAGCTTTCAGCATAGACGCTGCTAATTGTTGATAAGGCGAGTGCGACTAGTGAGGCTTTAAATAGTTTGATATTTTTCATGATTATTCTCCTCCCTTTTCTGTTGAAGCAGGTATCGCTGCTTGTCCTAACATAAAGTCACTTTTAGCTTGGTATTTCTCATCAAATCGGTCGTATACTTTTGCGCCATCAACAAACACTTGTTCAGCTTGTGCGTATACGCTAAATGGGCTTTGATTCCACAACACCACATCAGCATTTTTACCGTTTTCTAAGCTACCGGTTTTATCATCAATACCTAGAGATTTAGCCGCATTTAACGTGATCCAACGGATAGCCTCAGCAGGTTTTAAAGTAAAGCCGTTTTCATTGGCACGGTACATTACTTTCCCGGCTTCTTGGTTTAGACGTTGAATGGTACTGCTAGAGTCGGAATGAACAATCGCACATGAGTTTTTAACCGCATTAACTACGGCAACATTTTCTTGGATCATGTCATATGCTTCCATTTTGAAGCCCCACCAATCTGGCCACATTGCAGCACAGTTACCATTATCTGCTAATAAATCGGCAATTTTATAACCTTCAATTGCATGATGAAAAGTGCCTGACTTGTAGTTGAACTCTTTGCCGAGATCTATCATCATCGCCATTTCTTCAGCTTTGTAACAATGATTATGAATTAAAATGTCACCATCAAGCACACCTTTAAGCGTATCAAGTTCTAGATCGCGTGTTGGTGCTAATGGGTTTTTACCTGCTGCGTAATCGCGTTCATATTTTTCCCAAGCATTCTTATACTCAGTCGCTTCTGACCAAGCCATGCGGTAGCCCGCCATATTGCCCATTCGTGTGGAAGGTGAAACCTTACGTCCGCCGTAGACACGCTTAGGATTTTCGCCACACGCCATTTTCAAACCGTAGGGCGCTTCTGGGAACTTCATTCCTTGCATAGTGTGGCTTGATACATTACGAAGTGTAACGCCTCGACCACCAAATAAATTAGCAGAGCCTGGCAGAATTTGTAGTGTGGTTACACCTCCAGCACGCGCAGCATTGAAACCAGGATCTTGTGGCCAAACACTATGTTCAGACCAAACTTCTGAAGTATTAGGTGAAGTCATTTCATTGCCATCAGAATGAGACTCAGCAGATGGACTTGGGTAAACGCCTAAATGTGAATGTACATCAATAATGCCTGGGGTAAGCCATTTACCTGTGCCATCTATTTCAACAGCACCGGCAGCAGATAAACTTTTACCTATTTGAGATATTTTACCATCAACCATAAGAACGTCAGCATTTTCAAGTCGCTCTCCATTACCAATTAATACTGTCGCATTTTTAATCAGCGTCGTTTGTTTTGGTAGTGGTTGATAAGTACTCGGGTAAGGATTTTTATTAATGCTAACTTTTGGGTCTTGTGGCTCTGACTGTAAACAGCCAGATAACGCTATCGATATCCCAACCGCTATCAAAGTTGGGGCAATATTTTGCTTAATAGGCATGAAATGCTTCCTGTACAGGTTCTTATTCTTTAAGGGTTAAGTCACCTTAAAATGAATTGAACAAGACAGCAAGTTAACGCTAAAAAATTACGTCCAATGGCAATGCATTTACGTTGAATGGTTGAGTAACTGACATAAAAATAGATGACGTCTTTGTTATTAAAACATTTTAATTAAATAGCTTTTATTTATAAACGTGCATTCCGCGCTTTAATAGCGCGCTATGACTTTAGATGCATAGAAAAATTAGCTGAACTTTAAAAAAACATTAAAGTTCGAAATCACCAAAGTCCAGATCATTCGACGTTTTGAGTTTGTTTTTGTCTGACGGGGTTAATAATGAAGGTTGAAGCTCTGCTACCGCTATTTCACTGACTTTAATTTTTGGCGCAGCATTTTTACGTTTTTTACGTTGTAGGCAACGCTTGATCACTTTTTGCTTGTCATCTGTCGTTAAGTTTATCCACCCTTGTCGTTCTTCACGCGAGCGATAACAACCAAGGCAATTACCTTTTTCATCAGACTGACAAATGCCAACACAGGGGCTAGGAACATCAAAAAATTCTAATTGCATATAAACCTTTGACCAAATTAAAAAGCCTATACATTAATTATAACGTAGATACCCGCACTTTGAACAGTAACGGGTATAGGCTTAAATTTGTTTACGCTAATTTATCAGTAACAATATGATAATCAGGGTCTTCAATCACATTAATTTCAACTAAACTACCAGCTTTAGTAAGTAATTGCGTACATTCTGGACTTAAGTGTTTTAGATGCATGGTTTTACCGCGTGATATATAACGCTCTGCTAACGTATCAATCGCTTCAATGGCTGAATGGTCAACGACGCGTGAGTTTTTAAACTCAACAATGACATCATTACTGTCTTTGTCCATATCGAACTGTTCTAAAAAGTTTGCAATAGAGCCAAAAAACAACGGGCCTGTAACATCGTAAACAGTTGACCCTTTAGCGTCAGTTGAGCGATTCACGACAACGTGTTTTGCGTGTTCCCATGCAAAGACTAAAGCAGAAACAATCACACCTACGACGACAGCAACGGCTAAGTCTGAATAAACAGTAACACCCGAAACAAGAATAATGACAAAAGCATCCGCTTTAGGCACCTTCTTCAAGATACGGAAACTTGACCATTCAAAGGTGCCAATAACAACAATAAACATCACGCCAACTAATGCCGCTAATGGAATCTGTTCAATTAACCCTGATGCAAATAGAATGAAACCAAGTAATGCTATTGCAGCAGTAATACCTGATGCTCTACCTCGTCCACCTGAGTTTACGTTGATCATAGACTGACCAATCATGGCACAACCACCCATAGCGCCAAAAAAGCCACAAGCAGTATTCGCAGCACCTTGAGCAATACATTCTTTATTACCACGACCACGTGTACCGGTTAGTTCATCGATAAGGGTTAACGTTAATAAAGATTCAATTAAACCAATCGCTGCTAACACTAGCGCGAATGGCAATATAATTTGTAAAGTGTTTAAATCAAAAGGAACACTTGGAATGCTAAACGTTGGTAAACCACCCGCGATAGAAGCGATATCGCCAACAAGTTTAGTATCAAGGTTTATACCAAAAACTAAAAATGACACAAAAACAATGGCTACAAGAGTAGAAGGTACCGCTTTCGTTAATTTAGGGAAAAAATGAATAATCGCCATGGTTAAAAGAATTAGCCCTAACATGGTATAAAGTGGCGTGCCTTGCATCCACTCTAGCTCACCGGCTTCATTAGTAAATTTAAACTGTCCTAATTGAGCTAAGAAAATCACAATAGCTAAACCATTAACAAACCCCAACATAACGGGATGTGGTACTAATCGAATAAATTTACCGAGTTTAAATACCCCGGCTAATATTTGCAGTAAACCTGTTAAAACCACAGTAGCGAATAAATATTCTACTCCATGAATAGCAACTAAACTCACCATCACCACTGCCATTGCACCAGTAGCACCAGAAATCATTCCAGGTCGGCCACCAAAAATAGACGTAATTAAACCCACCATAAAGGCGGCGTATAAACCAACGAGAGGATCAACACCCGCAACAAAGGCAAAAGCAACCGCTTCAGGCACTAGCGCCAAAGCGACGGTAAAACCTGAAAGAACATCATTCTTTAGATTGGAAACTTTACTGGCATGTAATTCGAACATTGCACTCTCATTAATTAAATAAAATAGATATAACCTGATAGCTTTCTAATGATAGGTAAATTTAACAATAAATGTTAATTGGCTACTTAAAGAGTGGCTCAGGGTTTTACGGCGCGAGAATACTAATGATTTGCATTGAAAAAGTCAATAAATGCTTAGTTTTAATACAGAACATATCCGGTTTTCAATGGTGAAATAATATTTAGGATGGCTTAGGGGTGATAACAAAGATTACGCTAACTATAATCAATCAATCAATCAATCAATCAATCAATCAATCAATAAGACGAAAGTATGAAAAGCACATAGTTTCGCCCCAACGATTTATTTGTGTGTATCTGTGCCTAGTTCACGTTCACTCAAAAATTCCTTGATCTCGTCACGAGAACCAAGAATATGCTGTTTAAGTAAAGCAACAGACTTTTCTACATTACGCGCTTTACATAAAGCTAATAATTCATTGTGCTCAGATTCAGCTTTAGAAATACCACCTGCCCATAATAAATGCATACGAATATAACGGTCAGCATTTTTATTTAACGTATTCACTAAATCTTGCGTTTGTGGTCGATTCGCTCCTGAATATAAGCAATTATGGTAATCAGAATTCAGCTCACTCCAGGTATTCGCCGCATTTTCTTTCCCCAGTGCTTTATCTAATCTAGATAAAAGCTCAGTGGCTTCATCGAGCTTTTCATCACTGATATGCGGTATAGATGAAGCTAACAAATCGGCTTCAAGCATTGCTCTTAATTCAAATAATTCATCTACTTGGTTGGCAGTAAGCTCAGTAGCAGTTGCGCCTTTATGGGGTTCAAAAGAAACTAAACCTTCCGCTTCAAGTTGCAATAGCGCTTCACGTACTGGAATACGGCTAACATTTAATTCTTCTGCTAATGCTGCTTGGCGTAGAGGTTGTCCCGCTTTAATCTCACCACTTAAAATTTTCTCTCTAAGGGTTTCAACAACTAACTGCGTTCGGGTTTTGTAAACTATGCTCATAAAAGACTTCTCTTGAAAGTGTGCAGTCATTATAAGGATTTATCAGCTAAAAAAAAGCGGCTAGTAGATATTAGCCGCTTTATCTAAAGAAAAGTTAACTTTTCAGTAAGCTTGGTAATAGCTCATCAGGCATATTTTGATAACAAATAGGCCTCTGAAAACGTTTAATCGCTTCACTGCCCACCGAGGTAGTTCTTATTTGAGTAGAAGCAGGAAACGGCCCGCCATGGTTCATAGACGCACAGACTTCAACACCTGTAGGCATTTGATTATAGATTAAACGACCAACTTTATGAGCCGCGCTTAAGGCAACTTGTTTAGCAAGATTAAGATCCTGTTCACTGGCATGAATACTTGCCGTTAGGCTGCCATTAAGTAAACTGATAAATTCCATTAGTTGCGCTTGATCGTCACAACGAACAATTAGTGCACTCGAACCAAATACTTCTTCATGCAATGTTTCATTGGCTTTAAATGTTGCTAAATCGGTGGCAAATAGTGCTGCTGAACAAAAGTGCTCTTGCCCTTTTTCTGGACTTTTTCCTTGAGCTAAACATTCGACACCAGAGATATTCAGCCATTGAGCTACAGTGCTATTATATGAAGTGGCCATACTCGGCGTTAGCATAACACCTGCCGAAGTTTCACTGATTGCATTTGCGGCTGATTTTTCGAACACAGGTGTATTTGCATCTGCAACGTAAGCCCAAATTCCAGGGCTTGTACAAAACTGCCCTTGCGCCATCATCAATGAGGCGACTAATCCTTGTGCTAAACCTTGAGCGTCGTCAGCTAATTTGTTAGCTAAAATAAATTGCGGGTTAACGCTGCCAAGTTCACCGTAAAATGGAATCGGCTCTGCACGTTCATTAATTTGACGTTGTAAAATCATACCGACACGTTCAGAGCCAGTAAAGCCAACCGCTTTAATAAGTGGGTGCGTCACTATTTGACTAGAAATCCCATAGTTTTTACCTTGAATCAGCGAGAAAACACCTGCATCAATATTGCAAATTTCAATCGCTTTACTGATCGCCTGAGCAACTAATTCAGCCGTTCCTGGATGAGCAGCATGTGCTTTCATCACAACAGGACAACCAGCAGCAAGTGCAGAAGCGGTATCCCCTCCCGCCGTTGAAAATGCTAAGGGAAAATTACTGGCAGCAAAAACAGCAACCGCGCCAAGTGGTAAATAACCTAAGCGTGTTTCTGGTTTAGGTAAAGGTTGACGATTAGCATCAGCTAAATCGACTATAGCTTGATATTCACCTTGTTCTAATAAGTTAGCAAATAAGCCAAGTTGTCCGATAGTACGGCCACGTTCACCTTGAATACGCATAACAGGCAAACCAGTTTCGGCACATGCCATTTCAACTAAATCGTCCCCAAGGGCAAGGATTTGCTCACCGATAGTACGTAAAAAGGTGGCACGTTTTTCTGCGCTTAATTGACTATAAGAGTAAAAGGCTTGGTTAGCTTTGCCAATGGCCTGATCAATTTCCTGCTCGCTCGCGTCAGCAAATTTTTCTTTCATTGTTTGATTAGTAACGGCATTCATTGCTGAGAAACCGTTACTTGTATCGCCAGACCATTCGCCTGCGATTAAATTTTTTCCGGTAATATTCATTATCTATTCCTACTCAATGTTATTTTAGCTAATAATTTTTTGATTATGTAACAACAAAACCAAAAGCATACGGGTCATCGTCATCAATCGTGATACAGTTTTTACCAAATACTTTTGCCCAACCTTGAATGCTAGGCTTTATCGCCGATATTTTACCTTCCACACCTTGTGAATAACTGCTGTCACAGCTGAGCTCAACAATTTTTTCTATTTTTCCGACAAACTGACTACCGATGTAACTTTCATGGACAAAATTCTCACCTAAGCTTAATTTTCCTTTCGCGTAGAGTTGTGCCATCCGCGCGCTTGTACCTGTTCCACAGGGCGATCTATCTATCGCTTTATCGCCATAAAAAACTGCATTAGCTGCGTCTGAATCATCATTTTTAGGTTTTCCTGTCCATAAGACATGCGAAACACCATTTACACTAGGATCTTCAGGATGAATACAAGTAACGGCTTTGCTCGCGGCTGCACGAACAATGGGGCTCCAATGTAATAGTTCATTTGCTGTCCATTGATCAATGCCAGGAAAATTATCTTGTGGCTCAACGATCACGTAATAATTTCCGCCATAAGAAACATCAACAATTATTAGTCCTAAACCTTCAATATCAAGTTCAACATTCTGATGAGCTAAATAGGAGGCAACATTGTAAATTTTCACAGAATCTACTTTAGTTATAGGATTATTTGACTGTTGGTTTTCGTTGGACTCACCTTGTAAAGTGTACTCAACTTCAATTTGTCCCGCTGGCACGTCAAGCGTTAATTTTCCAGCAGTCTTTGGCGTTAACAATCCGCTTTCCAGGCCAGAAGTCACAGTACCAATAGTTCCGTGACCACACATAGGTAAGCAACCCGAGGTTTCGATAAATAGGATGGACGCGTCAGCATTACCACTACAAGGCGGATATAAAAACGCACCAGACATCATGTCGTGACCACGAGGTTCAAACATTAGACCTTGACGAATCCAATCATGATTTTCTAAAAAATCTTGTCGTTTTTCACTCATGGTTTGCCCTTTTAAATTAGGGTGACCACTAGTAACCAGTCGAACAGGGTTACCACAAGTATGAGCGTCTATACAAAAATAAGTGCCTTTGATCATATTCTACCTTTGATTATCCATATAATACCCAAACTGCTGTGGTATATATTCTCCATGTTTTACTAAGACTAAAGCCCCACATACAAGTATAGGGCTTGTAAATGAGGCTTTAACCTAACCATTTAAATTAATAAGTATTAATCTAAATTGAATTTTCGACAAATCAATACGTGTTGCTAAAGCATCGTAATATAACTTTTCAACTCTTACACGCTCTTCGCCTTGTCAGTTAATATCTTTCATTATTATTTACTCACAACTTTACAAATTACTTTGTTTTTTTATTTACGATACTCCTTTTTATCAAAGGCTTATTGAAAGGTTTTAAAAAAACAAACTGTATCAGTGGATTTGATATAGGATATTGTATACAATTCTTTTCATTGTACAAGGTTTAATTTTATATTGAGTAAAAAACTATGCAGTTTAACCATGAAATCTTAGCGCTTAATTCAGAAAAATATCTATGCGTAACCAGTATTGACGCCCATACAGAAGGAGAGCCATTGCGTATTATTACTGGCGGTTATCCCGAAATCATTGGGGATTCCATTTTAGATAAGCGTCAATTTTTAACTGAGCATCTCGATAACTACCGTCAATTTTTAATGTATGAACCTCGCGGTCATGGAGATATGTACGGCGCACTGATTACCGAACCGTGCACAGAAGACGCTACGTTTGGTATTTTATTTATGCACAACGAAGGTTATTCCAGCATGTGTGGCCATGGCATTATTGCCGCGGTAGCCGTTGCTATAGAAACGAAAGCCCTCCCTATGCCCGTGACTGGTGAATATATTGGTATTGATGCTCCGGCTGGTTTTATCAAAGCTTATGCTGAAATGAATAACAACCAACTATCGGTCAGTTTTGATAACGTTCCTGCTTTTGTTGAAGCACTCAATCAAACAATTGATGTTAACGGAGTAGGCAAGGTTAATTATGATATTGCTTTTGGTGGTGCTTATTATGCATTTGTCGATGCTGACGATTTAAACTTGAATTGCGAAGCTTCAAATAGCCAAGGTTTAATAGCAGCAGGACAAGCCATTAAAAAAGCGGTTATGGCTGATTACGTCATAAAACACCCACTTGAAGAAGACCTTAGCTTTTTATATGGGGTAATATTTCATTCGAAAAAGACAGCACGTTCGGCTTCTCACTCTCGTCATGTTTGTATCTTTGCTGAAGGTGAGCTCGACCGTTCTCCAACCGGTACAGGCGTAAGTGCTCGTTCTGCTTTGTTAGCAATTAAAGAAGATTTACCTGTGGGTGAGAAAGTCATCATTGAAAGTATTACCGGTGGAGAGATGACGGTAAATATCGAAGAATCAATTAACTACTATAACAAAGAAGCGGTTACTCCCCGTGTTAGCGGTAGAGCATTTATTACTGGTGTTCATCAATTCTTAGTTGATGAAAATGACATTTTTCCGCAAGGTTTTTTACTGCGTTAATCTATAAATAAAATAATCACTTTAGTAAGTAAATAGACATGACAACATTAAATATTGGTAACGCTGAAAAAAACATTGCCGTGGTAGGTGCTGGCATCATAGGCATCAACTGTGCGCTTGAATTACAGTCACTCGGTTTTCAAGTCACACTTATTGACAAATCGGGTATCGGAGAAGGTTGTTCAAAAGCAAACGCAGGACACTTTGCCACCGAACAAGTATTTCCATTGGCAGAGCCTAACTTGTTATGGCAGTTTCCAAAGTTATTACTTGATCCCTTAGGTCCTGTTTCTTTATCTGCTTCATATTTACCTAAAGCATTACCTTGGTTTGGCCAATTTATATGGAACATGCTTGCCAGTAAACGTTCAAAAAATAGTGCGGCTTTAAAAACACTGAATAAAAATGCCATTAGCTATTACCAGCCACTTTTGAAAGAAGCAAAAGCTGAAGCATTATTAACGTTAAAAGGCAGTTTATTAGTCTTTGAAGACAGTTCAGATAAAACCATCACGCGATATTTTGAACATTATAAAAATGCCGGCATAAGCGTTTTATTACTCGATCGTCAGCAAACATTATTGTTAGAACCCAATTTAAATAAAAATATTCAAGCATCTTTATATTTTACCGAGGTAGGACATAGTGCCGATCCTTCAGCTATTTGCACACAATTGGCTCAGCTAGCTTTTACTAAAGGTTGTGAGTACAAACAAGCAGAAGTACTTCACATTAGCCACAATAGTCGTGGGACTAGTTTAACGACAAAAACAGAAACCTTGATATTTGACCAAGTGGTAATTGCCAGTGGCGCTTGGTCGAAAGCGCTATTAAAGCCTCTGGGTTACGTTTTACCGATAGAAGCCGAGCGAGGTTATAGTTTAGATTTACCGCCATATAAAAATGCAGTGCATTTATCACGCCCTGTGGCATCAGCAGAAAGAAAGTTCATTATGACTCCTATGTCGCACGGCTTACGGTTAGCGGGTACGGTTGAATATGCGGGTTTAAAACAGCAAGCTAATATGAAGCGAGCTGATATGCTTTTTAAAAATGCTCAACAAGTGCTCACCGATTTACCCGAATTTAATGCGCAAACAGCAAAAGCTGAACAAAAATGGATGGGGCACCGCCCTTCACTTCCTGACTCATTACCGGTTATTGGTCAAGCACCTAAGCATGACAATATATTTCTGGCTTTGGGTCATCAACACTTAGGGTTAACGCAAGGAGCCATTACCGGGAAGCTCATTGGACAGCTGATAACAAAGCAACCAACCGATATCGATGTCACTCCGTTTTGCTTAAGTCGCTTTAACTAAAAGTTCCTTGGTAACGGTTAGTAGCGTTCATACTTTTAGTGTTGCGCTACGCTTAAATTCAAATAAAACAATTACTTTGATTCAACACAAAGTAATTTCTCACATCAATACTATAATATTTATAATTCGCCATTACACTGGTCTTTATGAATCAACAATTATTAGTATTCTTTAAAGCATTACTGGGTAGCTGCAAAGATCTGCTGCCTATCGTATTAGTGATCGCTTTTTTCCAATTTGCTGTTCTTCAACAGCCCATGCCGAACATTGGCGATATATTATTGGGTTTAGCATTAGTCGTATTAGGTTTAACTTTTTTCATTTATGGTTTAGAAATGGGATTATTTCCCATTGGCGAATCTATGGCGCAAGCTTTTGCTAAAAAAGGCAGTATTAACTGGTTACTTACTTTTGCCTTTTGTTTAGGTTTTGGGACTACCGTTGCCGAACCATCACTCATTGCTGTCGCTAAAGAAGCTGCCATTGTTGCGGCTTCTGGTGGCATTATTAACAACACTCTTGAAGCACAGCTTTCTTACGCCAACGGTTTACGTTATACCGTTGCATTTGCCGTCGGCCTTGCCATTGTTATAGGTGTATTACGCATAATTCGTGGCTGGCCTATTCATTATATAATTCTAGGCGGCTATGTCGTTGTCGTATTCATGACCATAATAGCTCCTAGCTGGATTATAGGCATTGCCTATGACTCTGGTGGTGTTACGACCTCAACGATTACTGTACCGTTAGTCACAGCGCTTGGGGTTGGTTTAGCTTCTGCTATCAAGGGGAGAAATCCAATGATAGACGGTTTTGGCTTGATAGCTTTTGCTTCATTAACCCCAATGGTTTTTGTCATGATATACGGCATGGTGATTAGCTAATGACGTTGTTATTGGAGTTTTTTCAAACCTTAAAAGATACCGTCATTGACGTATTACCCATTTTATCAATTATATTGGGTTTTCAGTTATTAGTTATTCGCAAACCTATTCCCCATATCAAGCAAGTCGGTTTTGGTTTCATCTATGTTTTAATCGGTTTAGCCCTATTTTTACTGGGCCTCGAAAAAGCATTATTTCCGCTTGGTAAAATGATGGCAGAACAACTTACGGCTCCTGAATTTATTCATGAAGGTGCAAAGGTGTTAACAACAGTACATTGGTCTGATTATGCTTGGGTTTATGTTTTTGCTGCAGCGATTGGTTTTAGCACAACGATTGCAGAGCCCTCACTTATTGCCGTAGCACTAAAAGCAGAAGAAGTTTCAGGTGGGGCTATTAACGCCAATAGTTTACGTATTTCCGTGGCTATTGGGGTTTCGGTCGGTATTGCACTCGGCAGTTACCGTATCGTTGTTGGTCACCCAATTCATTATTATATTATTACAGGATATGTAATTGTCGTTATTCAAACCTTCTATTGTCCTAAGTTACTTGTGCCATTGGCCTATGATTCAGGAGGAGTTACCACCTCTACGGTAACTGTGCCCTTAGTAGCAGCTTTAGGTTTAGGGCTAGCGAGTACAATACCAGGAAGAAGTCCACTTATTGACGGTTTTGGCTTAATCGCTTTTGCGAGTTTATTCCCCATTATTGCGGTTATGGCCTATGCCCAGTTAACACAAGCTAAAGCACACCAAGTGCAGCGAAAAATAGAGAACCGACGAAGAATTAAATTAAACAAACGTACATTAAAACAAAAAAAACAAGAGGTACAACAAGCCTCTAAAGAAGATAATCAACGCAATAAGATAGACAGGTGATCATATGCAATTCAAATTAATTGTCGCATTTGTTGACGACGGTGTAACAGATGACGTAATGAAAGGCGCAAGAATGGCAGGAGCCACTGGCGCAACCATTATAAACAATGCTCGAGGCGAGGGCATTAAGCGCCAACGTACTTTTTTTGGCATGCAACTTGAAACGCAAAGAGATGTATTACTTTTTGTCGTTGAAGAGCATTTATCCAGAAAAATCCTTGAACGTATCAGTAAAATAGCAGGATTCGATGAAGACCCAGGTAAAGGTATTGCAATTCAGCTAAATGTAGAAGATGCCGTAGGCGTAGCCCATCAGGTTGAGCGCTTAAAAGGTAAAGTTGAGGAAGAATTATGAACCATAAATTTGTGCAAGTGAAAGATGCAATGACTACCAACAACTATCAATTTGCCGATGGCATGATGACCGTTGCCGAAGGTATTAAGCTCGCTAAAAAGTTTAACGTTAGTGCGTTAATTATTAATAAACGCCATGAACAAGACGAGTATGGCTTAGTGATGCTTGCTGATATTGCTAAACAAGTCTTAGCTAAAGACCGTTCACCCGATCGCGTTAACTTATATGAAATAATGGCAAAACCTTTATTGAGTGTTAGCCCAAATATGGATGTTCGCTATTGCGCCCGATTATTTGAACGTTTTAGTATTCATTTAGCGCCTGTAATTGAAAGCAATGAAGTTATTGGTATGGTTGATTATATTAATATGGTGTTTAGCCAAGCAGAATAATTAATGATGATGGCAAAAGCGTAAAGGAAGCTCTTTGGCTTTTGCTCTTCTATGATTTAATTTTCTATGCGCTTTCGTTTTTCAAAGAAAAACGTGGGGTTTCTAAAGAAAAATACGCCGTTATAAAAAATATCCCCATCACGATAAGTGTGCCTCTGTCTCCTTGATAAGGCGTTAACACGTTATAATAAAACAAAGCATTCTCTAACAAAGCCGCACTCGCACCGATTACAAACAAAACCCTCGCACTTGAACGTCCTTTTGCACCGATTAACTTGGCCAACAAATAAGCTAATACGGGTATAAAAGACCAAACAAAAAAAACCACTATTGAAAAAAACAGGGCTGACAAAGCGACCTTTTGCTGGGATAAAACCCCTACGACCGAATAAAGCTTCACTAAAAAATAACCCAAATATAAGTACAAGAACAACATAATGATTTTCCATAGAATAAAGATAACTCAATTATTGTAGCGAAACTATTAAGCAAAAAACTTACTTCAGAACAAAAAAATGCCACTTAACTAAGAATAGTTATGCGGCATTTTAGGTGTTTGTTCTAAAAAATTGATTATATATTTTTACTTAAAATTTCTTAAAATTGGTAACTTTTACTTTTTGCAGTGAGCTTTGATACCGTAATTTTATCAGCTGAACAATCGCTAATATCTTTTTTACTAAAGACTAAAATACTGTCTTTGTAGCGACGCCCCTGTTTTTCTCCCGCGGATTTTAAAATAACGCTCACGTGCTCATTTTTAGGTAAAGCTTTTAAGCCATTGCCATACAAACAAAGTGTTTCCGTTAGTGATGCATTTAGGTCTTGATAATAACTTCCACGTGCTTTTTCTCGTTCAGCCTTTTGAGCTTTCTGTTTTTTGTGCATTACATCACTTCTTTCTTTAAACTCCTTTTGACTAACCGCAAGCTTAGCCGATTGTTTTTTCAGTGTTTCAAGTTCAGCTTGTAACTCTTTTTTATTTTCATCGTCAACTCTGCGTAACCGATATTCGATATCGCGTTTTTCTCGTGCGACATCTCTTAACTCGTACGATAAATCACGTTGTTCTTCACGTAATTCACGGTATCCTTCACGATTATGCTCAAAAGACTCCATAGCATGCTCATACGCTTGTGTTGCTTCTTCCATACTACGTGCCACAGACTCATTAATTTGGGCTTCATATTCCGCATCATTATTCGAACTTCTTCTTGAAACTACTGGAGCTATTGGTGGTATAGGAACAGCAGGAAAGTCCGGCATCGCAAAGTTAAAATTAAAGTTACCCCACTGATTATTACCTGAGCTTGAATTTATGGTAAATACAATACCTTGTCCTTTTAAATAAGTACTCTCAATACTGGTAATTTTTGACCCTTTTCGACCTTCTTGAACACTTACTGATGATTTTATAATGTTACTCATAATATCAAGTTGCTTATGCATCGCTACATATTCGCCCTTATCTGCAGCAAAAGTTACTGTTGTCGACAATGTACTTGTTAGAACAAATAGCGCGGTTGGGATAAATGTCATTATTTTTTTCATGGTATTACTCCTCTGAAGTCCAACTAGCTGGTTTTGTTGTTAAACCTAAGCCGTCTGAATCTTGTGATTTTAAATTTTTAGGTTGATAGTTAGTTCTTTGTGTTTTTAAAGATTGATAATTGATTTCATTTTCAAGCTGCTGAAATTTAATTTTATTATCTAACGAGTCATCAGCACGTTGGTCATTAACGTATTGCACGAAATCACTCATGTCTTCTTTGCGCTCTTTACGGGTTGCTCCCATCAAGTAACTCGCTAATTGCAGAT
>Ga0209396_1003461_pt1 | contig 15951 bp, 14 predicted proteins | sample GOMGulsemesocosm_6_FD_184638 | JGI IMG/M metagenome (GOLD analysis project Ga0209396, IMG submission 184638) | Methane-oxidizing microbial communities from mesocosms in the Gulf of Mexico - GOM8C Gulf of Mexico (SPAdes) (version 2) | ecosystem: Environmental > Aquatic > Marine > Cold seeps...
CTCACTTATTTAAAGAAAAAGCACCTCGTTATTCAGGTGCTCTGTTAGAAACCTTATCGTTAATTGCCTACAAACAACCGATCACGCGAGGCGCAATAGAAGATATTCGTGGTGTGGCGGTCAGTAGTAATATCATAAAAACGTTAATCGAACGCAACTGGATTAAAGTTGTTGGCCATAAAGAAGTGCCTGGACGACCCGCCTTATATGCAACGACCAATGATTTTTTAGATTATTTTTCTTTAAAATCCCTAAAAGAGCTACCAATAGCTTTGGAAGTTGAAAAGTAACCTATAGCGATTGCTACTCCAAATGTTTGATTTTAATTAGCATTGTAAGTGTACGGGTAAAAGAAGATTATTCAAAAATTAAATAAAGAACCTACATCCTTTTCACAATAAATCACATCGCATAAATTGTTTTAAAAGCATTTATGAAAGGTGTATCTTGATTGGCAACAGACATATATCTGAGTTATCATTAACAACAGAGTCAGCAACATAAAGTTACTGACGAACGAGAGTTTAAAAATGTCTGAAAAATTGCAAAAAGTATTGGCTCGAGCAGGTAAAGGGTCACGTCGTGAACTAGAAAAATATATTAGTGCTGGTCGTGTCAGTATTGATGGGAAAACCGCGTTTCTAGGTGACCGAGTTGATAGTACTGAACAAATTCGTCTTGATGGTCACACTGTTGTCTTAAAAGCTAAAGACGACGAGATTTGTCGGATATTGATGTACAACAAACCTGAAGGGGAAATGTGTACACGTAAAGATCCTGAAGGTCGTCCTACCGTATTTGACCGTCTCCCACCTTTAGAGGCGAGCCGCTGGGTTGCCGTTGGCCGTTTAGATATAAACACCTCTGGTATGTTGTTGTTTACTACGGACGGCGAATTAGCAAGTCGTCTTATGCATCCTTCCAAAAAGGTCGAACGTGAATATGCAGTACGTGTTTTTGGTGAGGTTAATGAAGCAATGTTGCAAACATTGCGTGCTGGTGTGAAGTTAGAAGATGGACCTGCAAAATTTCAAAAAATTACTTACCGTGGTGGAGAAGGACGAAATCATTGGTTTCATGTGGTGATATCCGAAGGAAGAAACCGCGAAGTTCGTCGCTTATGGGAAAGCCAAGAAGTACAAGTTAGTCGCCTAATTCGTGTTCGTTATGGCGATATGGAAATGAAACGACAACTGCCTGCTGGTGGTTGGACTGAACTTAATCTAAAAGACGTGAATTATTACCGTGAATTAGTAGACCTTGACCCTGAAACACAAAGTAAGGTAAAAGTTGACGAAAAAGCCATGGATAATGCTAAGAGTCGTCGTATTCGTCGCTCTGTAAAAAAACATCAACATCGTCATCAACAAGCAACTCGTCGTCGTCGTTAAAATTAATTGTTCCTTTGATAATAAAAAGAGTAAAGTCAAAGCAGCTGAATAACGTTAATTGTTTATTCATTGCTTTGATTTTTTAATCTAATAAGTAGGATGTTACGTGTCAACGCTGTTAAAAAGACAATATATTAAAGATTTCCCGTCATTAGTGACTTTATGTGAGCAATTGAGCCAATCAAAGCTATTAACTTTAGATACTGAATTTGTTCGTACACGTACTTTATATCCTAAATTAGGTTTGTTGCAGGTTAATAATGGCGAAATATTGGCGCTGATTGACCCGATAAGTATTGATGATTTATCACCCTTTTGGGATTTATTGACTGACGGTAATATTTGCAAAGTTTTACATGCTTGCTCAGAGGATCTTGAAGTGTTTCTGACGGCCGGCAGACAAAGTGGTATCGAATGTAAGCCCGTTAACTTGATTGACAGTCAAGTGATGATGTCTTTTTTGGGACACGGATTATCAATGGGATATGCTGCAATGGTACAGCACTTTACCGGTATTGAGCTGGATAAGTCTGAATCACGTACGGATTGGACAAAGAGGCCTTTGACCGAGCGGCAATTACGTTATGCTGAAGCTGATGTTGAATACCTATATCAAGTCTATCCGCAAATTTTATCAGAAGTTGAACAAGCTGGTTGGCTACAAGCCGCGCAGCAAGAAACGCAATTGATGATAGAACGTAAGTTTAGACCTATTGATGAAGAACATATCTACCGTAATGTTAAAATGGCGTGGAAACTTAATGTTAAGCAACTCAATTTACTTAAACATTTAGCAACATGGCGTTATCAACAAGCAAAGAAAAGAGATATGCCAATTGGTTTTATTGCTAAAGATAATACGATAATAGCACTTGCTCAACATAATCCGATAAGTGTGGGCGCTATGATTGGTCTTGAGGGAGCTGATGTGCTTGATGTGAGACATAAAGGCAAAGCCATGCTTCATGTATTGATACAAGCAAACAAAACACCTGAACAAGATTATCCTGCACAACTCATTCGGCTAGATGAACATCCTGGATATAAACAAATTTTTAAAAACGTTAAGAAATTTATTGCTGATACCGCGACTTTAGCTAAGCTTTTACCAGAAAATTTAGCATCAAAAAAGCAAATTAATCAATTTTTAAGTTGGCACTTTAAATTAAATAATGCTGAACATTCTGTATCAAACGTCGATGTATTAATTGATTGGCGATTTAAATTGTTTGGTGAGCAATTAAAAACATTTGCTGAAAATGATTTTAAATCATAATTTTGATTCTTTGATTATCGTCATGCAATATAGTCATATTAAATAACCAAGTGGTAGTAATATAGTCGAAGGTTCCTCTGGTTTATATACATTTTATGTAACATGAATGATTTTGACAAGGGAGTAGGCATTCTCTAAAATCAACGCCTTATCTTTAATATTTACAATTATCATTAAATCATGACATTTGTAGTTGTTTGGGAATAATTATATTCACTCATTTTACTGCTTAAACATAGGTCCCCATTATGCTGTGTGCTATTTATAAAAGTCCTAAAAAAGAACAAACGTACCTTTTTGTTAAACAACGCGATGATTTTTCTTCGGTGCCTGAAATGTTGATGACAACATTTGGTAAACCAACTTTGGTGACTTTGATTAACCTCGCCAGCAAAGAAAAGCTGGCAATGGCGGATATTGAAAAAGTTAAAAGTAACTTGAATAATCAAGGTTATTATTTACAGTTACCACCTCCACAAGAAAATCTACTTGATTTACATAAAACACAAATGAAAGCGGCAAAAACGTCTAAAAATGCCAATAACAATAACAACCATTAAGGAGAGTCGTCTAATGAGGTTATTACTTCAGTTTATTAAAAAGTCATCGCTGCCCGTTATATTTGGCTCAATGATGTTAGGTACAACTAGTTTTTCCGCTTTGAGTGCAGAGCCAACGACAGTGGATAAAGAGGTTAAGCCAAGCTTTGAAGAGTATGTTGTTCAATTAAAAAAAGAAGCTTTAGAGAAAGGATTTGACCAAGAGTTTCTTGAGATCAGTTTTGATAAGGTTAAATTTTATAAAAGGGCGGTCAAAGCCGATCGTAGTCAACCAGAGAACGTAGAAACACTTGATACCTATTTACCAAAAAGAGTACCTCAGTGGAAAGTTAAACGTGCTCGTGATATGTATAAAAAACATAAAGACTTATTATTACAAGTCAGTGAAAAATATGGTGTACAACCTCGATTTATTGTTGCGTTATGGGGATTAGAAACAAATTTTGGTAAGATAATGGGGAACTATAATGTCATTTCTTCATTGTCGACACTCGCCTATGAAGGACGCCGAGAAACTTTTTTTAAAAGAGAACTATGGGCGGCATTGGGCATTTTGGATGAAGGTCATATTGATATTTCAAATATGAAAGGTTCATGGGCTGGTGCTATGGGGCAAAATCAATTTATGCCGACTTCATTTGCCGCTTACGCCGTTGATGGAGATGGTGATGGTGTCAAAGATATTTGGACAAACCCAGCCGATGTTTTCTCTTCTATGGCAAATTATCTAAAACAAGAAGGTTGGAATGATGAATTGACTTGGGGACGTTACGTAAAATTGCCTGAAAATTTTGATTATTCTTTAGCTATTCCTAAAAACACGGGCAGCCGCAGTAAATGGCTTAAAGCGTGGAAAAAAACGGAAAAGAGCTTAGTGCAATGGCAAGAACTTGGAGTCAGACGTAGTGATGGTACAAATTTGCCTAACGCTAAAGTGACAGCAGCACTTGTTTTTCCAGATGACCATAACGGTCGTGCTTATTTAGCATATGATAATTACAAGAGCTTAATGCATTGGAATTTATCCTATTATTTTGTTAGTTCGGTTGGGCATCTATCTGATCGTATTAAATTTCCACCGATAAAATAGCTTTAGGTATTGTATCCGTTCAATATTGCTGTACTAGAATAATAACGATTACCAAATATAGCGTCTTGATCTGATTTCCTAGCGACCTCAGAAATTACATCTTTAAGTGAAGCGGGTGTTTTCATCCGTAGCTTTTTACACAGATAAAATGATTAAATGAAAAAGAATAGTAAAGCAATGAAAAAAGATAACGATAACACCGATAATCAGCCTTTTTGGCAAACGAAAACATTGCAAGAAATGTCGCGTAATGAATGGGAGTCTTTATGTGATGGCTGTGCAAAATGTTGTTTACATAAATTTATCGATGATGATTCAACAGACGATGATACTGAATTAATGCCAACTGATCACATCAAAGAAGGTGAGCATATGAGTTATTCGAGTATTGCTTGTTTTTTATTAAATGAAAAATCTTGTCAATGCTCTCAATATGAAAAGAGAACAACCTTAGTGCCAGATTGTGTACGGTTGACACAAGAAAACTTAGATGATGTTTTTTTTATGCCTCCAAGTTGTACATATCGACGTTTAAAAGAAGGGCGAGGTATGCCTTCTTGGCATCCACTATTAAATAAAGGTAAAAAAACTGCCATGCATAACGCGGGTATGTCTGTGCGTGGTAAAATCGTTAAGGAAGATGATGTTGATATCGAAAAGTTTGAAGATTACATTGTGACTTGGCCATTAAGTGACTTGGATTAATACGCTACTTTTAAGCATTACTTTTGACATTATGAGTAGGTTAATTAATGACAAAATTCTAATGTTTTTATGTTAGCGTGTGATGTAGAAAAATTAAGTGATTATTCAGGTTGTAACGTCTGCCCACCTTTTCGATAGTATTACCTTATTATGAATAGTTCGATTATCATGAGTCTAGTTACTTAAAATAAATAGGAAAAATACAAAGGAGAGCGATGAGATATTTTTGTAAGCTATTTGTAATGTCAATTAACTTGTTAATTCTATGTGGGATAGCTGAAGCAAGTCATGTAAATAAACAACTAGATAATTCTTTGGTATTAAACAAAACCTTAAAAGAGGTTCCACTACGACTCTTATCAGAAAACTATCCCCCTCTTAATTATATTGATACTAAAGGAAACGCCGTAGGACCTGCAGTCGATATTGTTACCGAAATTCAACGATTATTAAAGTCAGACAATAAAATTGAGATAATGCCATTTAAACGTGGTTATGTAACCGCTTTGAATATGGAAAACACAGCGATGTTCTCGATGGTTAACAATGAAGAACGGTCTAATTTGTTTAAATGGGTTGGACCGGTGGCAACCAAAAGATATGCATTTTTTGCAAAGAAAAAGTCTAATATAACGATAACTTCCTTTGATGATATTGCTCAATATAGAGTAGGGGTACAAATTGGTGGTGCAACAGAAAAAATTCTGCAGTCAAAAAAACTTGTCAATATATGGCCAGTCAGTTCTCCTAGTCAAAATATTGATAAACTAATGGCAGGACGGATAGACTTATGGTTTGCCCCTCATTCTTCGGTATTAATGGAAGCAAGAAAGATGGAGCTAGATTTACATGATATTGAAGAAGTCTTTGTTGCTAAGCATGTAACACTTTGGATAGGCTTTAATATCTTGACAGCTGCTCACATTATTCTTTCATGGCAGCAAGCACTAAATAGTTTATATAAAAATGGCTTTATAAAACGTAGTTTTGAAAAATATAAGCTGATGTCGTTGTATACTGAAATTAAAAGCACCAAATAGAATTCTCATTAAGTAACGTTTCCTACCTTTATTAAATACGCAAAATTTACCTTTCACTTTAATTACATTTTTAATTTCTAACTTGTCTATTAGAAAATCGGGCAAATGTTGTTACACATAATTATTTTACATCTATGGATTTTAAGTGTATGAAATTCACCCGATAAATGGTAAAACATTAAGCTGATAATAAAACTAATAAGAAAAATAACATCTTATAATTTTTGTCTATGACTAAATCATTGTAATACTTTTCAAATAAAGGTGGCTTATGATCATTGGAATACCTAAAGAATCCTTATCAGGTGAAAACCGTGTTGCGGCTTCACCAACATCTGTTAGCGCATTAATTAAACTTGGCTTTGAAATACAAATACAAAAAGGTGCTGGTATTAAAGCGAGTTTTACTGATGAAGAATTTATTGCGGCTGGTGCAAGTGTTGTTACCAAGAAAAATTGCTGGCAATCAGATATTCTTTTTAAAGTAAATGCACCTACACTTGATGAAGTAAACCATATAAAAGAAGCGGCTCATTTAGTTAGTTTTATTTCTCCTGCACAAAGCCCTGAATTACTAGAAGCACTACGTACAAAATCAATTACTACCTTTGCCATGGAAATGGTGCCACGCATGACACGCTCGCAATCTATGGATGCATTAAGTTCAATGGCAAATATTGCCGGTTATCGTGCTGTTATTGAAGCTACTCATCATTTTGGCCGATTCTTAACAGGACAAATAACTGCGGCGGGTAAAATGCCACCAGCAAAAGTGATGATTATTGGCGCTGGTGTTGCTGGTTTAGCTGCTATTGGTACAGCCAGTAGCCTAGGGGCAATTGTACGTGCTTTTGATACTCGTCCTGAAGTGAAAGAACAGATAGAAAGCATGGGCGCCGAATTCTTAGAGCTTGACTATGAAGAGCCTGAAGAGACAGGTTCTGGTGATGGTTATGCCAAAGAAATGAGTAAAGCCTTTATTGATGCTGAAATGGCTTTATTTGCTGAACAAGCTAAAGATGTAGATATTATTATTACTACGGCAATGATCCCTGGAAAACCGGCTCCAAAATTGATCACTGAAGCAATGGTACATTCGATGAAAACCGGTTCAATTATAGTTGATTTAGCTGCAGCTGGAGGTGGTAATTGTGAATTAACCGTCGCAGGTAAAGTCACAAATATTGATGGTATTAAAATTATCGGTTATACCGACCTAGTTTCTCGTTTGCCTAATCAAGCATCTCAACTTTATGCAAATAATTTAGTCAATCTAACCAAATTGGTATGTCCAGAAAAGAATGGCACGATACAGGTTGATTTTGATGACCAAGTAGTACGTAACATGACTGTTGTTAATGGTGACGAGTTAACTTTTCCACCACCTCCGATTCAGGTAAGTGCTGCACCTATAAAGCCAACGATCGCAAAAGTTGAAATTGCAGAGAAACTTGAAGAACCTACGAGTCAGTCTAAAAAACATATCATGATGGCAGCGGGAGCTGCTTTATTTGCATGGGTGGCAAGTGTTGCACCTGCTGATTTTTTGTCGCATTTTACTGTCTTCGTTTTGGCCTGCGTTATTGGATATAACGTAGTGTGGAATGTGAGTCATTCACTACATACTCCGTTGATGAGCGTTACTAACGCTATTTCCGGAATCATCGTTGTTGGTGCGATATTACAAATTGGTAACGATAGTCTTTTGATTCAAATACTCGCTGCTATTGCTGTACTAATTGCCACAATCAATATTGTTGGCGGTTTTATGGTCACTAAGCGCATGCTAAAAATGTTTAGACGTTAAAGGAAGACATTGATGTATTTATTAAAGTCTTATTTGGTGAGCATAAGTCAAAACATGATCACAAAACGTATATTAAAAATGTTAAGAAGTTAAGGATCACATTTATGGAACCTTCAGAAGTAATGTCAAATGGTCTAATAAGTGCTGCTTATATTGTTGCAGCATTATTATTTATTTTTAGTTTATCGGGTTTAAGTAAACAGGCTACAGCAGAAACAGGCAACATGTATGGTATCGTTGGTATGGCCATCGCTTTGATAGCAACAATTGCAGATCCGCGGGTATCTAACGTATTTGTTATTTTTATTGTTATGGTTATCGGCGCTGTTATTGGGCTACGCTTAGCTAAAAAAGTTGAAATGACAGGAATGCCAGAATTAGTCGCTATATTACATAGCTTTGTTGGTTTAGCAGCGGTATTAGTGGGATTTAATAGCTACTTTGAAATGGATCACGGTATTACTTTTAGTTTTACTGATGCCCAACAGGTTGCGGTTAATATTCATTTAGTAGAGGTCTTTCTTGGTGTGTTTATTGGCGCAGTAACCTTTACTGGCTCTATTGTTGCCTTTGGTAAGTTGCGTGGGCTGATTAATTCATCCGCATTAATGTTACCTCATCGGCATAAGTTGAATTTAGCAGCAGGTATTGTGTCATTTATTTTGATGATTAACTTTGTTCAATCGGGTGGTTCAGACAGTGCTCTTTATTTGATGACACTCATTGCCTTTGTCTTTGGTTGGCATTTGGTTGCCTCTATTGGTGGCGCCGATATGCCTGTGGTTGTATCTATGCTTAATTCTTATTCTGGTTGGGCAGCAGCAGCAGCAGGTTTTATGTTAAATAATGATTTATTGATTGTGACCGGAGCACTCGTTGGCTCTTCTGGCGCGATATTGTCTTATATCATGTGTAAAGCGATGAATCGCTCATTTATTAGTGTGATTGCTGGAGGTTTTGGCACCGAAGTGGTGATTAATAATGATACAGATTATGGCGAGCATATTGAAATTAATGCTGATGCTGTTGCAGATATGTTACGTGATGCAAAGTCTGTGATTATTACACCTGGTTACGGAATGGCCGTAGCGCAAGCACAATACCCTGTGTATGAAATGACGCAAACATTAAAAGATAAAGGTATTGATGTACGCTTTGCCATTCATCCAGTTGCTGGACGATTACCGGGTCACATGAATGTTTTGTTGGCTGAAGCTAAGGTGCCCTATGATATTGTGCTTGGCATGGATGAAATTAATGATGATTTTCCACAAACTGATGTGGTCTTAGTTATTGGTGCAAATGATACAGTAAACCCATCCGCTAATGATGATCCTACCAGTCCCATTGCAGGCATGCCTGTACTGGAAGTGTGGAATGCCAAAAATGTTATTGTATTTAAACGGTCAATGAATGCTGGTTATGCTGGTGTGCAGAACCCATTGTTCTTTAAAGATAATACACAAATGTTGTTTGGTGATGCAAAAGATAGTGTGGAGCAAATATTTAAAGCACTATAATCATTTTAACGTAACAACCACAAAATAAGTTAGAGCCAGTTGTTTTACAACTGGCTTTTTTATTAGAGTTATTAGTATTTTTTTAAAATATAATTAATTTTAAAAAATACTAAAATATAACTATAATTCATAGGTTAATAATTAAATTCTTACGATAAAAAGTGAATTAAGGAAAGTAATGTTAAAGTTGTTTTTTTTGCTGTTTTTTTCAGTAACCGCTTTTTCGTCAGCAGCTAGCGATGCAACGACACAGATAAACCTAACTGAACACTGGGTCGGTTATGTCTCTGTCATTATCTTTGCACTTGCCTATGTTTTGGTTGTTTTAGAAGAAAAGTTACATTTAAGGAAATCGAAACCTGTATTATTAGCCGCAGGTATTATATGGATATTAATTGCTTTTACTTATGACCAAGTTGGAGATTATCACTCTGCAGAAATAGCGATACGCCATAACTTTCTTGAATATGCAGAGCTCTTTTTCTTTTTACTTGTGGCAATGACTTATATTAATGCCATGCTAGAGAGGCGAGTATTTGATGCTTTACGAGATTGGTTAGTATTAAAAGGTTTTAGCTATAAATCATTGTTTTGGTTAACAGGTATTTTGGCATTTTTTATTTCACCCATAGCTGACAACTTAACTACTGCATTAATTATGTGTGCCGTTATTTTGGCTGTAGGAAAAGACCAGCCTAAGTTTATTGCTATTGGTTGCATTAATATTGTTGTTGCGGCTAATGCCGGTGGAGCATTTAGCCCGTTTGGTGATATCACTACGTTAATGGTTTGGCAAAAAGGTATTATTGAATTTACAGTTTTTTTTAATTTGTTTATTCCCGCAGTAATAAATTATTTAGTACCTGCACTTATTATGCAATTTGCGATAACAAATGAAAAGCCTGAACCGTTATCAGGTGAACCTGTCGCAATTAAAAGAGGCGGCTTAATTATTGTCGGCCTTTTTATTTTGACTATTATCACAGCCGTTAGTTTTCATAATACCCTGCATTTACCACCTGTTTTTGGCATGATGACAGGACTTGCCTATCTTAAGTTTTTTGGTTATTACTTACGTAAAAAAGGCAAAGAACAAATAGATCATTCCGATATACCCACCCACCACGCTATTGAAGATGACTTCGATATATTTGATAAAATAGCTAAGGCTGAGTGGGATACCTTATTTTTCTTTTATGGGGTAATACTTGCGGTTGGTGGGCTGGGCTTTATTGGTTATTTAGCTATGGTTTCTGAGTTTATGTATGGTGAACTTGGTGCAACAACGGCGAATATCTTAGTTGGCATATTATCGGCTATTGTAGACAATATTCCTGTGATGTTTGCAGTATTATCAATGCAGCCAGATATGGGGCAATTTCAGTGGTTATTGGTAACATTAACTGCTGGTGTCGGTGGTAGTTTGTTATCAATAGGTTCGGCGGCAGGAGTGGCGTTAATGGGACAAGCGCGTGGTCAATATACTTTCTTTGCCCATCTTAAATGGACGCCTGTTATTGCCTTAGGTTATGCGGCGAGCATCTGGGTACATTTCTTAGTTAATAGCTAATGCGGTAACGTACTTAGTCGTTCTCAACGATATATACCCGTGCTACTTTAAAATGCGGGTTTCAGTTGAAATTTAAAAGACTTTAAGCAAGGCAGATAGTTTTAGGCATAGTTATACTATGTCCAAATTATAACACAGCATAAAGCCTTTTAAAATCAAGCCAAAGGGAAGCGCTTTTTTCATAAACCTCAGCGTTGCTTAAACGGATGTAAGTACTTAGACTCCGTCTGGAACTAGTAATCTATATCATACTTGAAAAGGTGCCTACATTTGCTACCTATGATGCCTTGACATTTATGATTATAGCGCTTCCAAAATCCCGGTTCTCGAAGTATCACGAGGTTAATACAATTTCACTAAATATCGTTGTTATCCCCTAATCTAAGAACAAGCTTTAGGTGACAATTTTGTTTGTTTTCTGGCCATACACAAGAACTATGCTAGGTTTCAGTGTGATTGTATTGCGTGGTTTAGGTTTAATTATGTTATATTTACATTAATTCCACTCGTCTTACCTGTTCAATATCTGGCAAACTTTATGATGAATAAACAACTTCAAATTCGTGAAAAAACTATTTTCGATGGCTTTATTACTAAATATTTTCTCAAGTCACTCTTTTCAATCTGGTTCAAAGTGGCTGGTTGGCAAATAACAAAATCAATTCCCAACGGTGCAGGAGTTGCTATTGCTGCTCCTCATACGTCAAATTGGGATTTTGTTTATGCGCTGGGCGCTGCTATTTTACAAGACACTAAAATTTATTTTTCTATCAAAGACAGCTGGTGTCGACTCCCTGTTATTGGCAGGTTCATGATGTGGCTTGGCGCCATGCCAATCGATCGTTCATCTAAAGGGAAAGGGCAAGTTGAACTGATCAAAGACTTTGTTCATAGCCAAAAAGATTCACGTGTATTTTTTCTTTTTACACCAGAAGGTAGCCGCGGAAAATCAAATAAGTGGCGCACAGGTTTTTATCATGTCGCTCAAGGTGCCGGCATCCCCATATTTCTAGCAAAAGTTGATTATCGACTTAAAGAAGCGGGAGTTTTTCATTCTTATCAACTTACTGATGATAAAGACAGTGATATTCTTGCTATTCAGGCCTCTTACAAAAGCATTTGTGGTAAATACCCAAAGATGCAGTTTCCCTATTATATTGGTGCAATGGCAAAGATTAGCGCTGCAGATGCGTTAATAATGAAGGCGATGTATTCTTTTAAAGGTGTTGCCACAAAGGTAGAAATTTCAGCAAAGCTGAAGAAAAAAGAATTATCGTCGTCCATGCTTGAGTTTCTCGTAGAGAAAGGCTTTTTAGAAAAATCGGTTCAAGAAGAGAACCTATTAGAACCTCGTTATCGATTGACTTTTATGGGCAAAGGTTGCTTATTACATTTATATCCAACATTAGCGACTTCTTGATTATTCTGTTATAGGATACGGCTAAGTCATAAGAAAATACGGTGAGTAAAATTTGATAGAACAATGGATTGGCACCATTAATGGTTATTTATGGGGCAGTGTGCTCATTTATCTGTTAACGGGTTGTGGTATTTGGTTTACATGGCGGCTCAAGGCCACTCAGTTCACCCATTTTTTTCATATGTTTTCTCTACTCAAATCAAGTAGGAATAAATCTACAAGAGGCATTTCATCATTTCAGGCATTGTGTACTTCTCTTGCCGCAAGAGTTGGAACCGGAAACTTAATGGGTGTCGCTGTTGCTATTAGTTTAGGGGGAGCAGGTGCTGTTTTTTGGATGTGGTTAATTGCGTTACTAGGTATGGCTACTGCTTTTGCAGAGAATACTTTAGGTCAACTCTATAAAGAAAAAGACGATGAAGGAGTTTATCGAGGTGGTCCAGCTTATTATATGAGTAAGGGCTTAAAAAGTCCCAAATTGGCTTTAGCTTTTTCTATTTGTTTATTTTTTGGTTATGCTTTTGTATTTAGTTCTGTGCAAGCTAACTCTATTACCGATGCCTTTCATGGATCTTATGGCATTAATCCTCTGACAACAGGCATTATTATTACTCTACTTTCGGCGACTGTTATCTTTGGTGGCTTAAAAAATATTGCACGCTTTGCTGAATTAACGGTTCCATTTATGGGCATTGCCTATCTCATTGTATGTTTAAGTGTTGTTGCGATGAACATTGAACAAATTCCAGGAGTTATTGCTGATATTTTTGCTTCAGCATTTGGCTTAAAAGAAGCGGGTAGTGGTCTTGTTGGTGCTGCGATAGTTCAAGGTGTTAAACGCGGTTTGTACTCTAATGAAGCGGGGATGGGTAGTTCTCCTCATGCCGCCGCTGCGGCAGAGCCTTTTCCTCCTCATCCTGCATCACAAGGTTATTTGCAAATGTTAGCCGTATTTTTAGATACCATGGTTATTTGTTCATGCACCGCTTTTTTGATTCTACTTTTCAAAGATACAGAAACACAACTACAAGGTATTCAACTTACCCAACAAGCATTGGCTTATCAAGTAGGGGCTTGGGGAAGTGACTTTATTACCATAGCGATATTATTATTTGGTTTTACCTCGATAGTAGCCAATTTTGTTTATGCCAATAACAACCTTAAGTATTTGAAAATTGATAACATCTTTGGTCGTTGGTTTTTACGAATTGGCTTTCTTGGTATGTTAGTTTATGGCTCAATTGCGTCCTTACCCGAAGTCATAGCCCTCGCGGACCTATCCACAGGATTAATGACTATTTTTAATGTAAGTGCCTTGTTTTTATTGAGCAAGGTTGTAGTGAATATTGCAAGAGATTATAGCCGTCAACAAAAGATGAATAAATTACCTTGTTATTCACCAAGCGAAGATGAATCTAAACGTCTTAATCTCAGTCAAGGGATATGGTCAAAAAAGAACGATGATATTTAATCAGGGTTTGATCATAAAAAGCTGTTACAATATGCCGCGATTTTATTTGATGTATAACAATTGGTGAAAAAATGAGTGTCGATTCAATAGGTTTATCTGCTGACTTATTAAAAGCTGTTAAAGCGTGTGGTTATAAAACACTGACGCCAATCCAACAACAAGCTATTCCTGTGATCCGCGGCGGCGCTGATCTACTTGCTAGTGCTCAAACTGGCACTGGAAAAACAGCGGCCTTTACTTTGCCTATTCTCGATGCATTGGTAAGAAGTGGGCCTAAAAAGGACGGAGAGGTTGTTCCCGGACAAATAATTCGCGCACTTATATTAACGCCTACACGCGAACTTGCAGCACAAGTAGCAGAGAATATTAAAACCTATAGTCAATTTTTACCTTTAACATCAGGTGTTATTTATGGTGGTGTTAATATGCCGCCGCAGACATCGATGCTGAAAAAAGGTGTTGATATTTTAGTCGCAACGCCTGGTCGATTAATTGAACACTTAAATCTAAGAAATCTTGACTTATCTCATGTGAAATTTTTAGTATTAGATGAAGCCGATCGTATGTTAGATATGGGCTTTTTGACAGATATTAATAAGTTGATGGAGTCCATTAAGCAAAAACATCAAACCTTGATGTTCTCAGCAACATTCTCTAATAAAGTAAAAGTATTAGCTAAACAGATCCTAACGACTCCTAAAACAATTGAGGTTGCACGTCAAAATTCGACCTCAGGTAAGGTTAAACAGTCTGTATATTGGGTCTCTGAAACGAGAAAACGAGAGTTATTATCTGAAATTATAGGTGTTAATAATTGGCGACAAGTTCTTGTTTTTGCGGGCACTAAAGAAAGCGCCAATATTCTAGCAAAAGAGCTAAAACTCGATGGTATAAAAGCAGCGCTTTGTCATGGTGATAAAACCCAGGGTGCACGTAATCGAGCATTAGAAGAATTCACTGCAGGTAAAGTACGTGTACTTGTTGCTACTGATGTTGCTGCTCGTGGCCTTGATATTGCTGATTTACCATATGTTGTTAATTTCCATTTACCTTTTTTAGCTGAAGATTATGTACACCGCATTGGCCGAACGGGACGTGCAGGTAAGTCAGGTACCGCGATATCTTTGGTTAGCCCAAAAGATGAAAAGTTTTTAGATAACATTGAAGTACTTATTGGGCGTCAGTTTGAACGTATTGTTGTTCCCGGCTATGAGTTAGATAGACCTTTACCAGCACAATATGAAGGTAATGTAGAGCAACCGCTTAAAAAGAACCGTTATCAGTCGACTCGTGATAAAAATCAAGATGTAGCGCGTAAAAACACTTCAAAATCGATGCAAAATAAAAAGAGAAAAAAACCAGAAAGTACAACAAAATATAATAGCAAAATTAAAAAGAAGCGTTAAATTATTCCTTTTTTATGTGTGGCGTTTAGTAATGACAATCATTGATATACCTTTTTCCAAACGCCATCATTGTTGGTTTTGTGGCGAGCCGAATCAATATTTATTTACGTTTCCACATGGCAATAAATTTGTTTTTCGCTGTCCTCACCCTGAACTTCAAGTGCCTGCTTGCAAAGAGTGTAATCAAATTGCGCAACGAGTCGAAGCTGACTCTATTTGGGCTGTTGATACGCAAGTTAAGCAGCGCTTAATGGTAGTCTACAAAAAAGATCTCGCCATTGGCCTTAATTGGACTCAAGAAGAACTTGCTAATAGTGAATTTGAAGGGGGGAGTTTTGAAGGTTTTCAACGAAGTGCTTGGTTTATGTATGAAGTCGCTAAACAGCGTATAAGTTATCAAGGATGGCCGATATTTATTGATGGTTTAGAGGTAGAAGTTGATTACAGTAAACCCTGTTTTATCGCGGATGGTATTGTCTACCCAAGTATTGATGATGCAATTGAGCATTATTGTTATAGTTTTGATTTAAATAATAGCTTTTTTAGAAAAGTATTGAGTAAAATGGGTGAGCAACGATTTATTCATGCGGTTAGGTATACTCGCTTGTTCATTGGTTCAACACCTAACGAACAAGCAAATGCTTTAAAAGAAATATAAATACACTACCTTTTAACCCAATTAGAAATATTATTAA
>Ga0209396_1003463_pt1 | contig 15942 bp, 10 predicted proteins | sample GOMGulsemesocosm_6_FD_184638 | JGI IMG/M metagenome (GOLD analysis project Ga0209396, IMG submission 184638) | Methane-oxidizing microbial communities from mesocosms in the Gulf of Mexico - GOM8C Gulf of Mexico (SPAdes) (version 2) | ecosystem: Environmental > Aquatic > Marine > Cold seeps...
ATAAACCGTGCTTAAGTCACTTTTATTAATAATAAAAACAGATCCTCGGACATTTTATGTCAACTAGTGTAAAAAGTAACCAAAGCCAATTGACGCACAGTACACCATTGCTATGATGTTGATTACGTAAAAACGTGTATGACATATGTATTAATTGAAGGGATATAATGAAAAATATTTTAACTGTTCTAATGATGGTATTCGCTTTCTCATTAGCGGCACCTGAAGTTCACGCGAAAAAATTCGGTGGTAGTAAGTCTTTTGGTAAGAGCTATAAAACTGCCCCACAGAAACAAACACCTGCTGCAGCAACCCCTGCTAAACAAGGTATGAGTAAAAAAGGAATGCTTGGCGGTATGCTAGGTGGTTTACTTGTTGGTGGTTTAATCGCATCTATGTTTGGCGGTGCGTTTGAAGGTTTCCAATTCATGGATATGATCATCATGGCTGGCGTTGCCTTCTTATTGTTCCGCTTATTCAAAGGCATGATGCAAGCGAAAGCTGCATCACAACAGGGGGCGCCGCAAACAGCATCTGGTCCTGCATTTAGACAAGAAGCACAATCTGATGCAACGTTTAACACAGCAAGTCAAGGCGGCTTTGCTGGTGCAAGTAACGATGTACCATTCAATCTTCCAGCTGATTTTGATTTGACCAACTTCTTAACTGGCGCACGTAGTCATTATAAGACGTTACAAAAAGCTTGGAATGAAAATGACTTAGAAACAATCCAAGAATATGTGTCTATCGAACTATACAATGAATTACGTGTTCAACGTAAAGAACTTGAAGGTGAGCAACACACAGAAGTAATGTTCCTTGATGCTGAATTAGTACGTGCAGAGTCAACTGCATCACTTTCACAAGTAAGCGTTAAATTCAACGGTCGCTACCGTGATAGCCATGAAGATGTAGAAGCAGACATCAATGAAGTTTGGCATTTAGAACGTGATTTAACTCAGGCTAATGCGCCGTGGTTAATTACAGGTATCGAGCAGTAATAATCCTTACTAGCTAATTTAATATGAAAAAGGCGGTTAATCACCGCCTTTTTTGATCTTGTTACAGGGCTAGCAAAATAAGCAGAATAGCGATAAATGTTTGGCTATAGCGAATTAAACTTAACACTGCTATGATCCGCATATAAATTAAATCGATAGGAATTATAAACATGGCTTCACTACAAGAGCAGCTTTTAAAAGCTGGCTTAGGCGATGAAAAAAAAGCTAAAAAAATTCGTAAAGAAAAAAATAAAACAAATAAAGCAGTGCGTAAGAACCAACAAAGTGCCGACACCAGTTTACAAGACGAAATCAAAGCTAAAAAAAACGCCCAAGCACAATTAGATGCAGAGCGTAATAAAGCGATTCAAGAGAAGATTGAGCTAAAATCTGAGCACGGTAAAGTTAAACAGATGATTCAGCAACTTCACATTACTGATTTTGCAGGCGAACTTTCATTTAACTATGTACTTGATAAAAAAGTTAAAACACTTGCAGTTGATCAGCCTAGCTACAACGCATTAACTAAAGGTCAAATTGGTTTATGTGTGCTTGAAGGCAAGTCTTACGTAATGCCAAGTATCGCTATCGACAAAATCAGAGCTGTTGATGAAGCCTACGTTCTTGTCTTAAACGAAAACACAGCAACAGAGGTTGCAGACGATGACCCGTATGCTGACTTCCAAATCCCTGACGACTTAATGTGGTAATCACAATCATTTATTAGTCACAGACATCCCTCTTATAATAAACCCATGTTGATTTTAAGAGGGATGGTAATAATATAATTTGTATTTTGACCTATTTTTGTTAACCACAGCAAATCTGGTTATTAATCCCGCTCAAAACCAGACTATTTGTTTCTAGCGATGAATAAACCTATCTGTTTATAAGACAATCTCATATAATTTAGCTATCTACCTTACAATGAGTGATAGCCTTGTTAACTGAGAAAATTACTGCTGATAAACTTGTTCCTGTCTTTGATCTTGGCCCACGCTGCAAACTAGAAGAGTTTGATACAGTGACGCGAGATCAATTATTCCCCCAAAATAATAAATTATTTGCACTATTCCACGAGACTTTAGCTGCTAAATTACTTGTGGCAACAGATTTTGACGGTTTTGAACATATAAAAACATTTTCAAATATGTTGCATAATGTGCCAAATAAACGCGCCAAAACAATTTGTTATGTTGAAGATGTAACAAAAGTTGGTCGTGCACATGCATTTGAAATTTGGCGAGATCAAACAGGGTTATTTAAGCAACTCATTGAACAAATTATTGCTACGGGTGAGTATTCTGATGAGCAACTTAGTGCGTGCCTTATTAAGCCGTACCCTAACCTAATCCCGCTATTACTCAATCTTAATGAGTTCAATGTCGAACACGCATTCAAAATATTAGCCGAGGAACAATCCTCTGCAGTGAATCTAATCGATGCTGTAAACTTAGATAAAACCAGTTTATTTGGTAACTTGGATACACTGTATAAAAACAGCAGTTATACCAGCAACGTTGCTCAATTAACACCAGGCCTGTTACATCAAGCACATGGTGGCTATATTGTTATTAAAATTGATGAGTTAATTAATAATTCATCTTTATGGTATCAGTTAAAATCAGTGATCAAGCAAGGGTATCTAAATTGGACTCCGAGTAATCAATCGATTCAAACAGAACTAAAACCCGAGCCAGCACCCATTGACGTTAAAGTTATTTTAATCGGTGATCGTTTTGCGATTAGTCAGCTTGCTGAGGGCGACAGGGAGTTATCAAGTCTTGCTAGTTCTTTCATTGATTTCTCTTCTGAGTTTAATGTCAGCGAACAAAATATAGCGAACTATATCGGTTATATTAAATCACTGATTGCAGATGCGAATTTACTTCCCCTTTCACCTTGCGGACTTAAACGCCTATTACAGTTAAGCAGCCGTTGGTGTGAGCATAATAACTATCTCAGTCTTAACGAAGCTAAACTAACAACACTGTTAAGCTACTGCCATCAGATCGCATCAGATAACAAGTTAGATGATATCGATAGTGACACTTTAAATACAGTGTTAAAACTACAGCATGAAGCGTTGAACGGGCACATTCGCCTGAGTAACGAAGGCATCATTGAAAAACAAATCATTTTAGAAACACACGGCAGTAAAATTGGCCAAATAAATGGTTTATCAGTTCTTGAAATGGATGGTCACCCAGAGAGTTTTGGTGAACCGATTCGAATAACTGCGACAGGTCACCTCAGTGGTGATGGCGATATCTCAGATGTGGAACGTAAAGCGGAATTGGCCGGTAATATTCACGCTAAATCGATGATGATAATCCAGGGTTTTTTCACCCATATTTTTGCAAAACCTTTGCCTTTACCAATCAGTGCCAATTTAGTATTTGAACAATCATATGGTGAAATCGATGGCGATAGTGCGGCATTAGCTGGTACATGCGCATTATTATCCGTGCTTGCGCAAAAGCCAATTGCTCAAAATTTAGCGGTGACTGGAGCTATCGATCAGTTTGGAACTGTACTTGCCGTAGGCGGTATCAATGAGAAGCTTGAAGGTTTCCTTCGGATCTGTGAGTTAAATGGTCAAACAGACATGGGAGTTTTAATTCCGGCAGCAAATATAATAAACTTGAATTTAAGCGACAAACTTGTTGCAGCCGTGAATAATGAACAACTTGCCATCTACCCTATTACCCATATCGATCAAGCTATCGAGCTATTAATGGATACAAAGGCAGGAAAAATTGACGAAGAAGAAAGCCTCTACAATATCATTCAGCAACTTGCTGAAGAAAATGACAAATTAGACGATGATGAGACTAGTTTTGTAAATAAAGTTAAACAATTGTGGGCTAAAATGATTGGCAAACAGGGATGTAACAACTGATTGGACTTGTTAGGCGTACAGATGTACGCTAAAATAGCTCCAAGATAACAAGGATATTATTATGATAAACGAATTAGAGGTTGAAGTGGTACCTATGTCAGCAACAGAACGTAATAGCTTCGGTAAAGAAGACTTAGTTAAATGTGGTAACGGCGAATTATTTGATTCTGATATCCGTCTTCCAAAAGACAATATGTTGATGATGGATCGCATTCTACACATTGACTCTACTAGTGGTGAATTCGGTAAAGGTGAAATTACTGCAGAGCTAGATATCACCCCTGATTTATGGTTTTTTGACTGTCACTTTGACAGTGATCCTGTTATGCCTGGCTGCTTAGGCTTAGACGCGATGTGGCAACTAGTTGGCTTCTTCCTTGGTTGGAATGGCGCTAAAGGTAAAGGACGCGCACTGGGTGTAGGTGAAGTTAAATTCACTGGTCAAGTATTACCAACAAATAAAAAAGTTACTTATAAAATTGTAATGAAGCGTGTTGTACTTCGTCGTTTAGTGATGGGTATTGCTGACGCTGAAATGCTTGTTGATGGTAAAGTGATTTACACTGCAAAAGATTTGAAAGTAGGCTTATTCCAAGATACTTCAGTATTCTAATCCATTACTGAAACAAAATAATGAACAAAGCCCCTATTGGGGCTTTGTTGTATTTATTAATCAATTATTTCATGAAGAGCCCTGTACTCCGGATCTCTTGTGCCTCACGCCATCCACCTAACCACTGTCCTCGCGAATCTGCGCTTTGGAATGGACAAACTTCATTCGAGCGACCTGCGGCTCCAGCTTGATAACCTTTCGAATATGCTCTTTCCAAACGATCTCTTTTCTGTCTCTTCATTCTAGATTCCTCAAAAAATATATAACTTAAAGCTGAGACTTTCCGTGCCTCTATTAAGTAATAGGTCAAGATATTCTACAAATCAAATAAAAAAGGCACAGTAATAAAATTACTGTGCCTTTGAGAAACAAAAATAATGTTTAGCGATTAAAAATTAGCGTTTAAATCGACGGAACAATAGCATCATAGTTGGTAATAGTATAAACCACCCCATGCCAGCCCCACTACGCTCATAGTCTTCATCAGCTTTAACAGGACACTGAGATGTCGTTGGTAAGCTTAATAGATCGGTTTTAGAGATAGTCATTTTCAGTACAACAGGACTTGAACCAGATCTATTTTTGTAGTTTTCAACGTTTACATAATCAAAACCATTGGCAACAATAGTGTATGTCTCATCTGTACTATTGTAATCACTGATACTTATTGCATTAGCAAAGCGATAACGTACATCGTCAGTAGAAGACAATGAAGCACAATACATATCGTCTAAATATGCTGATTTATCAGACTTATAGTCATAAATAAATGCACTTTGGAAACGCGCTGAGCCATCTACTGTAGGAGATGTTTCACCTCTTGCATCACGCCAGCCAACAACTAAGCCATCATTATTAATTTTACTAACTTGCGAGTTAGCGCCTTTAATTGGGTCTGCTTCAAATGGATAACGGACTGCATTAGGGTTAGAAACATCGTATGCATAAAACTCAGTCGCGTAACTTCTGTTTTGTGCTTGAGCATAAGTACGGTTACCAACAACAATAAATGCTTGTGATGCATCAGTAACAATTGCTGTATCCATTATTTTAGTTGTAGCGTTATATACAGTATCAGTAATGTCAATCGCGACAGTGTCACGAATAGCATCATCATCTGTCGGATCCACTATCTCAGTCATTGAATAATTGAGATTATTACTATCAACTACCTCAGGCTGAAAGATTACTGCACGAGCACGTCCACCACTATCACCGCTATAGATATTCTGAGTTGAAAAACCGACGGCAAAACCCGACGTATTTATAGCATAAGCATTAGCAATGTAAGTAGCATCACTTTCACTTCCAACTAAACTATTAATCCATGTACTGCTGAATGTTTTAACATTATCCGTATCATCAGAAACCCAATATGAAGCTTGTAAGTTAAAACCCGGGCAATAGTACAAATCATCATAATCATAACGATCGTCATCCACAGCAGCGTTAAAGCATGCATTGAAGCGAGCATCTGAATCATTTTGATTAGCCCAAGATACACTTGACTGACCTACAATTAGTGTTTTTGAGAAGTTAGGTAGAACTACATTAGTAAAATCATAAACAGCACTAAAACCACCGTTATCACCACCTGCTCCGGTAAAATCGTTAGCTAGTAACGATGTACTTTCGTGAAAGCCACGACGTGTAAAAGAAGCACCATCCGTAATATTGCCGATTTTCTCACCAGCACTATTTATTGCCGTAACCTTAGTTGAGCTGGCTACTACAGAAATAGCACTATCAACACCAAGGATCTCATACTCTGTCTCGGGAACGTAATTGGCATTGTAGGTATTTAAGATATTACTACGCCATACATATAGCCCATCGCTGCCATCGGACTTAGAACCTTTCCAAAGCATTTCACAAACTTCATCATCATAAACACAATATTTGTCATATTGACTAGCTCCGTATGTCCACGGAGCACCAATATCATAAGTAAATGGCTGTGCGTATGTATTCGTATAGACAGCAGTACTCGTTGCAGCGCTAGATGTATCCATTGCTGATACAAATGGGCCGAACCTGTCATCAGTTGGAATGCCAATTGACGGTACGCTAATCGTCACCGCCATTGCATTCGAACACAATAAGAGACTAATAATCCCTGCTAACTTAGTCTTTTTTAATTGCATTAGTATAATTTTTCCTTAGCCCTTCATTTCTTCAAGCTCTTCCCAACGAGCGAAAGCAGTCTCTAATTCTTGTTCTTTGTTCGCAAGATTTTCAAGCATTGTTTTCGTTTCGTCAGCTGGCTTATTAAAGAAATCAGGTTGATTAATTTCAGCTTGCAATGTTTCAACTAGTTCTTCAAGTTGTTCCATTTTTGCAGGCAGTTTATCGAGTTCAACTTGTATATTATATGGCAGTTTTTTAGTCTTAACGGCCTTAGTTGGTTTCTCTTGCTTTACAGGCTTTGCAACAACTTTTGCTTTCGCCTTAGGCTTTGCTGACATAGATTGGGTATTTGCTTGTTGGTTCTTAGCATCGTGGTAACCACCAACAAAATTAGTAATATGACCTTTACCATCAAACATCCAGCAACTTGTTACTGTATTATCAATGAAATTACGATCATGGCTTACTAATAATAACGTACCCTGATAATTGGCAAGTAATTCTTCTAAAAGTTCCAATGTTTCGATATCTAAATCATTGGTTGGTTCATCCATAATCAAAAGATTAGATGGTTTTAGGAATAATTTCGCTAATAATAGACGGTTACGTTCGCCACCAGAAAGTACTTTTACTGGTGTACGTGCACGCTGAGGGTGAAATAAGAAGTCTTGTAAATAACCAAGTGCATGACGAGGTTTACCATTAACTACTACTTCTTGTTTACCATCAGCTAAATTGTCAATTACTGTTTTTTCAAGATCAAGTTCTGTACGGTGCTGATCGAAATAAGAAACTTCTAATTTCGTACCACATTTAATAACACCAGCTTGTGGTTGTAACTCTTCAAGTAATAACTTGATCAGTGTACTTTTACCACAACCATTCGGACCAACTAGTGCGATTTTATCGCCACGCATGATGTTAAACGTGAAATCTTCAACAATTTTCTTATTTTCATAAGAATAGAATACGTCTTCACCTTCAAATACGCGCTTGCCTGAACGAGAGGTCTCATCAACAGTAATCTTCGCTTTACCTTGTACAGTTAGGCGTTCGCTACGTTCGTTACGCATTTCTTTAAGCGCTTTAACACGGCCTTCGTTACGTGTACGACGTGCTTTAACACCTTGACGGATCCACACTTCTTCTTGTGCAAGTCGCTTGTCGAATAGAGCATTTTGCTCGTCTTCAACACGCAGTGCTTCTTCTTTACCTACTAGATATTCATCATAGTTGCCAGGGAAAGACATTAAGTTACCGCGGTCTATATCAATAATACGTGTAGCCATAGAACGAATGAAACTTCTATCATGGCTTACGAAGATAATAGTACCGGCGAAATCTTTTAAGAATTCTTCTAACCACAGGATAGATTCAATATCCAAGTGGTTCGTTGGTTCGTCAAGTAGTAAAATATCTGGTTTACTTGCAAGTGCACGCGCTAATGCAGCACGACGTAACCAACCACCTGATAAATCATCAAGCAACATATCAGCGTCTAAGTCTAAACGAGTAAGTACTTGTTCAATATTTTGCTCAAACTCCCAACCATTACGGTTATCAAGTTCTTCTTGTAGACGCATCAATTTGTTTAATGCTTTTTCACTGTAATCTTCACCAACTAAAATTGCTTGATGGTGATAATCTTTTAACACTTGGCCGATGTCTGCTAGACCACCTGCAACAAAATCAAAAATAGTGACGCCACTTACTTTTGGTGGATCTTGCTCTAAACGAGAAACAACTGCATCTTGTTCAATTCTAAGGACACCATCGTCAAGTTGAATTTCACCGCCGATGACTTTCATCATTGTCGATTTACCTGCACCATTACGGCCAACAAGACATACGCGTTCTTTTGGTTCGAATACAGCATCAGCATGATTTAATAACGGCAGGTCGCCAAAGGCTAAACATGCATTTTGTAACGTGATAACAGCCACGGTAATTCCTTAATAAAATAATTCATTATTCCTTCTTCAATAGATTGAAGTGAGAAGAAATAAACAGTTAGATAGATTCTAACATAAAGTTGTAAAATAGAAAAAATCCGAGCCTTAGCTATTTCATTTACAAGGGATCTAATAATTCACCTTGTAATTGAAAGCTGCTCGGATTTAATCAAATAATTAGTCTTGGTTGATAAAGTCAGCTAATTCTATTGAATCGAATGGCCAACCAATTTCCTTATCAGTCTCATTGTTCTTAATCACAGGGATACGAATACCATAACGAGCGATATCAGCTTCATCGTGAATAATCTCAACTTGGGTCATTTTATTCATCAAGCCCTGAGCGCTCACTAGCTCCCAAGCTTGCTCACATAAATGACAACCTTCTGTTGTGTAAAATGCGTATTTAGTCATTAGCCCACTCGAGCCACAAGCCAGCAGTTACTGATATTCTTGTTACGGGCAAAGTCTTTAGAGCGATTTTTTTCAGTAATATTAGTTGCTTTCAGACCCAGCTTTTCTAGTCCTTCGAAATCTAACTTGAAATTACGTTTGTTGTTCGAGAAAACAATTTCACCACGTGCAGATAAGATATTTTCTAACCATGTGAATAGCTGAATATGATCGCGTTCTACATCAAAACTGTCTTCCATACGCTTTGAGTTTGAGAATGTTGGTGGATCGATAAAGATAAGATCAAACTTGTCTTCACAACGAGCTAACCACGATAAGCAATCCGCTTGCACCACTTCATGCTTACGCATACTGATGTTGTTTAACGCAAAGTTACGTTTTGCCCAATCAAGGTAAGTATTCGACATATCGACAGTAACAGACGATTCTGCGCCACCTAAAATAGCATGCACACTGGCACTACCTGTATATGAGAACAAGTTTAGGAAACGTTTACCTGCACTCATTTGACCAACCATACGGCGGGTTAAACGGTGATCGATAAATAGACCTGTATCTAGGTAGTCTTTCATATTTACTTCAAACTGAGCTCCATATTCACTTACTGTAAATACTGACTTAACTTGTTGTAATTTTTCATACTGATTTGCGCCTTTTTGCTTTTGACGCACTTTCAATACCAGTTTATTTGGATCAATGCCGGTTACTTCTAGCGTAACAGCAACAATATCCATGATGCGTTGTTTAGCTTTTTGCTCTGGTACATCTTTAGGTGCTTTATATTCTTGTACAACAATCCAATCATCGTATAAATCGATAGCCGCGTTGTAATCAGGTAAATCTGCATCATATAAACGATAACAGTTTACGTTTTCTTTCTTAGCCCATTTCGTTAACTGTTTAATATTTTTCTTTAAACGGTTACGGAAATCGTCTGCAAAACCAGGAGTCACTTGTGTTTCAACGTGTGCTTTCGCTTGACGTGCAACAGATGAAATCTGGTAAAGTTTAAGGAAACATTCTAATGAACCGTTGAACAATTTGTATTGCTTATTCGCACGCATACCTAAGCGAGACAGCAAATCAGGATTTGATGAGAAAAATGCAACGTTCCAGCCAGCGAATTCACTCTTCAGACGTTCACCTAATACTTGGTGCAACACGATAAGTTCAGGTTGCTCACCCATACGTTCACCGTAAGGAGGGTTACAAATTAATGTACCTTCACTGGTGAAATCGTTAACAAGGTTTTTAGCATCACCAGCTTCTAATTCGATGATGTGTTCTAAACCTGCCGCACGTACGTTGGCTTTTGCTTGGTCAAGTACACGCCAGCTCTTATCAAAGCCGTAAACTTTTAGGTCACTGTTGGCAATATTCTTGCGCGCTTGATATTTAGCTTGTGCAGCCAGTTCTTCCCAACCTGATTGATCATAATCATTCAGTTGTTGGAAGCAGTAACGAGTACGTAAAATACCAGCCGGTACTTTTAAAGCCATTAATGCAGCTTCAATAAGTAAGGTCGCTGAACCACACATAGGGTCAACAAGTAAACCATCGGTGTAACCACTGCGTTTAATAATAGCGGCAGCCAGATTTTCTTTAAGTGGTGCAGCACCTGTACCTTGACGGTAACCACGCTGATGTAAACCATTACCACATAGATCAAGTGACAACGTCGCTTCTTCTCGACGAATGTGCAGGTGAATACGTACATCAGGATCATTTTTAGCTACATTTGGACGGTCACTCATGCTTTTAGTGAAGCGGTCAACAATACCATCTTTAACTTTCAACGCACCAAACTGAGTATCGCGGATACTGTCATTTGTACCCGAACAAGACACAGCAAATGTTTTGTCGATATCGAATATTTTTTCCCAATGCATACCACTTACCGCAAGGTAAAGGTCTAATACATCAAAGATTTTAAATGTTTTTAATTGCAAGGTCACTCGAGATGCTAAGCGGCTCCACAAACAAATTTTATACGCTGTTAATTGAGTAGATTTAAATGAGACACCGGCCATTGTTTCACGGCAGTCTTGTGCGCCAAGTTCAATTAGCTCTTCTTTAAGTAGAAGCTCTAAACCCTTAGGTGAAGAAGCAAAATAAGTGTTGAGTGTAGTCAATTTGAAAGCCTATATTATTTCGAGATACTTCCTAGTAAAAAAGAAAGTAAGGAATGTGATTATTTATGGGGGCGAACTATACCACGCGGCATTATAGTCGCATAGTAATGTTAGGGAAATTCTTAGATAAACGGAGGTTTATTGATAGATTAAGCTATGCCATGATCTGAACGAAGGAAAATGAATCATCAGGTAATTCTTTTGCAACTGTATTTTGTAACTGCACACGATCATTCATAACACGGATAACATCAAATCGAGCTAAAGATTTAGAATCTGAAAGTTGAACAGTATCCTCTAACAGCATACAGGTTGATACACGATCATCGGCTTCAAGTACCACAAATTGAACATTATTACCTTTTAAAGACAAGGAAATAATATCGCCAGTGCTGAGTGAAACATCAGAATCATTATAATCAAAGAACCAGCTTTGCGGCATTTTCACTTTTTGAAAACGTAAATTAGTCACAGCATTTAGTGCTATTTGAACTTTTTCAGGCACACTAAAATCTAAATCTTTGAGTGCTTCTAAGAAATAGTAATAATAGCTTGAATCTTCTGCACAAAAGTTAATACGGCCTTTGCACAAATTATTCATATTTCGTTTATCTAAATGGCAAGACATTGCAAGCCCATCAGATAATTGAATAACGATGAATTGACTTGCACAGTCATATTGCCAATACCATTTGTTGCTTGGTTCTAGTAACATCCTGATACCAGTAGTGTAATTAACTATATACTAGTGTAACGACACCAGATCCATAAGTAAATAGCTATATCAGAAAAATAGACTAAAACCAAGCTAAAAGTTACAGACTTTTTACAATATTTTTAACTAATTTCGGGCCTTTATAGATAAATCCGCTGTACACCTGTACTAATTCTGCACCTGCAACAAACTTTTCTTTTGCCGCTACAGCAGAATCAATACCACCTACACCTATGATAGGTAGTTGACCATCAAGCAATACTGCTAACTTACGTACAATTTCAGTACTCGCGTGCTGCACCGGACGACCACTTAAACCACCCGCTTCACAAGCATGCGGCATATCATGTACCAACGTTCTATCTAGCGTAGTGTTTGTCGCAATTACACCGTCCATTTTATATTTAACTAACGACTCAGCCACTTGTGCTAACTCATCATCGGTTAGATCCGGTGCAATTTTAACCGCTAGTGGTACGTATTTTTCGTGTGTTTTAGTCAATTCAGCTTGGCGCTCTTTAAGGCTACTTAATAAACCATCAAGTGCTTCACCGTATTGTAATGTTCGCAGGCCTGGGGTGTTTGGTGACGAGATATTAATAGTAATATAAGAAGCGTGCTGGTAGACCTTATCCATACAAATTAGGTAATCTTCATTACCCTTTTCGATTGGCGTATCTTTATTTTTACCAATGTTGATACCCAGAATGCCTTTATAATTAGCACGTTTAACATTTTCTACTAAAGCATCCACACCCTCATTATTAAAGCCCATGCGGTTGATAATCGCTTCTGCTTCGGTAATTCGGAATATACGTGGTTTTTCATTACCAGATTGTGGACGTGGTGTGACTGTGCCCACTTCGATAAAACCAAATCCCATTGCTGCAAACGCATCAATGCTTTCACCATTTTTATCTAGACCAGCAGCCAAACCAACTGGGTTATCAAACGTCAGTCCCATTACTGTCACTGGTTTGCTAGGTAATTTCTGCGAATATAAGCAACTTAAAGGAGTAGAACCCGTTAATTTTAACCCTTTGATTGTCATTTCATGCACTACTTCTGGGTCTTGCATAAAGAAAAATTCACGTGCAATACGATATAACATTTTCTATTCCTCATAAAAAAGCACTGTATCAACAGTGCTTCATAATTAAATCATTTTAATTGAGTGCCTACGCAAACATCGATTTACTCGTTAGCTTGCACTTCTGCAGCTTAAGTGAAGTAAATTCAATTCTCGTAACGCAACTGAGAATTTAGCAAATTCATGCGAAGAACTCATATTAAAATCAGCCAACATTTGCAGCCAACGAACAACAAGCGCATCATGATCAGATAACCATTCGTCAATTATTATATCGCATTTACCTGTTGATGAACAAGTAGATAACACTACTGATGTTAAGCTACGTTGTTGCAGCGCAAGCTCTTCTCGGAATGCAGCTCTTGCAAGTGCTTGCCAATGGTTAGCAACCGGTTGCAAGTTAATTTGATGCATAAAGTCATGTAACTGTAGCTTGTTACCTAACGCGAAGAAAATCGGTTGTACTAAAGACATTGGTACTTGATGTTGTTTACACACGTCTGCAATGTCAAAAGCTGAGAATAATGTATTTTGATGTACAATCTCATTTGCCGCATCAACAGGCACTAATTTTTCAATCAGCGCGTCGATACGTTTACTTTGTTTTTCTTTATCTGCGTCAACCAGTACTTGTTCAGTATTTTCTTTCATACCATCATAAATCGGTTTGTAGAAAGCAATCGTATCAGAAATACTCATGTTGCGATCGCGATAACGTACTAACCAGCATGTTGCACGGCGAATATAGCGGCGGCTTTCAAATAACATGTCAAGCTGCGTCGCAGAGTCGACTTTGTTATCTAACCCAGTAACCACACCCCACATATTCTCCATGCCAATAACATGCTTACTGATAACAAAACATTTCGCAATTTCAACAACCGTAGAACCTGTTTCGTCTTGCATACGACCAACGAAGTTCAATCCCATGTCATTAATGATTTCATTCGCAAGTTGTGTTGCAATAATTTCATTTCTCAATGGGTGGTCTTGCATCTGTGCTTTGTACTTGTCTTGCAACAACTGTGGGAAAGCTGTAATAAGTAATTCAGATAAGAATTCATCTTCAAAAACTTCAGGGCAATTAAGCTGCTCTTTTAACTGCATTTTTGCATACGCAAGTAATACCGACAGCTCTGGACGCGTTAGACCTTCATTTTTAGCCAGACGTTCAGCCAATTCATCTTCACTTGGCAAGAATTCAAGTTGACGGTTAAGCTTGCCTGTACGTTCAAGTATTTGCATGAAACGAATTTGTTCTTTCAATTGCTCCGCAGCACGTGTTTGCGTAACAGATACTGATAATGTTTGCTTATAAGCATTATTAAGAACAATTTCAGATACTTCATTCGTCATTGAATACAGTAATTCATTACGCTGCTTGCGTGTTAAATCACCGCTGCTGACGATACTGTTAAGTAAAATCTTGATGTTTACTTCGTTATCAGAGCAATCAACACCACCAACGTTATCAATGAAGTCACTATTAATACGACCGCCATTTTTAGCGTATTCAATACGGCCAAGTTGGGTACAACCTAAATTACCACCCTCACCGACAATCTTAACGTTTAGTTCATTACCATTGATACGAACATGGTCATTTGCACGATCACCAACATCATTATTTGTTTCAGACGTAGCTTTAACATAGGTGCCAATACCACCATTCCACAGTAGGTCAGCTTGTGATGTCAAGATAGCTTTAATTAGGTCTGTTGGCGTCATTAACGATAAATTGGTACCCAGCATTTTCTTAATTTCAGGCGTTAGCGTGATCGCTTTTGCAGAGCGTAAGAAGATGCCACTGCCTTTCGACATGATTGAACGATCATAATCAGACCAGCTTGAACGTGGTAAATTGAATAAACGTTCACGCTCAGCATAACTTGTAGCACAGTCTGGGTTTGGATCGATAAAGATGTGCATGTGGTTAAAGGCCGCGATTAACTTAGTGCTTTTTGATAACAGCATGCCGTTACCGAACACATCACCCGCCATGTCACCGACTGCAATACAAGTAAACTCTTCTTCTTGGCAGTTTATGCCCATTTCACGGAAGTGACGTTTAACCGATTCCCAAGCGCCTTTAGCAGTAATACCCATTTTCTTATGGTCATAACCCACTGAACCACCGGATGCAAATGCATCACCAAGCCAGAAGTTGTACTCATCACTAATTTCGTTAGCTATATCAGAGAAAGTTGCTGTGCCTTTATCTGCTGCAACAACTAAGTATGAATCTGCTTCATCGTAAAAACGCACGTTAGTTGGATGAACAAGTTCACCGTCAACAATGTTATCTGTGATATCAAGTAAACCACGGATAAACGTGCGGTAGCATTCTTTACCAATATTGAATACTTCATCACGGCTGTGTGAAGGCTGAATTTGCTTACAAACAAAACCGCCTTTTGCGCCAACAGGTACAATTACCGTGTTTTTAACTTGTTGTGCTTTAACTAGGCCAAGTACTTCGGTACGGAAATCTTCACGACGGTCAGACCAACGTAAACCACCACGTGCGACTTTACCACCACGTAGATGTACACCTTCAACTTGCGGCGAATACACAAACACTTCAAATTTTGGCAGTGGTAATGGCATATCAGGGATCAGTGATGACTCAAACTTGAATGAGATATACGCTTTACTTTGATCTGCTGTTTTTAATTTTGAATCGATTTGATAAAAATTGGTACGTGATGTTGCCGTAATAAGGTCGATGAAACGACGAATAATACGGTCATCATCCAGGTTGTTCACTTGCTCTAACTTCGTTTCAAAATTAGCAATGATATCTAAGCTATCGATTTCACCCTGGTCCATTGCAAACTTTTGATGAAAATAACAATACAAGCTATTAGCTAATTCAGGCAATGACGCTAACGTGTTCTCAATATACGCTTGGCTAAAGTTGTTACCAATTTGACGCATATATTTTGCATATGATCTCAGTACCGAGATTTGACGACCAGACAAGTTAGTCTTAAGTA
>Ga0209396_1003466_pt1 | contig 15930 bp, 12 predicted proteins | sample GOMGulsemesocosm_6_FD_184638 | JGI IMG/M metagenome (GOLD analysis project Ga0209396, IMG submission 184638) | Methane-oxidizing microbial communities from mesocosms in the Gulf of Mexico - GOM8C Gulf of Mexico (SPAdes) (version 2) | ecosystem: Environmental > Aquatic > Marine > Cold seeps...
ACTGCCAGCAACGTCATTATTCCCCCGCGGTTTCCTCCCCCGGGGCCAGTCCGACAGCAGCCCTTTAAAGTTTTGAGCCTCACGAGAGAGGCAGTGCTTGAGGGCTGCTATCCGACAACCCTTAACATTATTGGAAAGCGGGGGAGTCGTTAAAACCTTGCATTGGCTTGAAGTGGGTCTGCTAGCCGAGCCGGGTGACCGCCTGGCGGTAGAGTTACGCTTGTGCGCCTTGGCTGCGTTGCTCAAGAGCTTCCGTAATCTTAACGAGTCAGGCTGGCTGAACTCCGCGATGACCCAAACGACGCATAAATTAGAGTCACAGCGGGTGGCTGAGTAAATTTCGGCTGGGTTTTGTCTCGAGCTATTAAAATACCGTCAAAACAGCGGAGTGGTTTCTCAACTGTTTTACTCTGCTTGTTTGATCTAGACCGCTAACATAAGGACTGCCCTGCCAGTAGTGGCGGCACTGGGCAGTCGAGATTATCGGCTATGGCACGAAAGAGTTCTTGTTCGGTGATAGTGATCTTGCCGTCGTGTTCTATGGCACAGGCGAGGGCTTTTAATAGTTGTGGTTTTTGCAGTGGTTTCACTCGGCGTAAGGTTTGCAACGCCTGATCGATATGTTGGAAGTGCGCTTCTTGTTGAGCTGTGTAATTGATTTTGAATTCAAAGTTGCTGGCCGCTTTTTGGAAGGCCGCTTCTGCGGTCTGTGACGTGCTCTGCCCCAGTAAGCAGATATTGTTGAGCAGATCTTCAAAGGCGCCGCTTGCACGCTTTAGGTCTATCAATCGTGGGCTAGGTCGTTTGGCTTCGAGGTTATTGGTGAGCATGCGATAGAGGCACCATTCAAACACACTGACTTTTTTGTCGGCGCGTATTAACAGCATGACGTTTTTTTTGAAAACCTGATATTGGGGCGCAGATAATGTCTTCAGTGAGGCTAGGCATGTCTCAAATACTGGCAGCATGAGCTCGGCGGCAAGCTGTTGTACGGATTGAAACAATTGTTCTGTATGTCGGTACACGACAGGGTGGCAGCCTGCTTTAAGTTGTTGCCACTGGCTGCCTTGAACTTCTGTGGCGCTGTCTTTCATGAGCAAGCTGTAAATCAAAGCTCTAGCACTGAAAGCGTCGCCAGCGGCCTGTTTAAGATGGCTGGGTATGTCGTTCAGCAGTTGCCGCGCTTTGTGAAGCTGCTCAGTGCCTAACTCACCTATGCTGTCGATAGCGGATGGCTGGGAGTTTGTTGACGCAGCTGCTGTGTTTTCCCCGCTGAATTGACTGGTGGCCTCCGAGTTGTTCTCTTCAATTGTGACTGGCTGTTCCACCTCAGGGTACTGGCCGCCCCATTGGGGCAGAATACGAGAGATACGATCAGGCAGGGGTGGATGTGTTGCCATCCAACTGTTGAAACGTGAGACCTCACCAAAAAATAAATGGCTGAATTCTTCCGTGTTGGCTTGATTGAGTTGAGAGCCGTGGCTAAAGCCTCCAATTTTTTGCAGCGCTTGGCCTATGCCGTCTGGGTTTCGTGTGAACTGTACGGCTGAAGCGTCAGCGAGGAATTCTCTCTGACGGCTGACGTTGGCCTTGATGAGACTGCCAAAGAAACTGCCTATGTAGCCGATGATCAGCAATCCGAGACCCACCAGTGCGATACCGGAGCCTTTGTTGTTTGAGCGTCGATGACTGAAGCCTCGGCGGTAGCCTGGACGACCTGCATGGAGCAGTAGGCGACCGATGAGGCTGATGGCGAGAATGCCATGCAGTACTCCGACAAGGCGCATGTTGAGGCTCATATCCCCGTGCAATATGTGGCTAAATTCGTGCGCTATGACCCCTTGTAACTGGTCTCGGTCGAGCAGATCAATACAGCCTTGGGTGACGCCTATGATGGCGTCGTGATGGTTGTGGCCTGCGGCAAATGCATTAATCGCCGCACTGTCGAGTATGAAGACAGAGGGCAGCGGCAGGCCCGAGGCAATGGCCATCTCTTCGACAATATTGAGGACCTGCTGCTCGCCGCCGTGATCGGTATTGGGCTGTATTTGGCGCCCGCCCATGGCTTCTGCAACCGCTTGGCCGCCAGCGGATAATTGCATCCATTTAAAGAGGCTGCCGACAATCACTGTGCCCAGCACGCAGGCCGCCGTCAGCATGAGTATTTCTGGATTGAGCCAGGGCGGTAGTGACGCGTAACCTTCTAGTGCCAATCCTTGCAGCTGATTAACGGGTGGCTTACTGGCTTGATAGTGATAGACCACCGCACTGATGAATACACTGGCGACGGTGATTAAGGTTAGCACCGCCAGAATAAACAGGCCCACCAGTTTTTTTGTGTTGCGACGGGCTTGGTCTTGGTGCTCAAAAAAATTCATGGAACGGCTCTTTTATCTACCGAGAATACAGTGTCAGGCAATCACTGAAAGGCTAGAAGCTAATCTTGGGAGCACTTTGCAGTTCGGCGGAATCGGCGAACTCAAGCAGTTCGGCGTCGTTGCTGTGGCCGAAGGTATTGGCAAAAAATACCGGTGGAAAGCTTTGCTTGTAGGTGTTGTAGGCGGTGACCGCGTCATTGAATGCCTGGCGAGAGAATGCCACTTTATTCTCGGTACTGGAGAGCTCTTCGGACACCTGCATCATGTTCTGGTTGGCCTTGAGGTCAGGGTAGGCTTCCATGACGACATTGAGTCGACCCATGGCGCTGCCCAGTATGCCTTCGGCGCTGCCCAGCTGTTGCATCGAGGCGCTGTCGCCGGGGTTATTGGCCGCAGACTTGAGGCCGCTCATGGCCGCGTTTCGTGCACTGATAACCGCTTCTAGGGTTTCACTCTCGTGCTTGAGGTAACCTTTGGCGGTTTCTACCAAGTTGGGGATAAGGTCGTAGCGGCGCTTGAGTTGAACTTCAATTTGCGCGAAAGCATTCTCGAAGCGATTTTTGAGGGCGACTAGGCGATTGTAAATGCCGATGACGTAGAAGACGGCGCCAATGATGACAAGCCAAGTGATGATACTTGAAAGCTCCATAACGAATCCTTGTTGATATCAAATTGTTGGGCAATAGTAGCACGCTCCGACAGGGGGCTGCCGAGGCTTGCTGTGAATATTGGGGGGATTAAGCGCTTTGTGAACCCTGTTGCATGAATAGGTCGAAGTCATCAACTGGCAGCGGACGACTGATGAAGTAACCTTGGATTTCTTCACAAGCCAGAGCCGTCAGCTGCTGCAGCTGTGCTGCCGTTTCAACGCCTTCGGCAACAGTGGTCAGGCCCAGAGAATGCGCCAGCTTAATGATGGTTTCCACCAACATTTTATCTTCATTGTTGGTGGTCATATTCATAATAAAACTTCGATCGACTTTAAGTTTGTCGATGGGGAAGTCCTTCAGATAACTGAGTGACGAATAACCTGTGCCGAAGTCATCAATGGACAGGGCAAAACCCATGTCTTTGATGGCCTGCATAACACCGATGCTGTGCTCGATGTCTTGCATCAGCAAGCTCTCGGTAATCTCGAACTCGATGAAGGCCTCTATACCCGCGTATTGAAGCTTAAGGCGTAGGAGCGTATTGAGAAAATCGTGATGCTGAAACTGACGCAGTGATAGGTTAATGGCTGTGATCACCGGCGTGCTCTCTCGCCAAACCTGCGCTTGCGCAAAGGCCGTTTCCAAAGCCCAATAACCTAGAGGGATAATTAAACCGGACTGCTCTGCAATGGGGATGAATTCGGCGGGGCTGTGATGCGGTTTGCCGTCTTTCATCCAGCGCATGAGGGCTTCACAGCATTCGATGCGGTTGTTGTTGACGCTTAGCTTGGGCTGGTAAAAGAGTTCAAACGCTTGCTCTTTAATTGCCAGTCGCATTTCATTTTCGAATTGCAGTAGCTGGGCGTGTCGTTGATGCAGTTTTTGGCTGTAACGCGTGAGGTTGTGGCCTTCTGACTTTTTACTCTGCATCAGCGCGGCATCGGCGCACTTCAGTAAACCACTGACTTGATCGTGATCGAAGGGCGCTTGGCTAGCACCAACGCAGAGGGAGAGGTGAAACTCATTGTCATCGAGGGTAATGGGCTCTTGCATGCACTCTATAAGGCGTTGGCCCAGCCGTTGTATTTGTTCATCCGCTTTCAGGTGTGCATGACAGGGTAAAATAAAGGCGAAGTTGCGGCCATCGATACGGCATAGCCCTGGCGCCAACAACTGCTCGCTGCGCAGTTCATGCTGGAGGCGCTGACTTGCACGCAGCAGCAGCTTGTCACCAAATCGATAGCCGTAGCTGGCCGTGATACGGCTGAACTGGTGCAGGTTAAGCAACACTAAGTGGAAGGCGGGAGCGTCGCCAGCCAGTTGCTGCTCGATGCTGTCCTCCAGCTGTTTGCGGTTGGGCAGTTGGGTCAAGCGGTCGTGTTTGGCTTGATGCTCTAGTTGTTGCTCGGCGCGACGCTGCTCGCTGATATCTTCTAGGTAGAGGTGACCTATCTGCAGATCGCTAAGTCGTGACCAGGTGTATGAGAAGATGCTTTGTTGCAGGTCTAGAATACCTTGCCCTTGCTGCTTGCCGCTGGCAATGGTCTGGCTTAATTCACTCGGCAGCAGGTCGCTGCTCTCGATATTCAGTTGTTGTGTGAGCTGCTGGGCAGCCGGATTGCAGTAGCGAATGCTCAAGTCCAAACCGATGCTTAGCACGGGGTTTGGATTGCGCTCGGCGAACATGGCTAAGCGTTTGCGCTCGGCTGTTTCGCGCAGGTAGCGGTCGACGAAGAAACCGACCAGTAGGGCCAGTGCAGAAATAGCGAGACAGAAGCTGATCACCAAGCGCGTGCCCAATTGTATACGGTCTTGGCTGGCCATGCTGTCTTGTTGCGCTTGCCTCTCGATGCTCTCAGTCATTCGGTCAAGGTAGGGGTCAATACTTCTGCCTGTGTGGCTAAGGCTCATTAATTGGGTTCGGGCTAGGTCCCAGTCAATTCCATCTTGCTTGAGGTTGTCATCAATCAGCTGAGCGTTACCGACAAGTGTAATGTAGCTTTTGTGCAGGTCATCCTGCATCGGCAATGGCTGTTCTTTAATTTTTTGGAGTAATTGCTGCAGTCTGTTCTGCTGGCGCTCGATGTCAGGCAGAAGGCGTAGCCTATCGGTGGTGGCGTAGTATTCATAGATGAGGCGTTCGTGCTCAACCTTGGCGGTGCGCAGCTGATTGATATGACGTAAGAGCGGCAGGCTACTGCTAAATAGTTGTTCGGTGGTGTTTTGTAGGCGCTGGTCGTTTACGTAAATGAAACCTGATAACAGCACGGCCAGTAGCATGACGAGTATATATACCGTGATAACTCGCAGGCGGTGGGGCATGGTGTATAGCTCCTTAATATGGCTGATTTGCAGCGCGGGTGTCCGTGGTCTTGTGGTCACGAGTTAGAACGGGTATCACGGAGTTCAGTTGCAGTTGAGTATAGGAGGCTTACTGGTTATGCGTGAGTGGCTGGGTTCAGCCGAGCCACTGCCTTAATTTATCTACTAAGCGTTAATCTATGTACTCAACCGCCTTGACCACTTTTTGTACACCGCCGGTGGCGCTGATCAATTGTGCAACGCGATCGGCTTCAATGCGTGATAACAGGCCCATGAGGTAGACCACGCCGCTTTCGGTGACGATTTTAATACGGCCGCTGTTGACGTCTTTGTTGGCCAGCAAGATCGTCTTGACCTTAGTTGTCAGCCAGCTGTCGTTGGTGCGTGCTAATACCGAGGTTTGCCCCTGCACTTGTATCTCATTAAAGACCTGGCGCACCTTGGGGATCTTGTTCACCGTGCTGCCCGCGAGGCTGCGCTGCTCGCCACTGCTTACCTGGCCGGTGAGCAGTACAATGCCGTTGTAGGAAACGACATTGATGTGGGCTAGGTCCAGCTCGGGGCTGGCTTTGTTAATGTTGACTTGGGCAATGGTTTCTAGCTGCTCGTCATCGAGCATGGCCCCCCAGGTACGCTTGCCTGGGTGCAGTTGAATGGGGTCATCGGTGGTTGCATTGAGCAGCGTAGTACAGCTGCTGAGCAGGGTCGTCAGCAGTAATAGGCTGACGATTGATAGTGCGCGTTTGCTGCTGTTCATTGCTCTCCCCCTCCGCCAAATAGTTGTTCATCGATCAAGCTGCAGATGCAAAAAATACTGAGTAGGTGTACCTCATGGATACGCGTGCGGGAGTCGACCGGTACACGCACCTCAATGTCGTGAACATCGAGCAGGGAGGCGATGTTACCGCCATCGCGGCCCGACAGGGCGATGACGTCCATATCCCGGTCGTGCGCTGCGGTAATGGCCTGTACAAGATTGCTGGGGTTGCCACTGGTGGTGATGACAAATAACACGTCGCCCGGTTGCCCCAGTGAGCGCACTTGTTTGGCAAAGATTTCGTTGTAGCTTGAGTCAGTGGCAATGGCGGTTTGCGTGGTGAGGTCGGCGCCCAGGCACATCGCTGGGAAGCTCGGGCGCTCCTGCTCAAAGCGGTTGACCAAGTTCGCGGTCATGATTTGTGCGTTGGCAGCCGAGACGCCGTTGCCCGCAATGAGAATTTTTCGCTCTTGCAGCAGGCAGTGCACCAACATTTCGCTGGCTTCTGCCAGCAGTGGAGCCAGATATTCCCCCGCTTGCATCTTGGCTTCGATGCTTTCGTGAAACAGGGTGATGATACGTTCTTCCATAGTGTTCCGTGTCATGTGTGAGGCACTGGGGTGCGGTGCTCAGTCATCGGTTGCTAAAACGCGTTTTTAATCCAGTCAATATTGTTGCGGGCGACTGGGCCGGTCATAGCAATAACATCAAAGCGGCAGCTTCCGCTATGTGGATGTTGTTGTAAATAGTGCTGTGCTGCATGCCGCAATTTCTTTTGTTTACGATTATCCACAGATTCGGCGGCGGAGCCATAGCGATTGCTTTTTCGGTGGCGAACTTCTACAAAGATTAACCGCTGGCCATCGAGCATCACCAGATCTATTTCGCCGCCCTTACAGAAGTAGTTGGCGCAGACGAAACTAAACCCTTGCTGTTGTAAATAGGCTCTGGCCTCTGCTTCCGCGTGTGCGCCGCGGTTGGTTATTGGGCCTTTGTCTGCATTTTCCCCATTGAGTCCGCTGAGTTGGCACCACTGTTTCAGTCTGTGTAGCGGCCGCAAAAGTGTGTGTTTAGGCATTTGTGCTTCCTTGCTGGTTGGCGCTGCGTCCTGCTGCGGTGTTTATGCTCAGTTGCTACTCATGTTGGCTGACGACGGTGGGCAGTAAGCGGGCACTGCCGCCGCGAATAACGGCCCATACCTGTTCGCGCTCGATACGGCGCTGTTGATTCATGTGCAGTGAGCCGGTGACACCGTAAAAGCGCGCTTGTGGTACATCGCGCAGTTGCTTGAGGCGTGGGTAGAGTTGGAAGCTGTCGACCCCTAAAGCGTACAACCGTTGGTATGACGGGGCTGGTTTGGATGCTTGGTTCATGGCTTGTTTTTCGGGGCTGTCATGGTTGAAGACCCACGGCAGGGTGGAGAAGATAACACCGTTTAAGTCCCTATCATTCTTGCGATCTTCGGCGCCGCTGTAGATATGGCTGCTGCCATACACCGGCAGCCCGCCAGCGTAGTGAAAGGCGAGGGTGGGTTTTATTTGGCGCGCGTCGCTGGGGCGAGCGACGAGAAAAATCATATCGACATCTTGGCGGCGTCGTGGTTCGTACTCAAAACCCTCACCAAACAGTTGGCGTAACTTTCGTGAGCGCTGCTGGCTGTCTTCAATATAGAGTGCGTTTTTGACGACGTTTGAGTAGTCGCCGTTGCCGCGAAACTCACTGGTGTTCACCACGATGCCGCCTAGCTGCTCCCATGCTTGGGTAAAGGCGGTGGCGCTGCGCGTGCCCCAGCTGGCGTCGGTGGTGAGTATCATGGCTGTACGGTGCCCCTCCACCCACGCGCGTTGCGCTACTTGGCGAGCCTCGTCTTCGGCTGATAGGCCAAATTGATAGAGGTTGCCAGCCGGCTCGCTGTCTTCGCTGTAGTTAACCGCAAGGGTGGGTACGGGCAGCTGCTCGAGTGCGCTGAGTTGACTGACCTGCTCGCGCCCTAATGGCCCGATGATGAGCTCGGCGCCTTCATCCACAGCCTGCTGGTAATGAGTGAGCAGGCCTTGGTTGGCGTCATAGACTTTCAGTGTGGGTACGGTGCTGCTCTGGCTCTGCGCCTGATAATAAGCGGCAATAAAACCGTCGCGAATGGCTTTGCCGGCCTTAGCGAGGGTCCCTGTTTGCGGCAGCAGCAACGCCACTTGTTTTGGGCGCTCGCTGATCAGTTGCTGCAGCAGTTGCAGATCCTTAGGTAGGCGCAAGCTGGCGGGGTGTTCAGGCCAGCGGGCGACCCAGTTGTGAATATGCGTCAGCTGCTTGTCTAGGTCGCCCTGATTATCTTTGCTGATGAGCGCGAGGTCATACCAGCCGCGCAGTTGGATATTTTGGCTGTTACTGCTGCGGTAGCGCAATTCACTGGAGGGCATCGTCATCAGCGATTGCCAGAGATTGTCTTGGTTTTGGGTGTCCAGTTCGGCCTCGGCGGCCAGCAGTGATTGCAGTGCGAGGCGTTCTTCGACACTGGCGTGGGTTTCGCCCAGCAACATGAAGAGGTCGGCGCGGCGTTCGCGCAAGATGATTTGTTCGTCGTGGTTAAGGTGTTGCCACTGTCGTTGTAGGCGCGGGTTGGTTAGAATGCGCTGGGCTAGAAAATAGGCCGCGTCTTCCATTGCCAGTTGACTGAACAACAGGGTGTAGTCGATATACTCACGCTCGCTGAGCACGGTGATATCAATGGCGGATAGCAGGTTGCGGGCCCACGCCAAATCCTGCTCTGGGTCGAGTGCCATGGCCGCCTGCAACAACAACTGCTCTTTTTGTGGCGAGTAACTTTGTTGCGCGCGCTGCAGCAGGCTATTGACGTCAATGGCCTGTGGCTGGGTTTCGCCATCCGTAACAATGCTGCTGGCTGGCGTTGAGGGCGTACTTGAACAGCCGCTCAGCCCGAGCGCGACTAGGCTGGCCAGAAGGGTGTAACGCGCTGGCCGGAAAATAAGTTGGGTAATGCCTGTCATGGGTATTAGAGAGCCACTTTGCAATTTAACAGAAACGACGCATTTAACTGGCGACAAATAAAGGACGCACCATGAGCGAGCCCACACTGTACGTGGTAGCAACCCCCATTGGAAATCTGGATGACATGGTACCGCGAGCGGTGGCGGTTCTCCAGAGCGTGGACGTGATCGCTGCAGAAGATACGCGTCACAGTGCCCGCTTGCTGTCGCACTTCTCGATTGAAACCCCCGCGCTGGCCTACCATGACCACACGGACTTGAAACAGGTGACGGCGCTGATTGAGCGCATGCAGCAGGGGCAGTCGATAGCGTTGATTTCTGACGCGGGCACGCCGCTGGTGTCTGACCCAGGTTATCGCTTGGTGCGAGAGACGCGCAAGGCCGGTATTCGAGTGGTGCCGGTGCCGGGCGCCTGCGCTATGGTGGCGGCTTTGAGCGCTTCCGGTTTGCCGTCGGATAGGTTTGCCTTCGAAGGCTTTTTGCCTGCTAAAACGGCGGCACGCTGTAGCCGTCTAGAGCCTTTGGCCAGTGATGAGCGCACGCTCATTTTTTATGAGGCGCCACATCGCATTGAAGCGAGTTTGGCGGATATGGCGCAGATTTTCGGCGCTGAGCGTGAAGCGGTGTTGGCGCGTGAGATTACCAAAACCTTTGAAACCATTCGCAGCGGTAGTATTGAGGGCCTGCAGGCGTTTGTCGCCGCCGATTCAAACCAGCGTCGTGGCGAGATGGTGGTGATGGTGCGTGGTGTGAGTCGCACGGAAAAAAAGGTGGATATCGACCCGGAAGCGGAGCGACTGATGCGTATTTTAATGAGCGAGTTATCGCTTAAGCAGGCCAGCAAGCTAGTGGCAGAAATTACCGGATTGAAAAAGAAACCGTTATATCAGTGGGGTGTTGAACAAAATCAAGATGGGCAAGGCCGCCAATAGCGTGCACATGTATTAAGCGCAGAGCGGCGGCTATTGTGCGAGCAAGAAAAGTAATGAAAGGGGCTGATTTATCAGCCCCTTTTCAGTGGTGTCTTGTTTGCGCATAGTGAGGTCCTAGTTGAGGGCCGAGATAACCGGCGCATCACAATGATAAATGTTTGGCAGAACATAACTACAGCAGGAGCAGTGAGATGACAAAAGCCATAGTGGCAGGTGTTGAAATGGTGAAGTTTGCCAAGCCTGGGCAGCAGGACCCTTATCGTGTGATGGCATCGAAAGCCATTCTTGGGGCGGTTAAAGAAGCCGGTATCGCACCGGCGCTGATCCAGCAGGCCTACGGCAGCTACATATATGGCGATTCAACCTGTGGGCAGCACGCTATGTACGATGCGTTTATGACGGGAATTCCCGTTATCAATGTCAATAACAATTGCTCGTCTGGCTCGACGGCGCTCTTCTTGGCTCGTCAGGCGGTGCAGTCTGGGGCGGTTGAGTGTGCGCTGGCTTTTGGTTTTGAAGAAATGCAGCCGGGGGCTTTGGCTTCTCATTGGGACGACCGCGAGTCGCCTTTTGGCAACTTCCTTGATGTGCTCGATCAGAAAGGCTACCCAGATGGACCATTGGCATTGCGTTGCTTTGGCGCCGCCGGTCATCATTACTTAGAAACTTACGGGGCGGACGCCGACCTGTACGCCAAGGTTGCCGTTAAAACACGCAGCCATGCCGTCAATAACCCGCTGTCTTTGTTTAATACGCCGCTGAGTGTTGAGGAGGTGATGGGGGCCAAGACGGTGTACATGGATTATCTGACGCGTTTGATGTGCTGCCCGCCAACCTGTGGTGCGGCCGCAGCGGTCATTGTCAGTGAGGCCTTTGCTAAAAAACACGGGATTCGCAACGGTGTGGAAATTATTGGACAGGCGATGGCCACCGATACCCCGGCGACCTGGGATAACCCGATCAACTTGATTGGTGCGGACATGACACGCCGGGCCAGCAAGCTGGTGCAAGAAGAGGCGGGGGTTGGCCTTGATGAGGTGGATGTGGTGGAGCTGCACGACTGCTTCACAACCAATGAGGTTATTACCTACGAAGGCCTAGGCCTGTGCGGTGAGGGTGAGGCGAGCCAGTTTGTGAGCGATGGCGATAACACCTATGGCGGCAAGTTTGTGGTGAATCCGTCGGGTGGTCTGATGTCAAAGGGGCACCCAATCGGTGCTACGGGTATCGCCCAGTGTTATGAATTGTGTCATCAATTGCGCGGCCATGCCGGTGCGCGTCAAGTTCAGGGCGCTAAGGTCGCCCTGCAGCACAACCTGGGGTTGGGTGGCGCGGTGGTCGTGAGCATGTACAAAATGGCTTCATAGCAGAAGACTCTGTTTGTTTGGGTTTTATTCTTATTTCCCCTCTGATGCTATTAAGTCAGGCTCAATAGGGGTAGATTGTTGAGCGGGTAGCAATGATTACCGAATGACCTCTAAATAATTATAAAAATAAACAAAACAGATAATGGAGTGTGGGATGTATATCACCCAGCTAGTGCACCGTCATAAGCAGCAGCGGCCGAATAAAGTGGCCGTCATTGATCAGGGGCGTGAATACACCTTTACCGAGTTTGCTGAGCGAATTGCACGCTTAGCCGGCGCGTTGCAGGGCTTAGGCGTCACTGACGGTGATCGCATTGGCATACTGTCGCTGAACTCTGTGCGCTATTTAGAGTATACCTTCGCCGTGCCTTGGGCTGGCTGTGCACTGAATCCAGTGAATATACGCTGGAGTGCCACGGAGGTTGCCTACTCTTTGGATGACTCAGATACACAAATACTGTTGGTGGACGATGCGTTCTTGCCGCTGATTGATGAGATAAAAGCTAAATCCAGCTCACTGAAAACACTGATTTATACCGGCTACGGTAAGACACCGGAAGGTATGTTGAACTACGACCAGCTGGTGGATGAGGCGACGCCGATTGAAGATAAGGTGCGCCGGGGCAGCGACCTTCTGGGCGTGTTTTATACCGGGGGTACCACCGGCTTTCCCAAGGGCGTGATGGTGACACACAACTCAGTCATGGCTTCGAGCATGGCGTTTGTCGCTGAAGGTTTATCCCCGGAAGGCATGATCATGATGGATGTCGCGCCGCTGTTCCATGTGGCGGGCTGGTCGGTGATGTTGACGTCGATGATACGCGGCAATACTCAGGTTGTCGTGCCTATGTTTGAGCCGGGTGCGGTATTAACCGCCATTGAAACACATAAAGTAAACACCACCATTCTGGTGCCGACCATGGTACAGATGTTGTTGGATCACCCAGACGTTTATAACGCGGATCTGTCATCGTTGCAGCAGTTGTTGTATGGCGCGTCCCCCATGCCGCAGAAGACCGCTGAGTTGGCTATGAAAATTTTGCCGCAGGTGCAGATTGTTCAAGCCTATGGTATGACCGAAACTTCGCCGCTGATTTCTTTTTCTGGCCCGGAAAACCATACGCCGGAGGGTATCGCCAATGGACGTATCCGCTCTGCTGGTCGCGCGGGGTTGCTGCAAGAAATCCGTGTGGTGAATAGCGAGGGTCAAGACTTGCCCAGCGGTGAAGTTGGTGAGGTTTTGATGCGCGGCTGCAATGTCATGGCGGGTTATTGGGGCAAGCCCGAGGTGACGGCTGAAACCATTGTTGACGGTTGGATGCATACGGGTGATGGCGGTTACCTCGACGATGAGGGGTATTTATTTATTGTTGATCGCGTCAAGGATATGGTGATTTCCGGAGGCGAGAACATCTACTCGGTGGAAGTTGAAAATGCAGTGATGCAACACCCGAGTGTGGCTCAATGTGCTGTGATTGGAGTGCCAGATGATACTTGGGGGGAAGCGGTGCATGTGGTGGTGGTACCCGCGGCAGGGGTTGAGTTAACCCTCGAGGGTATTCAGACGCACTGTCGCAAAACGTTGGCCGGTTATAAATGCCCACGTTCCTTCAGTGTGGTAACGGCCTTACCTCTCTCTGGGGCGGGCAAGGTACTGAAAAATGAATTGCGTAAACCCTACTGGGAAAATCAATCATCGCAGGTGGGTTGATTCGTTCTATTGCTGCTGCCGTATTGGTCGTGGCTGCCCTTCAGGGGAGTCTCGACCCTTCGGAGTAGTCTCGGCCTCACAGAGTAGTGTTAGCAGTTAATTACGTCCTCTTAAGTTGGTGGTCAATTGCAAGAAACCGAGTTCAGAAATGTGCTCGGTTTTTTTATGTCTGAAGTGCAGAGCTCAAGTGTGCACTGGCTTGACCTTTGGAACGCGCATTTGGAATTTAAAAGAGTGTTTATATTTCGTTAGAGTATAAAGATTTCTCTAGTCCTATGGGGTGAGCTGCGATAGTTTAGAGCGTGTCTATGTTTGGTATGAATAAAAATAATAAATACTTACTTCCAGAGAGAGTCAGATATGACAACACAGAAAGTTTTTGCTCGTGCGGCCTTGGCTTCTGCCATCGCCATGGCGGGTATTTCATCTATCGCCAGCGCCGAAGAAACATTTACCCTTGAAGAAATCATCGTTACCGCGCAGCAGCGTGTAGAAGGTCTGCAAGACGTACCTATTTCAGTCAGCGCTGTTTCCGGCGAGAAAATGAATGAGGCCGGTATCACCAACCTCGAAGGCATGACCGCCTATGTACCCAACCTCACCATGAACCAAACCGGCATCGGCACAATTGTTGCCATCCGCGGCATCAGCTCGGGTATTAATCAGGGTTTTGAACAGTCGGTTGGTCAGTACGTCGATGGTATCTATTATGGCCGTGCGCAGTTAGCCCGCGCGCCGATGATGGACATGGCCCGTGTCGAAGTACTGCGTGGTCCACAGAGTATCTTGTTTGGTAAAAACTCAGTGGCGGGCGCGGTCAGCATGCACACCGCAAAACCAACCGATGAATTTGAGGGCTCAGTCACGGCCTTGTATGAGCCAGATCACGGCGAGCAAGACATTCGTGTTGTGTTGTCTGGCCCTATTACTGACAACTTGTCGGGGCGTTTGGCGATATTAGATCGCAGTATTGACGGTTACTACGAAAACAATACGCTGAATCGCGACGAGTCAGCCGAGGAAGAAAATGTTTTCCGCGCCAGCTTGCAGTGGGAGGCGAGTGAAGACCTGACGGTTAACTTGAAAGTTGAAGACGGCTCGTTTGATACCAAGGGCCGTTTTCTGGAGATTGTTAATCCTGCTGAAATTGACAGTGCTGGAACGTCCTACTCTCAGGCTTTGTCAGCTCTGACGGGCGGTGCTTACTCGCTAGATACGACACAGGACTTTAAACGCCAGTCGAATGGAGATTCGGGTACCAACGACACGGAGAACGTCACTTTAAATATTGATTATTCTTTGGGTGATCATACGTTAACGCTCATCACCGGTTACAACGCCTATGAGTTTGATGAGACCTGTGATTGTGACTTTACCGGAGCCTCTGTAATCACAGCGGACACAACGGAAAAGTTCGATCAATACAGCCAGGAAATTCGACTGACATCCCCTGGCGGTGAAACCGTTGATTATATTGCCGGCTTCTTTTACCAAAAGTCTGAGATAGACTTTGAGGATGCTATTCGATTGCCTACAGACTCTGTGCTAGCGCTGGCACTAAATGGTTCATTGGGTATAGATGGGTCAGGCACTTCATCAGAGCGCACCTTTACGCAAGATTCTGAAGTGATGTCTGTATTTGCTCAGGCAACCTGGAATATTTCTGATGCAACCCGATTGACGGTTGGTGGCCGCTATACCGATGAAACGAAAGATGCGACAAGACGTCAGTTCCACACGGATGCAACGGGCTCTGTATTGCCTGTAGGTGCACCAACGGATCCACTGAACCTCTTATATGGACTGTTCTTACTTGAGCCATATGACGAAATCAGTCAGTCTCGCAGTGAGGGTGCATTTACGCCTCTGGTTACCATTCAGCATGATGTTAACGAAGACTTGATGGTCTATGCCACCTATGTAACGGGGGCCAAGGCTGGCGGCTTCGACGTTCGCTCTAATTCGCACCCTGACGCATCTGTAGGCAATGCTATTAACCTTCTGGGTGGGGGCTCGCAAATTACGGGCGTGTTTGAGTATGCGGATGAGGAGGCGAAGAGTTTTGAGTTGGGCAGTAAATTGACGTTTGCCGACGGCGCTGCTGAGTTAAATGCGGCTTTGTTCTACACAGAGTTTACCAACCTGCAAACCAGCCAGTTTGATGGCAAGCTGGGCTTTAATGTGACAAACGCGGGTGAGGCGACGAGCCAAGGCCTGGAGCTGGATGGCCGCTGGCGTGTAAGCGAGGGTTTGACGCTTTCTGGCTCTATGGCGTATTTAGACTTTGAGTATGATTCATTCCCTAATGCTCAGTGTTATTTTGGTCAAACGCCAGACAGTTCTGTAGACGCAACCTTGTGTGATTCCAGCGGTAAAACGCGTGAGTTTACGCCAGAGATTCAGGCAACATTCAGTGCTGATTATGTATACGCCCTGAGTGAAGGTTTGGAGTTGAGGACTGTCATGGACTTGGTCTACAGTGATGAGTACTTCGCCTCTCCAACCATTGACCCGAATTTGATCCAAGATTCTTACGTGAAGGTGAATGCACGTATCTCCCTTGGCTCAACAGATGGCAAGTGGGATGTTGCCTTGGTGGGTAAGAACTTGACCGACGAGACGGTCATGAGCTTCGGCAACCAAGCGCCGACCTCGACCACTTTGACCGGTGGTAATGGCACGGCCTACTACGCCTTCTATGATCGCCCTATGTCAGTAGCCTTGCAGGGAACCTTGCGTTTCTAAGCGGTGGCAGAATGAATGATTGTTCTGACCGAATGGTTGATCTGGGTTGGTTCTAGCCCTTGA
>Ga0209396_1003467_pt1 | contig 15920 bp, 9 predicted proteins | sample GOMGulsemesocosm_6_FD_184638 | JGI IMG/M metagenome (GOLD analysis project Ga0209396, IMG submission 184638) | Methane-oxidizing microbial communities from mesocosms in the Gulf of Mexico - GOM8C Gulf of Mexico (SPAdes) (version 2) | ecosystem: Environmental > Aquatic > Marine > Cold seeps...
ATATACTCGCCATTCCACTGTGTCATGCAGTTACCTTTAATTAGACAAATTATTTTTATAAGCTAGATTTTACTAGTTGTAGGCGCTGAGTCAATAACGAATGTGTAGAAGTTTAGAAGTCTAAAGTTCTTGACCGACAAATACAAAGCGTTTAGAGTTATAGACGTCCAAACATCCATTTGATTTTACTGCCCGATTGGAGCAAAAAATGACAAGTAAAAAATCAGCAACGTTAGCGGTTAGAGCCGGTATTAATAGTGATAAACATCATGGTGCGGTTATTCCTGCAATGCATCTATCAACTACCTATGCGTTAAAAGGCTTTAATGAAAAACGCCAATTCGATTATTCTCGTACTGGTAACCCAACACGTGCTACGTTTGGACAAGCGATTGCTGACTTAGAACAAGGTGCTGTTGGTATTGTTACCAGCACAGGTATGTCAGCGGTTCATTTAATTTGTCAATTATTAAGTACTGAAGACACTATCGTAATTCCTCATGATTGTTATGGAGGAAGTTATCGACTATTCACACATTTAGCAAAACGCGGTCAGTTTAAGGTTATAGTTGTTGATCAAAACGATGAAAAAGCCCTAGCTGATGCGTTATCTACAAAGCCGAAATTAGTGTTAGTTGAATCACCGAGTAACCCGTTATTACGTTTAGTTGATATCAAAAAAGTGACTAAATATAGCCATGCCGTAGGTGCTTTAGTAGCGGTAGACAATACATTTCTTTCACCGCTTTTACAGCAACCCTTATTGTTAGGTGCTGATATTGTTTTTCATTCTACGACCAAATATATTAATGGTCATAGCGATGTGGTTGGTGGCGTATTAGTCACTAAAGATCAGGCACTCGGAGAAGAACTAGCATGGTGGGCAAATTGTATCGGTATTACAGGCTCACCATTTGATAGTTATTTAGCACTGCGTGGCCTAAAAACATTACCTGTACGTATAAAACAGCATCAATTAAACGCTAATCAAGTAGCAGATTATTTAAAAAACCATGAGGCCGTTGAAGCCGTATATTTCCCGGGGCTAACAGATCATCCAGGTCATGAAATCGCTAAGCGTCAGCAAAAAGACTTCGGCGCAATGATGAGCTTTGAAATTAAAGGTGGTGTTGAGGCAGTAAAAGTTTTATTTGATAAATTAGAGCTCTTTACCCTAGCGCAATCATTAGGTGGTGTCGAAAGTTTGATCAGTCATCCTTCAACCATGACCCACGCGGGCATGGAAATAGAAGCACAAATAGCAGCAGGCATTAGTCAATCACTAATACGAATTTCAGTGGGTATTGAAGATATCGAAGATATTATTAGTGATTTAGAACAAGCGTTAAGCGCAAGCCAAATTTAGTAATCAATCCGCAAAAGAATTAATGAGTGAAAATGAGCCAGTTAAATGTAGCAGACCAACTTTCTGCCGGAAATAATCAACTCGCCAAACATGCGATTCATGTGCATAAATTTGGTGGTAGCAGTTTAGCAACAGCACAGTGTATCGAGCGTGTTGTTGATATTATTCGTCAAAATTGTCAATTAAACGACTTAGTGATTGTGTCAGCTAATGGCAGTACGACCGATAATTTATTCAGTATTTATCAGCTCGCGTTAGAAAGTAGTGCTGAACTTTTCTCTGCGATAGACAACTTGCAACGAACGCAAAGTAGCTTAATTACTGAATTATTGAATAGCAGTAGTGCGGCTCGTCTCATTGAGAATTTAGCCGCTGATGTTGAGCAATTAACCACGTGGTTAACCAATCAACCAGAAAAACATCAAGCCGATATACTTGCCTTTGGCGAACTCTGGTCAGCTCGGCTGTTATCTGCGGTATTAAGTGAACAAGTTTGCCCAAGTTATTCCCTTGATGCTCGACAGTTCTTAGTGATCAATAACGAAAAAGATTGCGCTGTAGATAACCAGCAAAGTAGTCAGCAATTTCAGCAACAATTGCAAAAAGGCAAGCTAGCAGTCATTACCGGATATATTACCAAAAATGCCCAAGGTGAAACTTGTACGTTAGGACGTAACGGCAGTGATTATTCTGCAACCATTATGGCGTCATTATCAGGAGCGTTAAATGTAACGCTCTGGACAGATGTCGACGGAATTTATAGTGCGGACCCGCGCATAGTGCCGCTTGCCCGTAAACTTCACCGTTTACCCAATGGTGTTGCGAAAGAGCTTGGTCGTTTAGGTAATCCGGTTTTACACGCTAAAACTTTGCAACCCTTAACCAATCACAGTACACATTTACATGTCGCCAGTAGTTTTGACCCGGAAATCAGTGGTACCGAAATTGGTAAGTTTGGTCAAATTGCCAAACAAGAGTTATCTGTAACGTCACTTAACGATTTATTGCTCGTTAAATCTACCAGTTTATTAGGTTCATTAGGTGAGCAAGCAATCACTGAGTTTTCGGCAATATGTGCTGATATTCAGCAGGGTTTTATTGTTATTAGCCAAGAACAACAAAAATCGGTAAGCCAGTGGTTAGCCAGTCACGATACCGAGGTATCATTTACACCCATATCGATTTTGGCTATTGTTGGACATGGCGTAGTAAATCAAGGGGATATTCAGGCACGCTTTAAACGGGCATTAAAACATACTCAAACCTTACACATTGTTAACTCTGTCAGTGAACATAGTGTTATTGCCATACTAAACCAAACTTGTACGGGTGAATTACTTAATAATATTCATCATGATATGACCAAAGATGCACGTCATATTGGTGTTGTTGTTGCTGGTTTAGGCAATATCGGGCAAAAGTTTTTAGAACTTTTACCATCACAATTACAACGTGTTTCAGCACTTGAAAACCTTCATCTAGTGGGGTTGATAACCTCTAAACAAGCACTAATAAATACCGACGGTATAGATGTTAACCAAGCGATGAGCTTATATCAGCGCGATGCACAGTCTTATGACAATGCATTATTAATGTCGTGGTTAACGAGTCACCCATATGATGAATTAATTGTAGTTGATATCACCCCGAGTGAACATTTTAGTCACTTATACAAAGAATTTTTCAACGAAGGCATTCATGTCATAGGTGCTAATAAGTGGGCAGCATCGTCTAGCACACCACACTATAATGATTTGGTAGCTACTGCCGCAGCAAACAAAAGTCTATGGCTAGGTAATACGACAGTTGGTGCTGGATTACCGATTAACTTTGCGATTAATGACTTACTAAATAGCGGCGATAGTATTACCGAAATATCGGGGATATTTTCAGGGACGCTTTCATGGTTATTTGAAACCTACGATGGCAGCGTTCCATTTTCGACCTTATTGTTAGATGCCTTATCTCAAGGTATTACCGAACCAGATCCACGTGAAGACTTATCAGGACGAGACGTACAACGCAAATTACTTATTTTAGCGCGTATGGCTGGTTTTGAACTGTCATTGGAAGATATTGATTGCCAAAATTTAGTGCCAGAATCATTACAGGGTTTATCAACAGCAGCCTTTTTAGAACAAGCAGATCAATTAGATGACTTTTTTGCAAATCAGCTAACGTCAGCAAACGAAAAGCAAGCATGTATACGTTATGTGGCTAAATTCTCAATTGATGAGCAGAACAAGGCTACAGCGAAAGTTTACCTGGCCGTGTTGCCGAACAATGATGCCTTCGCTAGTTTAACGCCGTGCGATAACATATTTCAAATAAAGAGTTTGTGGTATCAAGATAATCCCTTAATCATTCGAGGACCTGGTGCTGGCCGAGATGTTACCGCAGGTGGGTTACACTCTGATTTAGTGAATATCTGCCAGCAGATTGCGGGTAAAAAACATCAAGTTAAAATTAAAGGTCTTCGCTAAGTAAACGTCTAACTGACCAATGAGTATTTCCATCAAAAGCACAATCTTAGGGTTGTGCTTTTTATTGCTTGGATTAACAATAAATACTTGTCTGTCATCGTAATATTTACTAGCATTCGTATAATACAAATATTGAATTAAACAACAGGCGTAGTGCTTAATATTTATGACAACTAAAACTTATAGTGACACAAACTTTACCGCACAAGTAAAAAGTCTATTAAGCCGAACCTATGGTCGTAGCCAGTTAAAAGATTCGGTTCTAGACCGCGCTATAGAATATTATGAAAAGCAACCGTTAATAGAGCACAAGCTTGATGAGTTGAAAGTCAATATAGAAAAAATTTCGGCACAAACGACTACCGATAAAGCAAAACAACACATCATTCGCTTAGAGCGAGAACAACGAAATTTTCAAGAAGAATTACGTTTCGACCGTAATGAACGTTACCAAGATTTATTAAAGCTTTGTCTCGAAATCATTAACTTATGCGAAGGGGATACTTTCGCCGAAAGTAATCGCAAGTCAGCACAAGTATTAGGGACTATTCAATTAGTCAGCCCTACAGAGGGAAATAAAGTCGCCTTATTGAATGAACAACATAAGCCGCTATATAAGAGTGTTTTGTGTCTACGATTATTTGATCGACTTTGTATCGACAAAATTATTGTTGAACCTTATATAAAATTAGCATTGGGCGATGTCACCCCTGAAGAATATCAAACATTAGGAATAGATAACCCCGAAGCTTATAAAGTCATTGTTGAACAAGTAAAAGTCCCATTAGTGATGGCCGCTTTATTACAAGACATGGGTAATAATCATGCTGAGTCTTTAGTTATTTTACGTGGCAAAGGGGGCACTGAAGATCCGTATCGAACGCTGCCTATTGAAAATCGCAAAAGGTTATTACAGGTGAGTTACCGGGAAACGGTGAGATACCTTGTTGACGGTATCGGTGCCGGTATGTACATAGGTAACTCCAAAGCTGATCGCGATAAATTTAATGTTATAGAGCATAAAAAATTATTGTTCATTAAACATTTATTGAAAAGTGCGGTAAACCCAAAAGAGGGTATTGGTAATTTACTGAAAGTCCCACAAATATATAGTTCTATTATTTTGTCTACCAAAGGCAGTTATAACTACAAGTTATTACCAAAAGTATTTCAAGTGCTTAATCAAAATGCTGAAAGAGGCGCCTGTAGTCAAATCGTCGTTGATGCACTTGTTAAAATAACAGGTCAATTTCCACAGGGCTTTGGGATCACTTACGTTCCTTATGAGCAAGATGTAGATGATCGTTACGAATATGCAGTTGTTTGCCAACTTTACCCTAAAGACCCAGAACAACCCATTTGTCGCGTGGCAACACGCAATCTGGCTTTCATGGGCCATGGACAAGAAATTGTGGTTAAAAAGTCCTGTAATTTATATTTTGTCGAAACAGCGAAAAATTTTTCGACGATTAGTAAAGACCGCTTGCATGAAATTTTAGAATTACTGGCGTCAAATTATCACGAACGTAAACAACTTGATTTAGTGCCGCGTTGTTGGCAACCAACGGAATTTTTCACTTTGAAGGCCAACCAAAAACTGTGGAACAAAGCTAATTAACCTTACAATGAAAAGCTTGTTCACTGTCAGGTTAAAATTAAGGTAAAATACTTCCATTACTCAGTACTATTTTGGAAAAACCTTGTGAGCGATCAACAAAAACGACTCAATAAATTTATCAGTGAATCTGGTTACTGCTCACGCCGAGCTGCCGATAAGCTTATTGAAGAAAGTCGAGTGAAAATAAATGGTCACATCCCTGAATTAGGCACCAAAGTACAACCAGGCGACGTTGTTTATGTAGATGGTAAACTTATTGGCGCAATGCCTGATAATAAGTCTGACAGAGTGTACATCGCCTATAACAAACCTATCGGTATTACCTGTACGACAGAACGACATGTTAGAGGGAATATTATTGATGCTATTGGCCACTCAGACCGTATTTTCCCAATAGGACGATTAGATAAACCTTCAGAAGGTTTAATTTTCCTGACCAGTGACGGTGACATCGTTAACAAGATATTACGCGCTGAGAACTCCCACGATAAAGAGTACATCGTCACAGTTGATAAACCGATTAGTGAGCGTTTTATATTGCGCATGTCTAAAGGCGTGCCCATTCTCGGTACGATTACCAAACCTTGTATTGTGAAAGTGCACAGCAAGTATGAATTTCGAATTATTCTTACTCAAGGTTTGAATCGTCAAATTCGTCGCATGTGTGAATATTTAGATTACGAAGTATTGAAACTTAAACGTTCACGCATTATGAGTGTCGAACTAGGCACTTTAAGGCCTGGACAATGGCGTGATTTAACAAAAGAAGAAATGACTGAAATTAACAGCGCAGTAGCAACCTCAACGAAAACCGCTTTACCCAAAGAAGAGGATGAAGCTGGCGATCCATGGGCTACTGTCATTGCGGTCAATGATATAAAAACAGATATAGAAAATGATATAGAGAAGTAAAAACTAGCTTCAGCTAAACGTAGTTTTCGATTGATTAATCAGAAAATAAAAAGGACGCCGAAGCGTCCTTTTTTTATATAAGTAATTAATTACTTATTATTTTTTAGCAGCTCTTTTAGCTTCATCAGCAGCTTTAACTTCAGCAATAACCGTTTCAGCTACATTGTTTGGACATGGTGAGTAGTGAGAGAATTCCATAGAGAATTGACCACGACCTGATGTCATTGTACGTAGAGATCCGATGTAACCGAACATTTCTGAAAGAGGTACGTCAGCTTTAATACGAACACCAGAAACGCCTGCGTCTTGACCAGCGATCATGCCACGACGACGGTTTAAATCACCAATAACATCACCAACGTGATCATCAGGCGTAAACACATCAACTTTCATGATAGGTTCAATTAACTGAGCACCAGCTTTTGGAATTGACTGACGGAAAGCACCACGAGCAGCTAGTTCAAATGCAACAGCAGATGAATCGACCGCATGGAAACCACCATCGTATAATTCAATTTCAACGTCAAGTACAGGGAAACCAGCAAGAACACCAGTATCCATCATGCCTTTGAAGCCTTTTTCAATAGCAGGGAAGAATTCTTTCGGTACATTACCACCAACAACTGTTGATGAGAATGTGAAACCAGAATTTGGCTCACCAGGCTTGATACGGTAATCAATTTTACCGAATTGTCCTGAACCACCAGATTGTTTCTTATGTGTGTAAGAATCTTCAATCTCTGCAGTAATCGTTTCACGGTAGGCAACTTGTGGCTTACCAACTTCTAATTCAACACCGTAAGTACGTTTTAGAATATCTACTTTGATATCTAAGTGAAGCTCACCCATACCAGATAAAATCGTTTCACCTGAATCTTGATCAGTTTCAACTTTAAACGTAGGATCTTCTGCAACCATTTTACCGATAGCAAGACCCATTTTCTCAGTAGAACCTTTATCTTTAGGTGTTACAGAGATTGAGATTACAGGCTTAGGGAATACCATAGCTTCTAAGACGATTGGGTTTTTAGGATCACATAATGTGTGACCTGTTTGAACGTTACTTTTCATACCAACAATTGCGATGATATCACCAGCTTGTGCTGAAGTAAGTTCGTTACGATCATCAGCTTGCATTTCACACATACGACCAACACGCTCAGTTTTACCTGTAGCAGCATTTAGAATAGTATCGCCTTTCTTCAATGTACCTGAGTAGATACGTACGAAAGTTAATGTACCAAAACGGTCATCAGTGATTTTGAATGCTAACGCTTTGAATGTTTCATCTGCAGAAACGATTGCATACTCACCATTCGGCTCACCTTCTTCATCAGTAAGTGGTTGTGGATCAACATCTGTAGGTGACGGCAAATAATCAACAACAGCGTCAAGAATATTTTGAACACCCTTGTTTTTAAAGGCAGAACCACAGTAAGTTGGGAAGAAGTCCATAGTACGAGTACCTTTACGGATACAACGCTTGATATCTTCCATAGATGGCTCAGTGCCTTCTTCTAAATAAGCTTCGAAAAGATCATCATCTTGCTCTAAAGCTGTTTCAAGAAGCATTTCGCGGTATTCTTCTACTTTCTCAACCATGTCCGCAGGAACATCTTGGATTTCATAGTTTTCAGGAAGTCCTGTGTCATCCCAGACCCATGCTTTTCGGGTAAGTAGGTCAACAACACCAACAAACTCATCTTCTTCACCAATTGGCAATACCATAACAAGTGGGTTAGCACCTAATACGTCTTGAGTCTGCTTAACAACACGGTAGAAATCAGCACCTAAACGGTCCAATTTGTTTACAAAGATAATACGTGCAACTTCTGAGTCATTCGCATAACGCCAGTTAGTTTCTGATTGCGGTTCAACACCACCAGAACCACAGAATACACCAACACCGCCATCAAGTACTTTTAATGAACGGTAAACTTCAACTGTGAAATCAACGTGACCAGGAGTATCGATAACGTTGAAACGGTGATCGTTCCAAAAACAACTTACCGCAGCAGACTGTATGGTAATACCGCGCTCAGCTTCTTGTTCCATGAAGTCAGTAGTAGATTCACCGTCATGTACTTCACCAGTTTTATGGATCTGACCGGTTAATTTAAGGATACGTTCAGTTGTTGTTGTTTTACCAGCATCAACGTGAGCGAAGATACCAATATTTCTATATTTAGATAAATCTGCCATTACTTTACTCTATTTAAGTCGCTACTAAAAAAGCGGAATTGTTGAAAATTTGCGCGCGAGTATACCATTACTTTTTCAAAATCTATAGAGATATTGAAAAAAACTCATTTAGGATGTAATTGTTTAACGTTACATATATGTATAAATAAAACTAATATGTACTTCCTTATATAAGCAGGATTATAAAATAGCTAAATATTAATAAATTTATGCGACCCTTTCACGTGCTAAGTTGTTAGTTAGAAGTAAGAATAAAATAAAAGGAGTTATGTTTGTTAAATTGGGATGAAACGCTGGTAGATAAAATGAAAGCAGGAGAACGGCATTCTTTTGAACAATGTTATCGACAATTGTCTCCGACTATCTATACCGCGATAATTAAAATATGTAGAGACGAGGGCAATGCCAATGATTTATTACAAGATACCTTCATTAAGGCATTTGAAAAAATAGATAGTTACACCTTTCAGGATTTGTCTTTCGTCGCATGGTTAAAACGTATTGCTTTTAACAACACATTTAATTTCTTAAAAAAGCAAAAGTTAACGTTAGTAGGGATTGATTATTTAGATGACGTCATATCCGCTGCTGGCGAGATAGAAAACATTTATGAACAAAGAAACTTTCTTGATTCTTTATTGAAAAAAATATCAGAACATGAACGTCTCATTATGTGGCTATATATTGTTGAACAATATAGTCATGAAGAAATAGGGAATATAGTGAAAAAAAGTCCAAGTTATTCTAAGTCAGTGGTTTCACGCTGTTTGAAAAAATTAAGAACGAAAGAAGAGGTGAAAAATTATGCATATTAATTTTCGCCATGCTCATGATGAATATAGTCAAACTGAGATTGTACATTTGCAGCAATGCCATCAATGCCAAGAAGACGTAAAATCTATAGAGCAACTTACTAGTGCAGGGCAAGTAATGCCGACATTAATACCAGACGAGCTCAACTGGCAGGTTATCCAACAAAGAACTTTAAAAAGGGAACAAAAACCAGTAACACCTGCTACTAAAAAAAATAGGTTGTTCATTTACACTAAATTAATGGCAATAGCAGCTTCAACATTTTTTATTGCAGTAGGTTGGTTAGTTTGGAGTAATTATCAATTGCAGAGTCAATTAGAGCAAGTGTTGTTAGTGAATCAATCGTTAGAACTACAGCTTTTTGAAAATAGTGCCCCATCTTTTCATCAAGCGAATGTTTTGAATGAAGTCAGAAATATAGAGTTACAACTTATTAACGAAAAAAGTAATAAACGTAAGCTAGCTTTGTTAACAGCCAGAAAGCAACTTATTCAAGAGATAGTAAATATACAAAATGGAAATGAAAATGCAATTTATTTATAGCTCAATTAAAAAAACCATCGTCGTATTAGGTTCCTTAGTTATAGCTTTAAATGCACAGGCTAACGAATGTGCAGCAATAAAAGTGATGAAGGGAAATCTTGAAGGTCAAACCGTAGTATACGAGCTAGTTGGTCATAATGGTAAGTCTGTGGAGGATCATAGTCTTCCTTCTCAATACAAAGCGGTTATGGATGGAACTAAAGAATATTATCTATCCTCAGGCATGCATACCTTAACTTTTAACCGATGGGACAAACGTCAATATCGTCTTTCCAAAAGAAAATTAGGTGCTGATTTTGACCGAGGGTATTCGGTTGGTTCATTAAAAATAAAGTATGGCTCGATGCAAATTAAGGTAGAGAATAATAAAAGGTATAATATTTCTGTTACGAACATTGGTACAACCCAAGAGCTTAACTTTAAGATTACATCAGTAGAGCAAATCAACAGCGAACAGTGCATTAAAAAACAGACTGTTTACGATGCATCACCACTTCCTCAAGAAATAGCTCTGAGTGAAAATTTAGATTATAAACTTAAACACTTGATGACCAACATTCAATCGATTCAAGGTAGTCACTTCACCCCACTAGGGTTTAATTGGTCATTTGGCGCGGTATTTGATACTAAGGCTGGTTTTAATACTTTGGCTGTATTTCCATTTTCTTTTGCAAGTAAACTGAAGTTAGCCAGTGGTGACAAAATAATTGAAATAAATGGTGTAGATGTTACCAATACCGGCGAAGACCATTACACAATTTTGTATGGTTTATTTGCTAAGGTAAAGCTAGGTCGTTCAGTAAGTATGTTAATTGATAGATCGGGTAAAAAGATCGAATTGTCACATAAATATTTACCAACAATAGTGCCAAATGTGAAATTTCAGATAGCAGCAGTTAATCGTCTAAACTCTATTATAAATACAGCTGATTTACCTGAAAAATATAAGCACCAATATAATAACCTAATGGTAGAAATAGCTGAATATGCTAAAAAGAACAATTATGCCCAAGGTCCTATCACCATAAAAAGCGGTGAAAAATATGACCACGCCTTTGGAATTACAGGAAAAAATGATAATACCGATAACAAACCTTCATTTCTAGTGATGAGAATATCGGCTGACAGCCCCGCAGAAAAATTAGACTTACAAATAAACGATACTATTACTGGAATTAATGGAAAAGAACTTCAGGGTCTGGCATCTGTAACATTGTCAGCTGAAATTAAACGGCTGCAAATAAATCAGACTTATTCAGTCTCTGTTATTCGAAACGGAATAAATCGTGTTTTAACTGGCAATTATAAGCCATTATTATTTCCTGAGTTTGAACTAATATTGGATTTAGCCGAGCGAAATTTAGCGTATAACTCTTTAGTTGACTTGGTAAAAGATCCGCGAAAGTATAAAAGTCGACGAAGTTCAGTTCAGTTTCTTTTTATGACTACCTTTCGCGAAGCCACTTCAACTACCTTTCACAGACACTATAGCGGTTTAAATGAAAATCATAGTGGCATTAATAAGATGAAAAAAAAGTCTAATTAAAAAGATCGGAAAGAAATATAGGATAGGTCTCCTTATAAATGACTTTAGCTTGAAATTAACTTACCTTAATTAATGCGAAGAATAGTAAGAGTAGAGCTTTTTTAGTTCGTCATTTAAACAAAGCTATAAATTCTAGCCTTACTATTAGTTTTTAATTGGATGTGATGTATTCGTATATAGAGCTGTAATCAGTACTTGCTTAAAGAAAAAACAATAACCAAGCAGAATAAATAGTTAATAAATTATTCTAAGATTACTAAAGCCTACTTATTCACCAAGTGCTACTGGTTAATCGATTATTAAAGTTAGAGTTATTTGAAAATAGAGACCCAAGGTTTTATCAAACGAGCTTTTTAAGCGAAGTGAGGGGCGTAGACCTAAAGCTTGCTGATGTAGAAAGTGTTGAGAAAATAGTAAAGCAATTGACTATAACAAAATCGTTAATTCAATAAGTTGTCAATATTAAAAAGGGAAATGATAATGCAATATAAACTTCACAAAAGAAAAGCCTTAGCACTTAGCAGTTTATTTCTAGCCTTGAACGTTCAGGCTAATGAATGTGCTGCAATTAAAATAATGGCGTCAAGTATTGAGGGGGAAGCTGTGGTGCATGAGTTAGCTGGGCATAATGGCTCGCTTGCGGAAACGCACAATAAACCCTCTCAGTTTCGAGCAGTTATTAGCGGCGATAAAGAATATTACTTAGCCCCAGGTAAGCATACGTTAACCTTCAATCAATGGGATAAGCGTAAATATCGACTTGAAAAACGTAAGCTTCAGGGGGAAATGTATACCACGAGAGTTAATCCCCCACCACCTGAAGTCGCGAATATGGCAAGTTCGATTCAGATGAATGTCGAGCAAAACAAAAGATATAATATTGCGGTTAAGTCATCGGGAGCAGGGAGTCAGACCACTTTTAGTATTGAGTCCATTGAAGATATAAGCAGTGAATCATGTAACAAAGAAAATGTAACATACATCGCGTCTGACACGGCAACAGAGTTAAAACTCAGTAAGAACCTTGATTATAAACTCAAGCAGTTAATGGCTAAACTACCCGCGACTCAAGGGAATAATTTAGCACTATTAGAACTTAACTGGTCTTTTGGTGCTGTTTTTGACGCGAACAAAAATAGTTTTAAAACACTTGCGGTATTACCTTATTCTTTTGCGAGTAAATTGAAATTAGCCAGTGGTGATGAAATTGTTGAAATAAATGGCGTTAATGTAAAAAATATTACGAGCGACCCTTATGGTGTTTTATATGGTTTGTTAGCAGAGGTAAATATAGGCCAAAAAGTCAATGTGAAAGTTATTCGAGGAGGAAGCACGCTCACTCTAGGCCAAGAGTATTTACCAACAATTATCCCTAACGTGACCTTTAAGAAAGCAGCTTTTGATACTGCGCAGTCATTAACAAACGCAATGGTTATACCTGAAAACATCAAATATCAATATAATAATTTGATGATAGAAATTGTTGAATATGCCAAGCAAAGCAATATTGATTTAGACACTATTTCTATCAAAAGCGCTGCAGAATATGACGTGGCTTTTGGAATAGCAGGCAAGGATAGTAGTGTTTCAAACCAATCTGTATTTGTAGTTACGGGCGTTGCGGCTAATAGTCCTGCTGACAAGTTACATTTGATGCAAGGAGATAAAATAACGGCTATTAATGAAGAAGCGTTTACGGGCACTGCATCGAAAGCTTTGACAAATATGATTGGCGGGTTAGCTAAAAATAAAGCTTATACATTGTCAATTGTTCGTAATGGTAATAAACAGGTATTATCTGGGCAATATACACCAATTTTATTTCCTCAATTTGAAATGACCATAGATTTAGGTGAACGAAAATTAGCACTTAAATCTTTAGTTGAATTAGCAAGCAATCCTGTTAAATATAACAATAAACAATCATTAGATTTTAAGGCAAGATATATCGATGGCGGTCCTGGGAGAGATGCTTTCAATCGGACAAGATCAAATTAAATTATAAAAGTAAAGTAACGAATGCCTACGTTAGAGCTCATCACGATAAAAATCGAGCCCTCTACAGGTAAAAGGTAATTGAGGCCTGGGTCAATGACTCAGGCCTACAATAGATAAAGATAGTCGCACAGCTCAATAGCTCACAAATAAATCCTAAAATTACTAGATCTACCTCTTTCAATAACAGATAGGAATTGTAGTATCGACCATTTTTTATAACGGTAACTGGAATAATCACAAATTGCGAAAATCAGTTAGATTATTTGCTATTTGTTACTCAACCATTAGACTCAACGTTGTTTAAAAAAACATCATCCATAGCTTATCAAGCGAATACATTAGCTATGTAAGGGGAGATGAAGTTTCCTGACCTAGTGAGCCCCTAATACATAGCCAACCTACTAACAATCAGAAAATTATTGATTGAGGTCGTTATAAATATTAAATACAGAGAGAGCAATGCAATATAAATATAAATTCTACAAATACATAACCTTAGTACTAAGCAGTTTATTTATAGCCTTGAACGTTCAGGCTAATGAATGTGCTGCAATTAAAATAATGGCGTCAAGTATTGAGGGGGAAGCTGTGGTGCATGAGTTAGCTGGGCATAATGGCTCGCTTGCGGAAACGCACAATAAACCCTCTCAGTTTCGAGCAGTTATTAGCGGCGATAAAGAATATTACTTAGCCCCAGGTAAGCATACGTTAACCTTCAATCAATGGGATAAGCGTAAATATCGACTTGAAAAACGTAAGCTTCAGGGGGAAATGTATACCACGAGAGTTAATCCCCCACCACCTGAAGTCGCGAATATGGCAAGTTCGATTCAGATGAATGTCGAGCAAAACAAAAGATATAATATTGCGGTTAAGTCATCGGGAGCAGGGAGTCAGACCACTTTTAGTATTGAGTCCATTGAAGATATAAGCAGTGAATCATGTAACAAAGAAAATGTAACATACATCGCGTCTGACACGGCAACAGAGTTAAAACTCAGTAAGAACCTTGATTATAAACTCAAGCAGTTAATGGCTAAACTACCCGCGACTCAAGGGAATAATTTAGCACTATTAGAACTTAACTGGTCTTTTGGTGCTGTTTTTGACGCGAACAAAAATAGTTTTAAAACACTTGCGGTATTACCTTATTCTTTTGCGAGTAAATTGAAATTAGCCAGTGGTGATGAAATTGTTGAAATAAATGGCGTTAATGTAAAAAATATTACGAGCGACCCTTATGGTGTTTTATATGGTTTGTTAGCAGAGGTAAATATAGGCCAAAAAGTCAATGTGAAAGTTATTCGAGGAGGAAGCACGCTCACTCTAGGCCAAGAGTATTTACCAACAATTATCCCTAACGTGACCTTTAAGAAAGCAGCTTTTGATACTGCGCAGTCATTAACAAACGCAATGGTTATACCTGAAAACATCAAATATCAATATAATAATTTGATGATAGAAATTGTTGAATATGCCAAGCAAAGCAATATTGATTTAGACACTATTTCTATCAAAAGCGCTGCAGAATATGACGTGGCTTTTGGAATAGCAGGCAAGGATAGTAGTGTTTCAAACCAATCTGTATTTGTAGTTACGGGCGTTGCGGCTAATAGTCCTGCTGACAAGTTACATTTGATGCAAGGAGATAAAATAACGGCTATTAATGAAGAAGCGTTTACGGGCACTGCATCGAAAGCTTTGACAAATATGATTGGCGGGTTAGCTAAAAATAAAGCTTATACATTGTCAATTGTTCGTAATGGTAATAAACAGGTATTATCTGGGCAATATACACCAATTTTATTTCCTCAATTTGAAATGACCATAGATTTAGGTGAACGAAAATTAGCACTTAAATCTTTAGTTGAATTAGCAAACAATCCTGTGAAATATAACAACAACAAATCATTAACGTTTAAATCACGTTATATAAATGGGTTTGAAGTGAGAAAGGAGTATCCGCCGGTTCGAGATGATGATGGAGTGTTTTTTATACCAAGGGGAAATCATTAAAGGTTGAATCAGTTTATCCGTGGGCTTTAAATTTAACTGAGAACGTACATTCATGCTTTATTTAGTCAAGAATATATTCATTTAAAACATACAAGCAAACGCTTACTTTAAAGCCTGTTTCGGAATAACGTTGACATCTTAAATGACTTTGCCTTGACTACTACTTGATTTTAACTTGCGGTTATGTATAATACGCATCCGCATCTAGCTCACGCTTTATGCAGATTTTCACCTAAGCCTTTAAGGTTTAGGTATACAGCAACTCCGATTGGGAGTTGAATGTTATTAGCGATACAACCCTCCTTTTACATATAAAAGGTGATGGGATGTATTTTGTTGTTCTTTAAAATGGGGATTTGTCTTAATGTCAAATCAAAGAATTCGCATTCGTTTGAAAGCGTTCGATCATCGTTTGATTGATCA
>Ga0209396_1003469_pt1 | contig 15907 bp, 15 predicted proteins | sample GOMGulsemesocosm_6_FD_184638 | JGI IMG/M metagenome (GOLD analysis project Ga0209396, IMG submission 184638) | Methane-oxidizing microbial communities from mesocosms in the Gulf of Mexico - GOM8C Gulf of Mexico (SPAdes) (version 2) | ecosystem: Environmental > Aquatic > Marine > Cold seeps...
AATCAACGCGTTGGAAGACGATCTCGGGGTCCGGCTGCTGAATAGGACTACCCGGAGACTGTCTCTCACCGAAGCCGGAAAGGCCTATCTGGAACGCGCGGAACGCCTGCTCCAGGATATCGACGAGATGCGCGATGCCGTCAGTCAACTGTCGGTACGGCCCCGCGGGATCCTCCGCATTCAATCGCACATTGGGCTCGGCACGCAGCACGTGGTGCCGCTCATTCCGGTCAGCGGAAGGAAATGACTGAGGCTGCGGAGCAGACAGAGAACCGCTTGATGATGCTCCTTGATCAGGAACGTCAGGCGGCCAAGGAATCCACAGCGAAGTTAACTGACCAACTGGCGGAGATGAGAGACAAAGCCCAGTCCCATCGCGAGAAGACTATAGAACTGGAGGCGACCATCCGGGAATTGAAGGGGCAGTATCTATCTGTATATTTGGGCAGAGAAGCGGGCTGGAGGCGACCTGTACACACATCTTCGGCGACAGGGAAAGAAATACGACAAGCGCCGTAACGGAAAATCGACTCGGGGCCATATAAAGAATCGTGTGAGCATAGATGACCGCCCTAGCGTTGTTGACGACAAATCACGTATTGGCGATTGGGAGATAGATACCGTGATAGGTAAAGGCCACAGCGGCGCCTTAGTGACAATTGTAGAGCGGGTAACAAACTTCACAGTATCGGCACAGGTCAACAGCAAGAGTGCGGCAGACGTTACCCACGCCACAATCGAACTGCTGAGGCCTTTCAAAGACGTTGTGCACACCATTACCGCAGACAACGGCAAAGAATTTTCGTATCATGAAAAAATTAGCGCAGCGCTCTGCGCAGAGGTCTATTTTGCTCATCCTTATAGCTCTTGGGAGCGAGGCCTGAATGAAAACACCAACGGTTTGCTGCGCCAATATTTCCCCAAAGATACAGACTTGAAGAAAGTGACACACAGCGAGGTGAGAAGAGCAGTAAACCGACTAAATTCTCGCCCAAGAAAAGGCTTGGATTTCAAAACCCCAGGCCGGTTAATGAGCGATCATAGGGCTGCGTTAGCAGCATAGACTGTGATGCACCCCGGACTTGAATCCGTGCTTGATCAATATCGTTGTCCAGCTTTCTTTCAAATAACCGCTTGTCTTTGTCATCGATGACGCAGATGTAATTGTTGTTTGAATGTAAATCAATTCCGCAATAGAGTGTCATGATAGCCTCCAGATAATTGTTTGGGTCGCACTTAACAATTTAGTCCGAAGTACGGACTCTGGAGGCTTCCTATATGATTATCAGGTCTTGGGTTGTGAATCACGATCCAAGACCTGACCCTAATTCACTCTAATTCACTCTAATTCACTCCATTGTAGCTGTGTTCGCGTTTTCAGCGGGGGAGATAAGTTTACAAGTGGACTGATTGGTAATGCGAGCAGCGTCGTGCTCAAACTAGGTCCAGTCTTGCTTGCTGACTTCGGTGGCCAGGTAATCGATGAAGAGCCGGATTTTTGCCGGCAGATTGCGCCGGCTGAGATAAGCCGCGTAGATGCCGGTATCTAGATCGAAGACCGTCGTTTCATATTCCGACAAGACACTCTCCAAGGTTCCGTCCGCCAGATATTCCTTTACGGCCCAGGTCGGTAGCAGCGCGACGCCGAGGCCGGACAAGTTCGCCAAAAGCAAGGCCTGACCGCTGTTCGTCTGAAGGTTACCGGCAACCTGGATATTAAAGGAACGGCCTTCATCGTTGCGAAATTGCCATGAAGGCGCAGCGGCCCCGAACTCGAAGCGGTAGGTCAGACAATTATGATCCATGAGAGCCTCTGGTGTCGTCGGTGTACCATGCTGTGCCCAATATTTGGGGCTGGCGCAGACCACGCGCGGACTGGACGCGAGACGCCTGCCAATGAGTGTCGAATCCGTGAGATTCCCTGCCCGAATCACGAGATCGATACTGTGTTCCGACAAATCGAGATCGTTGTCGGTCAGCAACAGATCGATTTTGAGGTCGGGGTATTGTGCCAGGAATGTCGGAATGAGCGGCACCACGTGCTGCGCGCCGAGCCCAATGGGCGATTGAATGCGGAGGATCCCGCGGGGCCGTACCGACAGTTGACTGACGGCATCGCGCATATCGTCGATATCCTGGAGCAGGTGTTCCGCGCGTTCCAGATAGGCCTTTCCGGCTTCGGTGAGAGACAGTCTCCGGGTAGTCCTATTCAGCAGCCGGACCCCGAGATCGTCTTCCAACGCGTTGATTTGCCGCGAAACGCTGGCGGGAGAGAGGCCAGATTGGCGACCGGCACCCGACAGGCTACCGATCTGCACAACGCTCAGAAAGAGTTGCATTGTCTTGACTTGGTCCATAATTGTTTCGGATACCGTAAAGGTGATTGTCGAATTTTAAGCATTATGTTCAAAATTAAAAGGTAATACAATCCTTGCCGAACTTAAGTAGTGATCGCGTTGTTGCGAGCTCACTCGTGAGGAAGAAGTTGCGAGCTCACTCGTGAGGAAGAAGTTGCGAGCTCACTCGTGAGGAAGAAGATGTCAGAAGCAGCAGAATTTCGGGCCGATACTCGCGCTTGGCTACAGGAAAAATGTCCAAATAAAGAACCTAACAACACTCATAAAAAAAAGGATATGAACATGGAGCCTTGCTTCCGAAAATCACAGCTCGCTATTGCGGTCACACTCTTGAGTCTAACGTCTATATCTCAAGCTCTAGAACTCGAGGAAGTGATTATCACGGCACAGAAGCGCGCTGAAAGCCTGCAAGACGTACCAATTTCTGTGAGCGCTATTCAAGGCGACAAGATTGATGATGCTGGCATTCCAAATCTGGCGGCGTTGGCAGATTACGTACCTAATCTACATATTGCTGAAGCGCCCTTGTATACAAACATTTACATGCGCGGCGTGGGTTCCGGAGAAAACATGGGCTTTGAGCAGTCCGTGGGTATGTACATCGACGGCGTATACATGGGGCGCGGGCGGCAGTATCGGTCCGCCTTTCTTGACGTAGAGCGAGTAGAAGTCCTCCGTGGGCCGCAAGGAACTCTGTTTGGCCGGAACACTGTGGCAGGCGCTATTAATGTTGTGACCGCGTCTGCTTCGCCAGATGAGGAACTGAACGGACAAATCGCGGTCTCCGCCGAAGAAAACGGTGGCAAAGTTGTAGAAGGCTATATCAGCAGCGGTATCACAGATACTTTTGGGGCTCGCCTTGCATTCAAATATCGGGATACAGATGGCTATGCAGACAACACCTTCCTAAACGACACCGAGGGAAAGATCGAGGAAAGCACCTATCGACTCTCTTTCAGCTGGGCACCTACCGATGCACTGGCTTTGGACTTCAAATATAGTAACTCAGACTACGAGCGTGTTGGCTCGCCTACAGCCACGATGTATCTGGGACCACAAGAACGCAACGAGCTGTTCCCCAATCGATCCGCCTTTGCAGATATTGCTTACACGATTACCGATCTGGGGTATCCAGAGATTGCACAAGAATCTCTTCAGGAGTTCACCACCTATAAAGACAATAATTTCGGTCGCTCGCAGGCAGATGGTATCGGTCTCGGATTTGCACCCGATGGTAGTGAAAATGATATCGATAATATGGTTCTCACCGCTAATTGGGACATAGATGCTGGAACATTGTCATCCGTGACCGGTTATTCTGCCTATGACTATGAAGATGGGGCAGACGTGGACTGGCTGCCTATACAATTCCTTTTTAGAGGTGAAGAGCAGGATTTAGATCAGATCAGCCAGGAGTTTCGATTCACCTCCCCAGGCGGCGAGTTTTTCGACTACGTAGCTGGCGTGTACTGGGACAAAAGCACACTTGAATTTGACCGCAGAGTTGACGCCGACTTCACCATGGATGGATTGGTACCAGAATATCTAGGCGTAAACGGCCTCCTTACCTTGCTAACTGGAGGCGCATACAACGCCGAGCAGACCTCCCGCAGCCACAATTATGAACTGGATTCGGAGTCTTGGGCGGTATTCGGCCAGGGCACCTTTAATTTCACTGAAAACTTTCGTCTAACGCTTGGTTTGCGCTACACGGAAGAAGAAAAGGACGTGATCAGCAAACTGTTTTTAAGCGACAGTGATTTAGGTATCGGCACCCCCAATAACAGCTACTTTCTCGCGGCTACCTATGCAACGGCTTTCAATACGTATGCGTATAACTATGATGAAGATCGAACGACCGACGCATGGATTCCGTCAATGAATTTACAGTTAGACATTAGCAATGACTCGATGCTGTACTTTAGTGCATCAAAAGGTTTCAAGAGCGGTGGATTCACCGCCTCAGATGAAGGCGAGCCGGGAGGCTTGACACCAGGAAGCTTTCCATGTGCTCCCAACAATGACTTTACTGTCGACATCAGTTCCTGCTATGACTCAACAATCCCTGGCGAGGATTTCGAGTTTGATGACGAAGAAGTAGTTGCATTCGAGATTGGCGGTAAACACCGCCTGCTTGACGGCGGTATGACCATCAACTGGGCATTGTTCAACACCGAATATTCAGACTTACAAACCGCAATATTCGACGGCTTGGGCGCCAAGGTGAAAAATGCAGCGAGCTCGGAAATCCTGGGTATCGAGGTTGACACTATGTGGCAGGCGACTGACCAATTGCGTCTCGGCGCTAACTTCGCATGGCTAGACGCATCTTATGATAGCTTCGAGGACGCCCCTTGTACTGCAATCCAGCTTGATGCTGATTCGCTTTGTGGAACGCCTCTGGGCTCCATCAGCAATGACCTCTCCGGCAAACCTACGCTGTACGCGTCTGAGTATAGCGCTTCTCTGATCTTCGATTACGTCCGCGTATTCAACAGTGGGCTTGAGCTGTTCACCAGCGGTGAAGTTAACTACCGCGACGACTACAATTCCTCAGGCGACAATGACCCGATCGACGTTGTGGATTCGTCTATCAAAGTAAATCTTCGTTTGGGTCTACGGGGCGATAGTTGGGAGTTTATGGCTTATGGACGCAACCTCACTGACGAAGAAAGCTTCATGCAAAGCTTCGATACACCGGTTGTGGCTGGGTCTCACTCACAAACGATCAGCGAGGGGAGAGTTTTAGGCGCGCGCCTGAAATATACGTTCTAACCTATAGGCACAAGCCATACTTATCACTACCAACATATGGCTTGTGCCTACTAGCACAGAAGGTCGACCAAATGGTTAACATCACGTACATCGAGCACGACGGCACTGAGCATTTAGTTGAGGCAAAGTCCGGAAAATCATTGATGGAAAACGCCGTAGACAACCATTCTGTATTTACATGCTTTATTCGCAACCACCGTAAAACTTGCTATAAATGTAAAAAACGACGCTATCACTAGTAAAATAATCCACTATAAAGAAGTTTTCTATGAGCGATACATCATCTATCAATGAATTGAGTTTTGAAGGACAAGTAGCCTTGGTAACCGGAGCCGGTCGTGGCCTGGGGCGTGAGCACGCGCTGTTGTTAGCATCTAGGGGCTGCAAAGTTGTCGTTAATGACCTTGGCAGCGCTTACGACGGCGCAAAAGGTAATGAAGGCCGAGTTGCCGACGAAGTTGTTGCCATTATCAAGGCTGCTGGCGGTGAGGCCGTGGCAAACTATGACTCGGTCGAAAATGGCGAGTTGATTGTTAAAGCCGCCCTTGAAGCTTATGGGCGCCTGGATATTGTAATAAATAACGCCGGCATTCTCACCCCAGAAGTATGGTCTGACCTCACACTTGAATCCTGGCAGCGCACTATCAACGTAAATCTCACGGGCGTATTTTCTGTAATGAAGGCAGCGTGGCCGGTATTTGTTGAACAAAAATATGGGCGCTGCATAGTTACATCCTCCCCTGCACTCTACGGTGCTGGTGTTGCAGCATACGCTGCTAGCAAAGCGGGAGTTATTGGCCTTGCAAACTCACTGCAGTTCGAAGCAAAGAAACTTAAGTTGGATATTAAATGTAATATTTTAGTACCACAAGCTGACACTCGCATGACTCGTGATTTTGGCTCTGTCATAGACGAGCGACGGAAAAAACAAGGTAAATCCGCTGCTCGCAGTGCGCCTGCGGAAGTCATTGCAAGAATGTCTCCCGATAAAGTATCGGCTATGGTTGTTTGGCTTTCGCATTCGAGCTGCGACGCTGAAGCTACTATTCACGAAGCCGGTGGTGGATATTTCGCGCAATTACACTGGGCTCGATCTGCACCACTATTTGCAACTGAAAAAGACGGCGTTGAAGGTGCCCCCGTACCCGAAAATATCCGCGATGGCCAAGATACCCTAGCAGATTTTGCCAATGGTGACATGCCCAATTCAGGAGATGGTTCGATGGGTTCCCCCAGTGCTTTGGAGCAAGTGTTTGCACATTTAAAAAGCTAGTTCTTTGATCTGAGGGTTCCGTCGCAAATAATCTATTTGACGTGAAAAACAGTTGGGCGAATTTTTACTTACGCAGCTAAAGCGTAAAATTATTCTGCAGGTGACAAAGAGGCCACCATGTTCTTTTTCAGCTGACCTTTATTGATCATCCCCATAAGCTCAATTCCAGCCAGTGTACTTTGTGCTGAATGGAAGCTTTTGAAGCCTAACATCGGCCGAGTAATCCGCTTTACTCGCCGGTGGTCGGATTGCCGCATCACTTGCTTCACAATGTTGTTGAGATATTTACATTGACGGATTTTTACTCGTCGATTATTCTCATCGTTAAACTGATTAATGCCTGCTTTATTAGCGCCACTTTTGTCGATATTGATTAAACTTGGCTTACCATTTCTACCGATGGCTTTATTGAAAAAACTGGCGGCAGATAAGCGCTAGCCAGCAGTCTGCACTCTGCACTCTAGGGTATGCTGGATGTGTGTGGGGCGTTTATCCCGCCTATACTCAGCCGCGCATTAGTTTGCTCTTTCAAATCCCTTGACCACTGCGGCCCCAGCCAAACGATATGCGATCCGCCTTGCGCTAGGTTCAAACCATGCCCTGCGCTACGCGGGTGTACTAATAATACATCATACGCGCCTAGATTCCACTCCGAGCAAATGCGCTCTGTGTCCCCTTCGGCTAGCGTCCCCACGCGGAACTTCATACTACGCAAGCGGTCTTGCAACCGTTGATAGTCCTCTTTAAATCAATACGCTACTAATGTTGGGCCTTTGGTACGGGTAATGGCCGCGACCACGGCACTAATTCTGTAATCGCTAATACGCTTGGCGTCTTCACCTTCACGGTACAGAAACCCGTTAGCGCATTGCTGTAACTTGCCCACTAGCACCGCTGCATTGGCTGCCATAACATCTTCACAGCACATGTATTCCCGCAACTCATCATAATATGCCGCGACGTTATCCGGCATGGTGATAGGAAGTAGCTCTTCTTTTAGCTCCGGCAACTCGCAACGGTAGTCAGGCATCATGTAAACGTCTTCTGCTATCTTCTGCGCAATAAACCCCGCTGACCAATCGTGCATTGCCCAATTGTACTCATTGTAATCAGTCGCGTACCTATACTGCGAGGACGATGACCTCGCCGATATCATAGCTACTTTTCCCAAGTTACCCGACCAAGGAAAGAAGAAAATTCTTTCCTTGGTTGAAACCCACTTAAAAGCATCACCGCTCCCATAACCCTTTCCCGCGATTACTTACTCCAAATCATCGCCGCCCCTCTCTGAGGGGTTTTTATTGCTCGCAAAAGAGGCTACACCGAGATACAGCCCACAAGGGGTCTAGAGGATCATCTGGGGGCTGGGTAACTGGGTTCATGTAGAATGACATCAGCCCTCAGGCTAGGCGTCAGGAATTCCTCAGGCTCATTGAGCCATTCCTCTAAATCCATTTGAACGAGCCCTCGGGTGAAATCCAGATCATGCGTTTCATACGGTTCAACCTTTCTTATTTTTGACACGTAGTTGTTATAGTACCGCACGTCAATTTGATCATCGGTTCGGCTGAATAGCATTCGTATCAGCTCCATCAGAGCGATTATCATTTTATGCTGATCCTTGTTGCCAGCGAGGTTGAATGCGAGAGTCGCGATAAAGCTGCCATCGTAGTTACTTTTGAACGTGATATACCGTTTGGGCTCATTGACAAGAATCCGCTCGTACTGCTCTTCAGTGATCTCAAGGCTAATCTCGATTGCTTTGTTCAAGCTGATCAAGCCCAAGAACGCGTCGTCTCTGGCGGGACTATAATGGACGCCCATCCGCTTTTGAAGCGAGGGAAAGGTAGTGAGCGTTTTCTTCACTTTCGAGCCCGAGATCCAAGGGCCACCGTCGGCCGAATATGAAATACCTCGAATTGACCCGTCTTTAGATCGGCTGGCTTTGACCTCAACCCCTTTTCGATTTAATTCCAAGACTAGATTCATCATTGTGAACGGTAATCTCCCTCCTCCTTCTTTCTTTAGTTGCTCGAATCGCGCTCGGATGACAGATGCCGCGTCTGCCTTTTTAGCCTTCTGTCTTCCGCCGTGCCCTTTCATTTCTGACTTGGTGTAGTGGTGGCCAAAACTGTCTTCCGGGTTATCTAATTCACGCAGGCCGAATTGTTTTTCGAACTTCCGCATGACATCGAACCCCAGCAGGCCGCTGTCCTGAGTGCTCACAAGCGGTCCTCGGATCGGTGTTCGGCGGTCGCGCTGACCTAGATTTGGTGGAATGCCCTGTAATTCGATTGTGTCTTTCACTAAACAGCTCACGATGTGAATATGGTCGTGGTCACAATCTGAGTGCCTAACCACGACCCATTTTGTGGTGTCATCGTAGCCCTGCACGCTCATATACTCTCGAGCCATCTCCAGCAATTCAGCATGGCTTAGCTTGCGGTCTTCGGGGTCAAAATTAATCATGTAGTGTCCGCATAACTTTTTGCCCCGGCCCTGATGAATGTCTGCTTGCGCCTCAAATTCCTCGATAAGGTCTTCGAGGTCAATACTCTGCACCAGGCCCGTTTCTGGATCGCGAACAATCGGGTCCGGGCAATAGGTGCTTCCGCCGATGAACTCGACGAGATTGATCTTGTGTTCATGTCCTGCTTTGTTTTTAAACACATAGTTGATCGTACTGGCGAATGAAGCTCGTCGCGGTGCTGCGTTGTGAGTGCACATAATTACTCTCCTCCCTGGTTCTTACCTTCCACCGGCCGGTGGGTACGTCTATACTCCAACGCTGCGGGAAGACTCTCCCTGAGGGCATCGATACTCTCACTGACGGCGATTATGCTGTTGCACATCGATTGCCATTTTTTAATATCATTAACACCGTTTAAGAGATAGCGGTTCAGTATGCGCATATTGACATTCAATTCACTTCCGCGATCACTGAATGCTTTCTCTAATTTCCGATTAATGTGAATCGGGCGGCTGTAGCGGAATTTCCGCTTAGCGCACATTTGCTCGAACAACTCGATCAAGAATCGAGCGAGCTGTCTGTGCTCGCCACCACTATTAAGGTGGGCATTCACGAAGAGTGCCTTTTGTTTGGAGGTTATATAGAGTTTTACCTTAATAGGTTTCTCTTTTACCCGTGGCCGCCCAACCCTCCGTTTTATTGTGCAAGGTTTGCGCTTTGGATAGCTGAGCCCAGTGGCAGTTGGATACCAGTGTCGAGTCAGATCCTTATTAAGTTCAAGGTTTTTTCTCTGAACATCTCTGATGCTGTCAATAACCCCGTCGAATTGATGCTGTTTAATCTTTCGAACGAAACTATCTTCATAGGTTTTGAACTGAGCGATTGCTTGTCCAAGGTTATTGGCTACACCCCGAATATTCTCTTTCGTGACATCGTGATTCTTGCTGGGATACCGATAGCAAAATATGCCGTTATTAATGAAACCCTCAAACATACCAACGATGAAGGCGCTCCGGCTACCTTTTCCACATTGCCGTTTGTGTTTATCTAAGAAATCGAACCTATCCCGAGTGAGCCTCATGGGGAATTCTACGGCCCCGTTTGTGAGGCCACTACTTTTCTTGCCAATTGGTGCCTTTTTGATCTTCATGGAGTACCCCTTATTATTATTGTTTTGAGGTTGACGTTTTTATTTTTTTTAATAGACGCGCAGAACCCGGAGGGTTTGAGCATCCATCGATTTCGCAACGGGGCCGGAAAATACAGGGGCGTAGCACCCATTTTGCGACCCCGGCGAAGACAGCTGGCCCATCAATTTGAAACGAAATAAACTAAATTTAATACTCGATGGCTCTATCTCACTAATAAGTAGAGCGCTTATTATGGATGATTTATTTTCTTCATATGCCTCAACTTCGTTCCGCATCATTGGCCTCATCTAAAACAGTAATTCGCTGTATATCTGGAACTATCTCCTTATCAAAGGGTGTCAACCATTAACAAAATGGATGGTTGTTAGCCCGCCAAAGCTATAGCTATTGCCTTGTTTACCATCCCATCGACCAAGTTGGTTTTGGCACACAACCTCGCTGTCTACAAATAAAAAGTACGCATGGCTAATTGCCGCACTCTGCAAGAGAGCCATAAGGTGGACGAAGTGATGTCGCACCCAATGGGAGTCACAGGAATCTCCAAGTTACTTCTGTCATATAGCCAAACCAACCTGGGCTCAAGGAGAGACATCCCAATGAGCGCAACTCGAAATTACCGCGCCGTCAACCCAAGCGCCCGCCGGATTAGAGCTTATATCAACAGCATGTTCTTCACTCAGAAATATTGACTGCAAGACCTCACTGCTCAATTCCTGGAGACTAGATGTATCAATGTCGGAACCCTGGGCCTCCGATTCAACATCAATAGGAACATCAGCCCCCCTTTCAATGCCGAACACGTTGTTCATGCTCTCATTGGCATGAGACTGAGTATCACTTGAATCTTCATCAATCCATTTCCCATATATTCGCTCGACCATTTTGATTGACGTGTGACCCAATTGGCTGGCGATCCACTGCAATGGCAGCCCTGCCGTGAGCATTTGAGACACAAACGTATGACGCAGTTGCGACGGCCCTCTGTAACGAACACCTCTTGAACTGCAATGGCCAGCGAAAAAGGACTCCCGAAAATCATCAACTGATTTATACAACCTTGCCTCTGAGGCACAATACGCCAGTAGAGTCCGTTTCTTCTTTACCTTAGTTTTATTGTCTCTCAATGTTACATTGAGAGTTCTAGGCGAATGGCATTCCGTAGTCTCCAGCAGTATCTTCAGAGAATTCAGCGACACCTGATTGAGATTTATCTTTCGATCAGAGCCATCAGTTTTTGTGCATTTGAATTTTCCGCACACGAGGGCCAGTGTCACCGACAGGATTCCTCTTGACACATCAAAATCTTCTCTAGATAAAGCCATCAATTCACTGATCCTTAAACCGGTTGCCATCCCCAATGTAATCAACGCAATCTCTTGGCCCTGATCCTGAGATGGCGCTATTAACAATGCAATTTCATTCTTGGAGAACGGGTCCGGATCCGGATCGTCTACTTTATAGTTTTCAATATTACTCATTGGATCTCGCTCAATGATCCCGTCACTCAATGCCCTTTTAAATACAGCTCTGAATATCGTGAAATAAGAATTAACGGTCTTTGCCTTATACTTTTCGATCAATCTCACACCAAGCAGGGCAATATCGGTAGACGTAATATCTCGCAACAACATATTACCCAACTTGTAGTTACCTTGAATGCGCATCTTCTTTATTTGCTCACCCTTGCGGCGACTAACGTCAGCTGTCGACTCGGCGTACCTTGCTCTCATTATCTTTTCATGTTCATCAATGGCAGTTGCTAGATTTTTTGACTTTCTTGATCTCATCATATTTTCGGCCAGTCACTTATTTCCTTTTCGGCAACTCTAATTCGATGGATTTTAAAAAGCCATACTAGGCTGCTTATATTCGTCGTTATTTTTCAACTTATTTTTAAGATATTTATCGATGTAAATATTTCAACCTAACGTTATTAGCAGCTCAGTATTAACCGATCACCGTGATCAAGTCAGCGGGTAGTAATTCTATTTTCTCTTTCAGCAAAGTGACGTTGACCCTTTTCCCATAGCGGCCAAATGTTATTCCTAATTTGGCATGACCAACTAACTCAGCAACAACATTTTCTTCAACCCCCTGTTGTTGCAACTCATCAATAAAGGTGTGCCGCATACCGTAGGCCGTTGGGCGTTCATAGCTTTCAAACCCAGCCTTAGTTAAATGCCGGCCAAAACGTCGAGTGAAGTTTGTAGCCCAATCTCCATCTTCGCCCGACGGCACTTCATCAAAGATTTGGGTTTTACCCTGCCTTCGCCTTACTTCAAGATACTCAAAAAAACCAAGCTTAATGAGATGAGAATGGACTGGCACAACCCTGTACGCGTTGTCGGTCTTCAAGCTCTTTGTGTGGTCGGCCACGTCAATCTTCATGACATCAACATCCTTGGCTTTGTAAAAATTCTTAACCGTCAGCTGGCAAGCTTCTGAGGGTCGTAGGCCACCATATAGACACAACAAGGGGATCCAGTAATCCTGTATCAAGCGGACTCTGTCGCTCCTAGACCTCTTAGGGGAAACAAAGGAAAATATTTGATCAAGCTGTTCGCTTGTCCAGCGCTTACGTTCATCATCTCTACGCCTGGTTGGTTTTTTGCCCATTTTTACGGCTGAAAATGGATTGACCTGACAGTACTCAAGGATCACACACCAATTGAAAAACTGCCTGACGCTGCTGAGGTAATCACAGCTTGTCTTGTAGCTGCGCTTTTGACTCAGCAGTTCATTGCGATAGAGCATCGCCATTTTCGGAGAGATATGCTGAACAGGGCAATTTTTCGCCCAGAGAATGAAGTGCCCTACTCTGAGCTCAAACTGCCTGAGTGTTCGATTCAGTATGTCGTCGACCCTTTTAGACTCCAGAAACTCCTCAAGGGCTTTACCCAGCCTGACCGTCACTGCGGCGGCTATGGGGGGCTCCTGTAAATCCATCAGGGACTCCAACAGCAAATTCTTAGTATCAGCCTCTTTGAAGTACTCCTGCCTGATTTTCGTTATCGTTATCCTGACAGAGTGGTTGAACTCATTGACCGACATTTGATTGATGGGCGTTTTCCAGAGACGGCGGATAGCAATAGCACATATGGCGTTTCGCTCGATGCCAACTGTTCTGGAATTCGTGCCCAGAGAACACTTAACCGCGAAGGGAAAGCCTCTGTCTCTTAAGGGTTTTGGAAGTGTAATTCGGCAGTAATATGTGCCGTTTTTATTGCGGTATAAATACAATTGACCCACCTGATTGACCCATCAGGCTTGATATCATATCTATTCGTCTATAAGACTTTGATTTTAAAGGGGAAAATAATGGCGGAGAGGGAGGGATTCGAACCCTCGATCAGGTTTCCCCGATACTCCCTTAGCAGGGGAGCGCCTTCGGCCACTCGGCCACCTCTCCGAAACAGGGCGGCATAATACCACACTAAAAGAGAAATCAAAGACTTATATTGAAAAATTAGTACTAAAAATAAAGGCTGTTATAAGGCGGGCAAAAAACGTTGAAATAGTAGGCAAAAACAAGGCAGCCGAAGCTGCCTGTAACTCTGAGTTTGAGCGGCCGATGCTCTGGCCTTAGCTGCGCCTATGAGCTCAGCGTTTGATCAACATCCAACTCAGGGTCTTGTTTTTCACGCTGTATGCGTTGGTAGATCTCTTCGCGGTGAACCGCAATTTCTTTTGGGGCATTTACACCAATTCGAACCTGATTTCCTTTGACTCCAAGAACCGTAACGGTTACTTCATCACCTACCATCAGGGTTTCGCCAATCCGGCGTGTCAGTATCAACATCACACTTCTCCTTCCATCATCCTATTAAAACAGAGGCTTCAATTGAAGGCCAACTGCCGGTTCCCATAACCGAGTTTACCACCCAGGTCGCATCTCAGTGCGTTCTTCGGGCTACATATCCTAAGTATTGACCATACTTACACAAAATGACAAAAAATGCCCTAGTTAGTACTAAGTGTTTTATTCTCATTTTGTGTAATATCTGCGAATTCTGTTATAAGAACAAGTATTATAATTGCAATAAAACACAGCGCCAGGGGGTTTTCACCCCACACGCACCACCAAATAAGCTATTCAGCTTTTGGATCTGCATCCAGATCAAATGCCGTATGCAGTCCTCGAACCGCCAGCTCTAGATAGCGTTCATCAATAATCACCGAGATCTTAATTTCAGAGGTGGTAATCATCTGAATATTGATGCCATCATCGGCCAGTGAATTGAACATTCTGCTCGCCACACCCGCGTGAGAGCGCATGCCAACGCCTACAATGGAGATTTTGGCAATTTTGTCGTCTGTGGCAACGCCACGCGCGTTCACTTCATTGGCGACTTTACGCAATACCGCTTCAGCTGCCACCATATCATTCCGGTGTACGGTAAAGGTTAAATCGGTGGTGTTGTCAGCGGCAACGTTCTGCACAATAACATCCACTTCAATATTGGCTTCACCAATAGGAGCCAAGATGCGACTAGCCACACCTGGGGTGTCAGGCACTCCGAGCACAGTCACTTTTGCTTCGTCTCGGTTAAAGGCAATGCCAGATACTACGGGCTGTTCCATTTCAGAATATTCCTCATCAAGAGTAATCAGGGTGCCGGGGCCTTCCTGGAAGCTGTGCAGCACACGCAAAGGCACACCATACTTTCCAGCAAACTCAACAGCACGAATTTGCAATACCTTAGAACCCAAACTGGCCATTTCCAGCATTTCTTCAAAGGTGATTTTTTCTAAACGTTGCGCCCGATCGACTACTCGAGGGTCAGTGGTGTAAACACCATCAACGTCGGTATAAATTTGGCATTCATCGGCTTTCAGTGCCGCGGCCAAGGCAACACCCGTAGTGTCTGATCCGCCACGGCCCAAGGTGGTAATATTGCCGTTTTCATCCACACCTTGAAAGCCAGCAACAACCACAACACGGCCGGCGTCGAGGTCGGCGCGCATGTTACCGTCATCAATCTCCTGAATACGAGCTTTGGTATGCGACTGGTCGGTAAGAATCTTAACCTGACCACCGGTGTAAGAACGCGCATCCCAACCCCGTTTTTTCAGCGCCATACACAAAAGCGCAATGGTCACCTGCTCGCCCGTCGATACCAGAACATCCATCTCGCGAGGATCTGGGGTCTCTTGAATCTCGTTTGCTAAACCAATCAATCGATTGGTCTCACCACTCATGGCCGACACCACTACCACCAAGTCGTGGCCGGCTTCGCGGAAAGAAGCCACTTTATCGGCAACGGCTTGAATGCGCTCTACCGTACCGACTGAGGTGCCGCCGTATTTCTGTACAAATAAACTCATGACTTAATATCTACACTGAAGATTCAGGTTCGGCCTCGGGGCCGAACCAAATAGGGCGACAATTAAACACTAAAAAGAACTAAATGTTAAATTTATAGGCAAAATAGTTAGCAAAATGACCATTTAGCCTATCAACTAGCCCGAAACTTGCTGTTTTACCCACTCTGCCACTGAGGCCAGCGCGGCCGGAAGTGCCGCAAGGTCAGTTCCCCCGCCCTGAGCCATGTCTGGACGACCGCCGCCTTTACCGCCTACCTGCTCAGCCATATAACGCATAAGATCGCCCGCTTTTACTTTGCTTGCGGCGTCTTTGGTGACACTGGCGACCAGAGAGATCTTATCGCCCTCTACTGCGGCCAACATCACTACGGCCGTACCCAGCTTATTTTTAAGCTGATCTGCCGTGTCACGCAAAGACTTTGCATCGACGCCGCCTAAATTAACGGCTAAGACTTTGATACCAGCAACGTCAATGGCATCGCCTAGCATGTCACCACCGGAGGCGCTGGCCAGCTGTGTTTTAAGTACGGCAATGTCTTTTTCTAATTGGCGATGA
>Ga0209396_1003472_pt1 | contig 15899 bp, 12 predicted proteins | sample GOMGulsemesocosm_6_FD_184638 | JGI IMG/M metagenome (GOLD analysis project Ga0209396, IMG submission 184638) | Methane-oxidizing microbial communities from mesocosms in the Gulf of Mexico - GOM8C Gulf of Mexico (SPAdes) (version 2) | ecosystem: Environmental > Aquatic > Marine > Cold seeps...
AGTTTGTGTGATTTTGTAATTTCCAAACTGTACTTGTATTGAGTACAGAAAAGTTTGCACAGCGATTGAGTAGTTGTTTACGATTTATCCCTATTAACATCAATAATAACTCCGCTTAATCGTATGTTCTATTCCCTTGATAGTGGCATCCCAATTTTATCTGTGGACATAATTACCATGAAAAAACTGCTCACTGCCTTGGTTTTTATTATTACTTCAATGTTTGCATCTGCCGAACCTATTCGGGTGGTATTGCTCAATCCAGGTGGAAGTCACTGGTTTTGGAAAATGATGATTAATCACATGCAGGCCGCCGCCGAAGATCTGGATATGCAATTAGAAGTGATTACTTCCAATTGGGAGCATTATTTAACTGTTAGACAAGCAGAAGAAGTGGTCAATCGAAAAAATCCTCCCGATTACATAATAACGGGTAATGAAAAGAGTAATGCTGGGAACATTATCAAACTTGCTGATGCAGCAGGTGTAAAGGTATTTCTTTTTAGTAACGGCTTTGTGTATGCCAAAGATGTTGAAGCTTATGGTAGGCCCAGGGGAAAATATAAATATTGGATTGGCGAAATGATTCCCAATAATTTTTCTGCAGGCTATCAGATGGGAAAGGTGCTTATCGATCAGGCGTTATCAGCCAATTTAATAGCACAGGATGGCAAGGTGCATATCGGAGCAATCGCTGGAACTTATGCCACCCACGCATCAGTCGAGCGAATTAGAGGATTAAAAGCGGTAGTGGAAGAATACGCTGATAAAGTCGAGTTGCTGCAAGTGATCCCTGGTGATTGGACTGCTAAGAGAGGGGAAAAAGCCGCCATGGGCCTATTTCGCCGCTATCCTGAAATTGGCGTTATCTGGGGAGCTAATGATACCACTGCGCTTGGTGCTATGCGCGCCGCGGTTTCAATCGGTAAAACACCTGGAAAAGATGTACTGTTTGGCGGCTGTGGTTGGTATGCACCAGCCATTCAAAAAATTCTTTCAGGGGAGTTGAGTACTTCTGTTGGTGGACATTTTATGGAAGCCGGCTGGACGATGGTTTTATTGTACGATTACCATCATGGGATAGACTTTATAGCGGAATCTATTGAAACTTTTATGTATTCTATCGATAGCAGTAATGTCGAAGAATACTCTAAGGCATTTGCTAAACATGAATGGAACAAAATTGATTTCAGGAAGTTTTCTAAAGTTCACAACCCCTCTCTTAGAAAGTATGATTTTAGCTTGAATGTGGTCCTTCAACAGCTTGAAGAAATCACTGGAGAGCAATAGCAAAGGTACCTCTCTCACAGGCTATCCAAAGCAAAAACCACCCACTTGGGATCGGATTGGAGATACCTTAAGTAAATCGTAAGCGCCTAACCAACCACAAACTATTCAACCTAGGACAGCGACCACTAGACTAAGCTCTTTTATAAAGAGCAGCGTATTTCGAAACAACCAACTGTCCTGTGAAAGCTTAGAAGTCCACACCGCTAATACAAGTGCAATTTGGAACTGACAAGAGTTTATCATTTACAGTTGAACTGGCATTGAGTACAGAAAAGTTAGTATTGTTCACTGCAGTTAAATGCTGACGTTAGGCAGGCATAGTTAATACTACATACAACGTTTGATTAATATCATGTTGTCAGACAACATGATATTAATGTATTGTATATAAAATCTTATTTTGGAGTGTTAAGCATGTCTGTAGTGAGCAAATCTAGACACGGGGGACAAATTCTCGTCGATCAACTGGCCATTCAAGGATGTACAAGAGTATTTCTGGTACCTGGAGAAAGCTATTTACCGGTGCTTGATGGTTTGCATGACTCGGATGAAATTGAAGTAATAGTTTGTCGTCAAGAAGGTGGCGCTGCGATCATGGCAGAAGCCCATGGTAAACTTACCAATGAGACGGGTGTTTGCATGGTGACACGCGGGCCAGGGGCAACAAATGCCTCATGTGGTGTCCATATTGCGCACCAAGATTCTACTCCTATGATACTGTTCATTGGTCAAGTAGATCGCAATTCCATTGATAGAGAAGGGTTTCAGGAAGTTGATTATCGACAAATGTTTGCCCCGCTTGCCAAGTGGGTGGCGCAGATTAATGATATTGAACGTATTCCTGAATATATAAGTAGAGCCTATCATGTGGCGAATAGCGGCCGACCAGGGCCGGTGGTTTTAGCTTTACCCGAAAATGTTCTTTTCGATCGAGCAGCAGTTGTCGATGCAAAACCGGCAGTTAATGTTGAGGCGAAAGCGACAATTGAAGATGTTGAGTCTATGCTGCAATCGCTCTATTTAGCCGAAAGGCCTTTAGTTATAGTGGGCGGTGGGGGATGGACTGAACAGGCGACTAAAGACTTAGCGATGTTTGCTGAAAAAACAGGAGTGCCAGTCGCTACTTCGCTCCGCTGCCAAGACTATTTAAATAATGCAGATAGTCACTATGTGGGAGACGTAGGCATTGGTATTAATCCCAACCTCGCAGAAAATATAAAGAAAGCCGACTTAATTATCTTAATTGGTTCAAGAATGGGCGAGATGACCAGTAGTGGCTATACACTACTTGAAGTACCTAACCCTAAGCAGCAACTAATACATATTTTTTCTGCTTCAGAAGAATTAGGTAGTGTATATCGCCCGGACATAGCAATTAATGCTAGTCAAAAATCTCTGTTGAGCCAGCTCACCACTATGCCTTTACAATTAACGGGTCGATGGGTCCAGTGGACAAAGGCATTAAGACTAAACTACTTGCAGTATAGCAAGGCGGTATCAATGCCAGGGGATGCCAACTTCTCAAAAATCGTCAGTGACTTATCTGATCATCTTCCCAGTAACTCAATCATTACAAACGGTGCTGGAAACTATTGTGCTTTTGTCCATCGCTTTTATTCTTTTAATGACTATAGCACACAGTTAGCACCGACCTCTGGCTCAATGGGTTACGGAGTACCCGCGGCGATTGCTGCCAAATTGGAGAGGCCAGATGTCCCTGTTGTATGCTTTGCTGGAGACGGTTGTTTCTTAATGCACGGCCAGGAGTTGGCAACCGCTGCTCAATATAATGCTGCTATCATCGTTGTGGTGGTAAACAACGGGATGTACGGTACCATTCGAATGCATCAGGAGCGTACTTATCCTGAGCGAGTGGTAGGAACAGATTTACAAAACCCTGATTTTGCTGCGCTCGCTCGAGCGTATGGCGGCTATGCTGAAATCATTGATAAAACCGAAGACTTTACAGAAGCTTTTAATCGGGCTCGAGATCAAAGCTGTTTTTCGCTAATAGAATTGAGAGTAGATCCTGAAGCGCTAACGGCAAATGCATCACTGAGTAAGATTATAGAAAGTTCTATTAAAAAATTATCCGTGATTGCAGATAGTTAGTGCAACAGTGACTGTGCAGCGGCGCTTGCAGATATAAGCGCCGTTTATCGCGCCTAACTCAAATAGGCATGCTCACCAGGACTTGTCGGTAGTTAGCTAAAAGAAATACCATTGGACTTTTTGTTAAAATCGCCAGCATTAGTGGGGAAAGCCATAGTCAAGCAGTGACGTTAAACACTGCAAACATACTAAGGCTACTGGGTCTGTCTATGGAGATTTTCAGCACGCTGTGCCAATAAACAGTTTATTGACAGGTGATTGGGCTGGGTTGGCGTAAGGAGTAATTCGCGGCATCGATAAATTCCTAAGCAGGCAGAGAAGGTATTAGCAGGGCGCTCATAGCCCAGCAAAGGACATTCCAGGTTGCATAAAGAATCTGGCTTCACACAGTAATAGTGCCTTTCTCCACTCCTTGAATAGCGTTAAACGTCTCTTTCGTCAGCGCGTGCCAGTAAGCGTTCTGTTGATTTATCAAAATGGCTTCTTGTTGCAAGACGAGAAGACTCGGCATTAGCTTGCAGTATTTGTTCATGGATACTGGTTAGCTCACTGCGGATCAGATTCACATCAGTTGCCATTAAATTCTTTATCGCTACAGATCGCAGGTTTTCATTTAAGCGTGTATCTATCATTCTAATAATTTCAAGAAAGTGTATATTTCCGGATGCTTTGGCGATAGCTAGATAAAAAGAACGAATATTATCCAAAAGCGCTTCTGTTATTTCATAGGATGAGGGATCTGGGCTTTTTAAAATGCTTTCATGCAAATCAGCCAGTGCTGATAAATCTTCACTGGTGCGATTTTGCGCTGCTAGGGCGGCTGAGTCAGAAAGGTTACTGGTTTGTAACTGTAATACCATTGCCAGTTCTTTCCGCTTTTTAAAACAAGAACTACCAATTCTAAAAACTGACTTTTGATCAGGGCCAGTAACAAAAGCACCTACTCCCTGTTTTGACTGTATCAGGCCTTCAAACTTAAGTTGCGAGATCGCCTCTCTTACGACGGTTCTGGCTACTCCGAATGCCAGAGATAGCTTTTGTTCGGTAGGGATCTTATCGCCAGCTTTTAAGATTCCAGAATTAATGTCTTCGGAAAGTTTTTCTGCAATTTCATCGGGTAATCTACGTGGTCTGGCAATTTTTTCATAGATTTGAGTCATAGCTTTTGCTCTTTGAAAGTCGAATGGAGCAGCGAGATCAACCGATGAAAGGCCTTTGTTTTATAGGCGTTTTCAATTAAGCAATTGATATATAAGCGTTCCATGAATTAGGTTTGTTGTTAAAAGTATATTGATATTAATGATTTAGGGATATATTAACATACATCGAGAAATTAGTAACAAAAACATGTTGTCAGACAACCTGTTCTTGATGTAATGTACTGAGACTAAGTTGAAATTTGACAAAATAATGCTGAGGTAGTTAGTAGATGAAAGACAATCGCAAAGTAGGTTTTGTGGGGCTAGGGGGTATGGGCAGAGGTCTTGTTAAACATCTTTGTCTGAACGATATGCCTGTTTATGTTGCTGATACTCGCACAGAATCCGTTACAGATGTCGTGGAAAATTTTGGAGCGATTGCCTGCCCTGATCTTAAAGAGATGAGCCAAAAAGTCGATGTGCTGATGTATTGCGTTAGTACAGCTGAAGATATTGAGGGGCTGGTGTTAGGCGAGCAAGGGATCCTTAAGTATTTATCGGAAGGACAAATTGTTGTTGATCACACAACAACAAATCCGGCCACGGTAGCAAAACTGCACACTGCTATCACTAAACAGGGTGCTAAATACGCCGAAGCACCGATGACTAGGACTCCCATTCATGCAGATCAAGGCTGTGTAAATGTATTGTTTGGAGGTGATAGTGATCTGTTAGAGAATCTACGGCCGCTATTTGATTGTTATGCTGAAAATATTTTTCACATTGGAGAAACCGGTCATGCAATTAAGCTCAAGTTGATTCACAACTATATCGCATTCGCCAACGTTGCTTCTTGGTGTGAAGGATTTGCACTTGCTGCTAAGGAAGGTTTGGATATGAGCAAGGTGATCGATATCATTTCTGCAGCTGGTGGAAGAAGTGGCATGATGGATCTTTATGGTGAGTCGACGTTAAAGAGAGATTTTCAGCCTTTAATGACACTCAGTAATGCCCAGAAAGATGTTAAATATTATGCTCAATGGCTTGAAAGTGCCGGTTTGCCCGGGTTTATGGCTGAATCAGTTCATCAAACTTATGCAATGGCGTCAATCATGGGGCACGGTGACGAAGGATGTACCGCAGTCATAAAATATTATGAAACTCTAACCGGAGTGGAAGCAAAATTACCCGAAGAAAAATAACTTAAATGATGGCTAGGAATTTACTTAATTATAGTTGTCTTACAACCTGATAAATAAACATAAAAAATAGTTGGGAGAAAATGATGAAGTATATGAAAAATTTAACAAAAGCGATTATCGTTGCGGGTGCTGTAGTAAGCCCATTACTGGTGGCCAATCAGGCCAGTGCAGAGACAGTGCTTAAACTTTCTCACTTTGGAGCCAAAACCCACCCATCACATATTGCAGCGCTGCAACTGGCAGAGCAAGTGAGTCTTCGTACAGATGGCGAGTTGACCATTAAGATATATCCGGCAAATGCACTAGGCTCTCCTCCAGAACAATTGGAGCAGACGATACTCGGTGCTATTGATATGAACTTGCCTACTCAAGGAGCTTTGGATAAATACGAAAAAGCATTTGCAACAGTCATGAGTCCATTTGCCTTTCGCGACTACAAACACGCACATGCGGTGCTCGATGGCCCATTCAATGATTGGATTGCTCCTAAATTAGAGAAAAAAGGGCTTGTCCTAATGTCTAATTGGGAATATGGCTTTCGCAATATTACCAACAATAAGCGCCCAATTAATGCTCCAGCAGACTTAGAAGGTATTAAGTTACGTACTCCACCAGAGATTCAGTTGGTGGCTGCAATGGAAGCTGCGGGTGCATCTGCTACGCAAATCGCCTTTCCTGAGCTACCAATGGCATTAAATTCAGGCGTGGTAGATGGTCAAGAAAACCCAATTAGTGTCATTTATCACTATAAGCTGTTTGAAATTCAAGAGCACTTAGCGCTAACACGTCACTCATATAACAGCATGGTTAATGTGATTAATAAGTCTTCTTTTGATCGCCTTAGTAAAGAGCACCAAGCCATTCTCATGGAGGAAAGTAAGTCTGCTGGTCAGCTAATGAGGAAATTGGTCTCTGAACAAGAAAGTGACAATCTTGCCGCTATGAAGAAAGCGGGATTGAAAATCACAGAGCCGGATCTGGCTGCCTTTAAAGCAAAGATGACCCCCGCTTATGAGCGCATTGCAGAGTATGCCGGTAAAGAGAACATGGATAAGTTCTTATCAATCATTAAATAATTAAATGCTTGTCTGGGCTCTATTCTATAGAGCCCATTATTACATAATCGGTAAGAGTAACTGTCATGCTTCCCCTCGCTATAATATTTGGATTAGTACTATTAATTTTCTTAGGTTTACCTATAGCAATCAGTTTAGGCTTTACAGCGGTTACGACCTACTTGGCACTTGATATGTCATTTTTGTTGCAAATGTTGCCCCAGCGCATGTACTCAGCAACCACTTCTTTTACGCTCCTGGCTATCCCGTTTTTTATATTGGCGGGTAGTTTAATGAACACAGGGGGGATAACAGAGAGGATTTTTCGTTTCGCCGGCGCTTTGGTCGGGCACATAAGAGGGGGGCTGGGGCAAGTTAACATAGTCGCTAGCCTTATATTCTCTGGCATGTCAGGTTCCGCTGTTGCCGACGCGGCCGGTTTAGGGCAAGTGGAACTGAAAGCTATGAATGATAAAGGCTATGACCCAGTATTCTCCGCAGCAGTAACTGCGGCATCTTCTACCATTGGTCCGGTTTTTCCACCCAGTATACCGTTCGTCATTTACAGCAGTATTACCGGAGTATCCGTTATACAACTATTTTTAGCGGGTGTGCTTCCCGGGTTGTTAATGGCTCTAATGCTGATGGTCGCTGTTTATGTCGTGTCTGTTGTCAGAAAATATCCCAAAGAACCGAGAGCTTCCCTTAAAGAAATTGTTATATCAGCTAAAGAGTCGGTTTTACCGCTACTCACGCCGGTGATCATTATTGCCGGAATTATGGGAGGTGGGTTTACCCCTACTGAAGCAGGGGCAATCGCTTGTATCTACGCGGCTTTTTTAGGGCTGTATGTCTATAAAGAAATTGCCGTCGCAGATCTGATTCCTATCTTGTGGGAAACGCTCAGACATACACTCAGAGTCATGTTTGTCATTGCTGCTGCCGGTTTCTTTGGCTGGCTACTTATTCAGCAAAATGTTCCTGATAAGTTAGTTGAATTATTACTGACTATAAGTGACAACAAGTACATCACCCTTGGCATTATCGTCGCCATTCTTCTGGTACTTGGCATGTTTCTCGAAGGCATAGCCATTATCGTGATTGCGGTTCCGCTGTTTATGCCTGTGGTCACTAGTTTAGAAATAGATATGGTGCAATTTGGAGTGATTATGATAATGACTTCTATGCTCGGGCTTTTAACCCCGCCAGTCGGTATGGTTTTATTTGCTGTATCCAGTGCGTCAGGTGTATCCATAGGCGTTTTGTCAAAAGAGCTGTGGCCTTATTTTATTGGCATCTTTGTGGTGCTGATGATGGTGACTTACATGCCATCGATTTCAACATTTCTTCCAAATATGATGATGGGAGGTTGATAATGAAAATATTAAATTATATTGAAAATCACGTGTTTAGAGTTTTATCGGGTATTTCAATTGTCGCTCTCTTGTCAATATTGTTGCTGATTTTGATCAACGTATTTGGGCGTTACTTTGAGCTCTATACACTCAGCTGGATAAATGAAGTTATTGAAATTATTTTTTCCTGGATGGTCTTTATGGGGGCAGCGGCACTTTGGATGAAACATGATCATTTTCGTGTGGACTATTTAAGCAAGAAGCTTGCTCATACCAAGCTAGGGTGGTTCTTAGATGTCTTTATTGTGTCAGCTTGTTTGTTTTTCTTGGTGATATTGACATGGCAAGGATTGATGTTGACGGTAAAAGCGGGAGCGATAACACCCGTTTTGGAAATTCCCACTTTGGTTAGTTATGCCAGTATTCCGCTGTCGGGTCTGATTATGTCTTTTTATAGTATGCGTGATTTGCACGCATTGTTTACGGGTGGCGAGATTGATTGTGAAGCTCTCGTTATTGATGATGTTTAATAATAGAAGAAGGTTAATACAATGATTTATGATGTTCGTACATATACTTGTCGTCCAGGTACCATTAATAAGCATCTTGCGCTGTATGAAGAATTTGGCCGCGATGTGCAGTTTAAGCACTTAGGTGATCCGCTGGCGTATTTGATTACAGAAACAGGTGCGTTGAATTCCTATATGCATATTTGGGTATATGACAGCGTAGAAGATCGCTCTGCTAAGCGAAAACAAATGCAAATCGATCCAGACTGGAAGAAGTTTTTGAGCATCAGCTCTGAAGCAGCCTATTTAGTCAGCCAAGAGAATAGAATGATGACCCCGGCTTCCTTTGCTACAGCGAAAAGATAGTTAGTGTTCGAGCAAGTCGCTTGCTGTTACCAAGCATATTTGTACTAGTTCAGTCTGAATTTGATCTTCTCCCACTTATCAAAGTGATGGATTAATTTAGGTTTGAGCTAGTGCTAATAAGTGTATAAATAAAGCCACTGTGCAGACCTCTTCTTTGTTTTATTGATCAATAGACTGAGAATAGCCATAAATTTTGGCCTGTTCTAGTATGAAATATATCCGCAGAACCCCGTGGTAGCTTTTGCACGTATAAAACAGTTGTACCTGGAATAGGGCTGTTATGCAGATTATGTTTCAACGTTGTTAATACCATGTGGTATTTTGGCATGGGTCGGGAAATTGCAGGCAGTGTTGCTGAAGTTCATAGGTCTCTGATTCTGCTAATAGCTAGAGAATTTAGCTATAACAATCGAGCTACTTGGCTGTGGACTTCATGATTAGCCGGAACTCCAACCCCGTATGTTTTTCTGTTCTTGTTTCGTAGCGATTGGGAAATAGCTCAAAGAAATCAGAGAGTTTGGTTAATTTATAATTTCGAGTATCAAAGTCTGGTTGTACGCGTTTTATATAGGCGCCGACTTCTCCTAATTTTGCCCAGCCGTTTTCATCGCGATAGTTTTGCCACGCATTGTGCATGATTCTCCACAGATCTTTATTGGCTTCGCCATTTTGCTGGCTGCCATCCATGCTTGCTAATTTTAAATCACTTTCCGGCATCTCTTCATTGTTTTCTAAATTTTCAATAGCGACAAAATTATCACAGGCATTCCTAAAGGAGATTGGAGTTTTATATTGACCTACACCTATGACCTGTATTTCAGACTCTCTCAGTCTGGCCGCTAAACTGGTAAAGTCACTATCGCTGGACACCAGTGCAAATACATCAAAGCGATCACGATATAACAGATCCATGGCATCTATTATCATCAGCGAATCCGTGGAATTCTTTCCAGTGGTATAGGCAAACTGTTGCCGAGGTTGAATGGCTAATGCATTCAGAGGTCTGCGCCAATATTTCAAATTCTCGCTGGAAAAATCGCCGTAGGCTCTTTTAATAACAATTTGTCCAAAACTTGAAAGCTCTTGCATGATCATGGGTAGTTTAGAGTGAGGAGTATTATCTGAGTCAATCAATACGGCAATTTTCTTGTTATTTGTGTCATTCAACATGGACACTCCTTTAAATCGATGACATGAGACCAAAAGGTTGCTTATCTGATAAATATGGCAGAGAGAGATACCCCTAACAGGTAGTTGCATTTTCTATTGAGTGTATTTTTTTAAGTACTTTAAGGCTGCACCCGATGCAATTATTTTCGCCATAGCTGCGTTAAACTGATCTCTCTGGGCGGCAAAATCGGACTTCCTTGACAGCGTAATATAGGATTTCTTTTTAACATCATCAAAGCGATAGGCTTTTCTGAAGTGGCCTTGTAACTGGTGTTTAGCGATTAGATAATCGGCTACCGCCTCATCCATGATAAAAGCCTGCACCCTTTTATTATCCAGTAGCATAAGCTGCTGTAATTCTTCAGCGACGCTATAGCGGCGAAAGTTTGTCTCTTCATCAAACTTTATCGCGTACTTTGTGCCTTTTACCACCGCTATAGAAGCTAAATTGTAGAGGTCTTGAAACTGGTTAATGTTTGTCGGGTCAGCTTGATTGACATAAATGAGTTTGTCGCTGGTTTTATATTCGGGCTCTAAGTAGTGTAAAAATAATTCGCGCTCTGGACGTTTTAACAAAGTCCCCATCAAATCGGCTTTGCCCTCTTTCATCAATCGCAGGCAGCGTGTGCGCGAGCAGGGGATAGTGGTTAGCTCAAGATGCAACAACTGGGCTAAATCTCTGGCGATATCAACGACCACACCGGATGCATTCATCTCTTGATCAACAATAGCCCAAGGTGGCCAGTTCATGACAGCCAACTTGATTTCCCGAGCGTTTGCAGACTCTATAAAAGACATGTTGAGTAGTAAGTAGAGAAAGATTGATTTTAGGGTGTATCTCATCTTTATAAGCCTTTTTATGGATACCTATATTCAATATAAGAGCTTAGGGGATAAATGCAAGTTTCAGTAACATTTAGGGAGTCGCCATAAGATCCCTGTCATATTTTTTACTTATGGTCAGTAGTTGGCGACCATTGTAAGCGTAGCAATACAGTGTCGAGGAATGGACACCAATGGCCATTTCTTGGTAACTAGGCTCAGGTTGTTATATCGCTACATTCTGGATGAGCAAGATGAGCCTTTATCGCGACTCAAAATGATTGAAGGTGCTATCTGCTTAAGGGGAAAAGCATATTGATAAAGGCAGCCAAAAGCGCTTCTGGTGAAGCGCTTTAGTTGTGGATGGAGAATTGTTTAAATCTGCCAACAGTAAGCGTTTTGTAGTTTTAAGAAACTTTTGGCCTATTTATGCTAGGTCAAAGCGGTCTGCATTCATCACTTTATTCCAGGCACTGACAAAGTCGGCGAGGAATTTTTCTTTAGCATCATCACTGGCATAGACTTCGGCAATTGCGCGCAGGATAGAGTTAGAACCCAATAATAGGTCGACGTCTGTTGCGCTCCACTTTGCGGCACCGGTTCTTAGATCATTACCTTGATACGAGTTCTTACCGGTTTTATTCCACTTAGTGCCAATATCTAAGAGATTGACGAAGAAATCATTGCTTAATGTTTCAGGTTTGTCAGTGAATACACCGTTGCTAATACCATTCGTATTGGCGTTTAACACCCGTAAACCGCCAATTAATACGGTCATTTCTGGTGCACTTAAGTTGAGTAGCTGGGCTCGATCGACCAATAAATCACCCGCTTGAAAACCAGTTTTGGTCGAGATGTAGTTACGAAATCCATCGGCGATAGGATTGAGTACTTCGACGGATTCTATATCTGTCTCAGCTTGGCTCGCATCAGTGCGGCCGGCAGCAAAGGGAACGCTAATGTCACTGCCCGCTGCTTTTGCCGCTTTTTCAATGGCGGCAGCTCCGGCGAGTACAATCAAGTCTGCTAGTGAGACTCTCTTGCTTTCGGCGGTTGCATTGAAGTCACTTTGAACGCCTCTGAGTGCAGTCAATACAGTTGCTAGTTGCGCAGGGTTGTTTATTTTCCAGTCTTTTTGAGGTGCCAGAGCAATGCGAGCGCCATTGGCTCCGCCGCGTTTATCACTGTTACGGTATGTGGCAGCGGATGACCAGGCAGTATTCACCAATTGGCTCACAGACAAGCCTGTCGATAAAATTTTAGCTTTTAGCGCTGTAATGTCTGCCTCATCAATTAACAGATGATCAACTTCGGGAATGGGGTCTTGCCATAATTGTGGTTGCGCGGGTACTAATGGTCCCAGTCCTAGGCAATATGGACCCATATCCCGGTGGGTTAGTTTATACCATGCGCGCGCAAATGCATCGGCAAATTGATCGGGATGCTGATGGAAGCGGCGAGAAATTTTACCGTATTCAGGATCCATACGCAGCGCTAAATCACTGGTAAACATAATCGGCAAATGTTGTTTGTTGCGGTCGTGGGCGTCTGGAACATTCGCCGCTGATGCATCCGTGGGTATCCACTGCGTGGCCCCGGCAGGGCTTTTGACCATATCCCAGTCATAGCCAAAAAGAATGTCGAAGTAGTGGTTGTCCCACTGGGTTGGCGTGTTTGTCCAAGCCCCTTCTAAGCCACTGGAAATAGTGTCGGCACCTTTGCCGCTCTTGTAGTTGCTGGTCCAGCCAAAACCTTGTTCTTCAATGCCCGCACCTTCAGGTTCTACACCAACATGCTCGGCATCTCCCGCGCCGTGAGCTTTGCCAAATGTATGGCCTCCAGCAATCAATGCAACCGTTTCTTCATCGTTCATGGCCATGCGGGAAAATGTTTCACGAATGTCACGCGCAGAGCCCAAAACACTAGGCTCACCATTGGGGCCTTCAGGATTAACGTAAATTAAGCCCATTTGCACAGCGGCTAAGTTACCTTCTAGTTCTCTGTCACCTTTATAGCGTTCATCGTTGAGCCACTCACCTTCAGGGCCCCAATAGATGTCTTCTTCAGGCTCCCAAATATCGGCGCGACCGCCGGCAAAACCAAAAGTTTTGAAGCCCATTGTTTCTAGGGCGACGTTGCCAGTGAGGATCATTAGGTCAGCCCAAGATATTTTTTGACCGTACTTTTGCTTAATAGGCCAGAGTAAGCGGCGTGCTTTATCGAGGTTAACATTGTCCGGCCAACTGTTGAGAGGCGCAAAACGCTGATTACCGGTACTTGCACCACCGCGGCCGTCACCCGTGCGATAGGTCCCCGCACTGTGCCATGCCATGCGAATAAAGAAAGGGCCATAGTGCCCGTAATCTGCTGGCCACCATTCTTGGGAATCGGTCATCAATTCGCTAAGATCACTGATCAGAGCATCTAAATCTAATTTTTGAAATTCATCTGCATAATTAAAATCATTCGCCAGTGGATTTGAGACGGAGGTGTTTTGATGGAGAATTTTCAGGTCGACTTGATTCGGCCACCAGTGCTCGTTTTTAGAAGGTGGGTGTTTATGGCCGTTTTTAGTGCTCATCACTGGGCACTTATCAATATCGCTCATGTCATTTAACTCCTTTGGTTTTGATTATGTTAGAACTTACCCGTTAAAACCTTGGTTATAAGTCAAGAAGACGGCTCATAACAATCATGATATGAAGCCTGTGCAATATACTCTGTAGTGATTGTCTGAAGCCTTAAAGATAGCATTGCAGAGCATTGCTGGCTAATTGGCAATACCCATGGCGTTGATAGCTAAAGTGTATGCATTGCGGTTACAGCACTGTCACTGGGTGAGTTTTTCAAGTAAAGAAATGCATGACATCTTGTTGGTGTACCAGTGGTGCTGTTGTCTGTAAAGAGTGGGGCATTTTATCGATACTATAATCTGACTAGCTTGAAACTGTGATTTTAAGATTCACTTTGCAAGCAAAACATTTGTGTAAATAATTGAATTTATTTATTTAATAATTGTTATAGCGTTGTGTAGTTATGTTGTTAAGGTCTGAAAGCGCCTTAGTGCATGTCGAATAATTTATGCTTAATGATGACTTAGTCAATAGCTCAATCGGTACTTAGATTTTACAATTCACCTACAATCGTCATAGAGTTTGCAGATCAATGTTATTCAATAATAGTAGCGTTAAACTTGATTCAATTCATGGTTAAAATAGGAAAAATTCATAAGTTAAGAGTTCATTGACCAGCATAGCCACTCCCGAGGGCAACAATAAACATTGCAAAGCCAAAAAGGGCTGTATGTGGGCTGGTATTCATTGGCGATTGGGTCGAGTGTGCATTAAAGCTATAGAACTGTCGCCAACGCTGTAGCTAATTATAAGCATATCTGCTTAGTTCGACATATTGGCTACACTATCACGCTTTATGGTATTCACTACACTGCCGACCTTTTCAATCGTCACTGAAATCTCATCCCCATCACGTAGTGCCTGCGTACGCCCAGGCGTACCCATATAAATCAGATCTCCAGGCTGTAAGGTGAAATATTGGCTGAGATAACTGACCACTTTGGCCGGTTTGTGGATCATAAATTGGGTATTTTCACGCTGTACTATTCTGCCATTGAGTGTGGTGGTGAGCAGCAGGTTATTGTAATCCACGCCTTTGGCAATCACCGGACTAATGGGGCCAAAACCATCGCTGGCTTTGGCGCGCATCCATTGCAGATCACTGCTCTGCCAGTTGCGCTCAGTTATATCGTTACCTGTGGTCACGCCAAAAATTACTGCTTGGGCCTCTGCCTCTGTGACATTTTTTGCTCGCTTACCGATCACCAATACAAGTTCTCCTTCAAAATGCACATTGGTGGCATCTGCGGGTAAGTGAATGACTTCACCCGATAGAATCAGCGCAGTTGGCAGTTTTAAGAAAAGCGGAGGAGGAGCGTTAGTAGGCGATGACATATGACTGGCAAAATTCATACCCACAGCAAATATCTTCTGTGGGTCTGTGGGTAACATTAGCTTAACGCTGCTAAGAGGTATAGGCTGACCACGGGCCGTCAGTGTGCCAAACAATTCTCCTGCCAGTGGCTGAATCTGTTGATCAATAATCTCACCGTAATTAACCTGCTGCTGGAATTGATAACGGACAATATGTTGCACTTGTGCTTGGCAAATTGAAGATATTATTAGCATCCATCCCAGCATAATTGCTCTCATCAGTTAGCTCCTTTATCGGTAAACACGGATCGGCAGTGACCGTATGTGAATGATTTATCATCTGAGCCCTTCGTTTATAAAGCAAGGAGGGCTAAAGGCTACAGCTTATTAAATAGGCTTTCTTAGATATTTACTGTGATTGTAAAAGATTTGAATTAGAAATGAGAACAAATATTTTATGAACATAAAATGAACTAGTTAAAAGAATAGATAAGTATTCGCCTCTTTTTCTTTGGAAGATAGAACAGCCTAATCAGGCTTTTGACGCCCTCACGTACAGATCTTTGCTATCGGTTGCGCGCTACACTTTAAGTCTTTCAATATGTCAATCTAGATCATTATGTTGCCATTCAATTAAGTGACTCATTTAGTTTGATTTTTAAGGTTAAAGTTGATTGTGAGATGATGGAGATTACATGAAAGGTCATCATTGCATTTTCTGAAACCAAGTCATAAACACTGCAGTAATCGGTGAATATAATTTATTGATTGTCTGCTTGTCATATTTAAGCGCCATTGAGGCAGGTTTTTGCGCATTAAGCATCATTAACTTTATTCAGAACAATACGGCTCAGAGGCCGCTTCTGAGCCCTGTCGATCGAATGACATTAGGTCTTGGAATTTGGAATATGTACTATGCACTATGTAGGTAC
>Ga0209396_1003476_pt1 | contig 15892 bp, 14 predicted proteins | sample GOMGulsemesocosm_6_FD_184638 | JGI IMG/M metagenome (GOLD analysis project Ga0209396, IMG submission 184638) | Methane-oxidizing microbial communities from mesocosms in the Gulf of Mexico - GOM8C Gulf of Mexico (SPAdes) (version 2) | ecosystem: Environmental > Aquatic > Marine > Cold seeps...
TTAGTTCATTAAATTCTAATGAAATTTGCTCAACAACAGGGGCGATCATTTTACATGGGGCACACCAAGGGGCATAAAAATCAATTAACACCTTACCTGGGTGTTGTTCAACTTCACTCGCAAACTGTTCACTGGTTACTTCATTTACATTACTCATTATTATTCCTACTCGTATCGTGATATTTCAAAAGAGTGGCTAGTCTATATGAGCGTGCTTTACTTGATTAGCCTGTTCCAATAGAATTGATTGTTCTGTTTGTAGGACAATGTTTGGTGTTAATATGCAAAACCTAGATAATTTATCACTGTTTTTGAGCATCGTTGAGTCAGGATCACTTACTGGAGCCGCGAAAGCGTTAGGAATACCAAAGTCTAAATTAAGTCGTCGTTTAGCTTTACTAGAAAATGAAATAGGCAGCCAATTAATAGTAAGAACCACACGTTCACAGCAATTAACCGAAACTGGTGAGCAACTTTTTAGAGCCTGTAAACCTCATGTTGAGGCATTAAAAAGCATAGAAGCGAGTATAAGCGACTTTATTTCATTGCCTAAAGGTAAATTAAAAATATTGTTGCCGTTAGAGTTTTTTAACCAAGTAATGGCTGAGCTTATTACTGAATTCGCATTGCTATACCCAAATATCTCTGTCCATTGTCAGCATTATTCAGAAGAAATCCCCGAGCATGACCTAACATTTGATTTGATTTTTGTTTTACATGAACAATCTCTTCCTCCATCAAATTGGATAGCTAAAACACTGCTAAGTTTCCCTCAAGCAATTTATGCCTCAACAAAAAGAGCGATTGGAAATACCATACAACCAAAACAATTATTAGAGCACAATTGTCTTTTGTCACAAGAAAATCAGCAATGGTTTTTTCGTGGAAACGATAACACCATGGTGATAAAGCCTAAAACATATATGGTTTTATCAAGTCCAGAAATGCGCCTCGCTGCGGTAAAACGAGATTTAGGTATAGCAAAATTACCTGATTATTTGATTAACAACGACAAAGGTCATGACTTAATTAAACGGGTGCCGTTAGGGAACTCACCTGTTGCACAGCAGTTATCTGTTTTGTATCAAAGTAGAAGTATTGCTAAAAAAACGCGTTTATTTCTAGACTTTTTCCAAAGTAATATTGGCTGTTTACCGTTATAATTAATTTTATTGTACAAAAGAGGGATTTATCATTGATTAGGATAGCTATAATAAAACTCTTTTGTTTTTGTGTTGTTTTCTCTCATCAAAGTTTTGCTGAAACAATTAATTTAGTTGCAGAGGCATTTCCTCCGCAAACACACAGTAACGGAACAGGTCAGCAATTTGATATTGCTAAGGCAATTTTTGAACCTTTAGGGTATTCAATTAATATTGAAGTATACCCTTATCGTCGTGTTCTTTATTTACTAAAACATAAGCAAGTTGACATAGCTGTTGGCGTTGCAAAAGTTGATAATACAGAGTTGTTATTTTCTGAACAACCACATGACAGTGATAACTTAGTGGCTATTTATCCTAAAACTAACAAAGTTATATGGCAGGGAGTTAACACATTACACGGAAAGAGGCTTTTGTTTATAGCTGGATTAGCTGAAGGTTTATCTATGGATTTAAGCTTATCCGACAATACAGTGAGTGAAGTTAATACTCGAGAGCAAGCGTTGAAGAAATTACTGTTAGGCCGAGATGACTTTTTAATAGACTGTGAATGTGGTTTTTTCCTTGATGAAGTAAAGTCTTATCGTTCAAGGTTTATGGTCAAAAGTATTGGCTTTATTAAAATCTTTGCAGCTTTTGCTAATACAGAAAAGGGATTGAAATTAAAAAATATTTGGCAAGATGAATTCCCTAAATTCATAAAAACAGATAAAGCACGTGAAATATATAAAAAATGGGGATTAATGCGTGAATACAAGATTCTACTTGAGGTCATGCAAAAAGAAGATAAGAAAGTTTGATTCCAAATATGGGGGCAAATTGTAACGGCCTTCAGGTCTCGTGTTAAATATTTGGCCAAGCTAAAGTCCAAGGGCAGCTAAGTTCATTTAATGACAATCCTTCTGTAAAATATTCACCACTACTCGGAGGTAATACATATTGAAAAAGCTGGTCGTTAATATTAAAACGTAGCGCATAAGCATGTAAATATCCGCGATGCTCTGACATGGTACTTTGAGTTGCATAACTAGGATCACCAAGTATTGGTGACCCTATACTTGATAAAGCAACTCTTAATTGGTGAGTTTTACCGCTATGTGGTTTGAGTACATATAAGCGTCTTCCTGCAGTTAACGGGTAAGAAAAAAACTGCGTCGTCGCAGGGTTTTCTTGACTCCGTAATAATTTCCACATACCACGTCGGCTTTTAGCCATATCACCTTTGATCAAACCTTGTTTCTTTTTGGGCTTTTTATCACTAATAGCAAGATAATATTTTTCTACTTTATGCTGTTCAAATAACGCTTGAAACTGTTGAGCAGTCGCTAAATTTTTAGCAAAAATAATTAGACCTGAAGTCATTTTATCAAGGCGATGAACAGGGTATAGATCGTCAAATTTTGCTTTCTGCTTCCCCATTTTCTTTATTTGATTGAAAAATCCATTATCAATATCTCCTTCATCATGAAAGTTAACATCATGAGGTTTTTCAACAATGATGAAATCATCGTTTTCATCAATAATATTTATCGTCTGCATTTAAGAGAGACCTAACCCAACAATAATATAAAGAATTATGGTGAGTATTGCGCCAAATAGTGCATAAGGTAATTGTGTTTTGACATGCTCAAAATGGTCACAACCACTGGCTATTGATGCAACAACTGTGGTATCTGAAATAGGTGAAGCATGGTCACCAAAAACACCACCACCTAAAACAGCCGCCACTAAGAATTCTATGGGTAAACCACTTTGCTGAGCAATAGGCACTGCGATAGGTACAAGTATTGCAAAAGTTCCCCAAGAGGTTCCTGTTGCAAATGCCATTAAGGCAGCTGCAAGGAAAATAACAGGGGCCATTAAAAATAAAGGTAATTCAACATTAAGCAAATCGCTGACGTAAACACCTGTACCTAAACCCTTTATAGCATCGCCAAAAGCGAATGACAAAACCAAAATAGCAACTGCAGGGAACATGTGTTTTATGCCCTGCATTGAGCTTACCGCGATTTCCTTCATATTTAGTAGTTTGTGATAACTTACTAATAGAATAAGTAGGATGAGTGAACTAGTAATTGACCAAAAAACCGAAAATGAACCAGAGCCTTTACGAATCTCACCATCACCAGTTACCCATAATAAAACGAGCGTCATCACTAATAATGACAATAAAGGTAACCACATAACATGTGCCGGTGCTAATTTACTCACTTGTTCTTTAGTTTGAGCTTTTACCAGGGATTCTGCCTTTTTCATTGGGCCGAATACTTTGCCGCTGTAAGCGGTGTAAAAAGCGAGTAAAATAGCTATTATTGCATAAAAATTATAAGCGACTGTACCAATAAGAATACCAACTGAATCGGGCAGTTGGTAGTCATCTAGTAGACCTAATACGTAAGCCCCCCAGCCATTAACAAGCAGTAAAATACTCACAGGTGCGCAGGTTGAATCGATAAGGTAAGCGAGTTTAGCGCGGCTCATTTTGTACTTATCAAATAATGTTTGACTCGCCATGCCAGCCGTAAACATACTTAAATTGGTATCAGTAAAAATACTGCTACCAATAATGGTAGGTAACAAACTTGCTTGACGGGAGTTTTTTACTAAATTTAAAGATGACAGTTTTTCGATAAAACCATTTACCGCACCTGATGTATTCATCAAGGTGACTAAAGCACCAATTAATAGGCTAAAACTTATAATGTAAATATTACCCAACGAGGAAAAAACACCAGTAATAGTAAAGAGTCCATTAGTGACGCCGCTGGCAACTTGCCAGTTCGCAGACATTATTGTTGCTAAAATTACGCCTGACAATAAAGCTAATAATGCATTTTTTCGCCAAATAGCAATAACAATGGCAATTAGGGGGGGTAGTAATGATAAAGGACTATCTTGCATGATTTTATATGATTTCTTATTATTATTTTATTGAGACACTTTACCGTAAGCTTGTATGTTTAGAAACTCCTTTGATGAGTGATTAGTTTTTTTATTTGAAAATTATAATAGAGTTCAACGGTCTGATCTTTTTTGGAAACTAGCTTTAATTATATATAAATAACAATAAGCTCATTATTTAACGCAATAAAGCATTGAAAAGTTAATTATTACCCTCAAATAGTGGATAACAGTTCAGTTCAATGTATCAGGGATCATTTTGAAAAAATCTTATAACGACTATATAACAGCATTTGGCCAAGATGAGCATTTAGCCTCTTTAACAGGAATTGGACGTGGTATTGAACGTGAGGCATTGAGAGTCCTTCCTGAAGGGAAACTTTCATTACAGCCACATCATGAAAATTTAGGCGCAGCGCTAACGCACACTAATATTACTACTGACTACGCTGAAACTTTGTTAGAGTTTATAACTCCAGTGAGCTTTAAACCTGAGACGGTTATTGCACAACTACAAGACATTCAAAAATATACGTTAAGTCAAATGGATGGCGAATTGCTTTGGCCGATGAGCATGCCGTGCTTTGTGGATAACGAAGATGAAATTCCACTTGCTAATTATGGTTCTTCAAATGTAGGCACCATGAAAACTGTTTACCGCCAAGGTTTAAAAAACCGCTACGGTAGTATGATGCAGGTTATTTCTGGCATTCATTTTAATTTCTCTTTTTCACAAGACTTCTGGCAAAGCATGCAGAAAATTTCTGAAAATAAAGCGCCATTGAATGATTATATTTCCCAACAATACTTTTCATTATTACGAAATTATAAACGGTATTGTTGGTTGATCCCGTACCTTTATGGCAGTTCGCCAACAATCTGTGCATCGTTTTTGAAAAATAAAACTACAACATTGCCATTTAAAAAATCAGAAAGTGGCTATATGTATCTTGAATACGCAACATCATTGAGAATGAGCGATTTAGGTTACACGAATAACGAGCAATCCTCGTTAGAGATTTGTTATAACGATTTAGACGGTTATTTAGACGGCGTACAAAATGCAATTAACCTTCCATCGCAGAAATTTGCAGAGTTAGGCGTGAAGGTTGATGGCAAGTATCAGCAATTGAATAGCAATATTCTACAAATTGAAAATGAACTTTACGCACCTATCCGCCCGAAGCAAGTGGCAAAAGCAGGAGAGAAACCGTCAGAAGCGCTACGAAATAGAGGCGTTGAATATATTGAAGTTCGCGCTCTTGATGTCAATCCTTTTTCAGATACCGGTATTAGTCTTGAGCAAGTTTACTTCCTTGATATATTTATTACTTTTTGTGCTCTATCAGAAAGCCCGTTGTTTAGCTGTGAGCAGCAAACAATGTGTGATAAAAATATGGATGAAGTCGTTATTCGTGGTCGAGATCCTAAATTATTACTCAATGATAATGGCACTGCAAAGTCAGTTAAAGAATGGGGAAATGAACTTTTTCAGCAGATGCAGCAAGTAGCTGAGTTATTAGATAATGCTCACGGGCATAAAAAATATAGCGAAGCATTAGCGAATGAACAGCAAAAGTTACTTGATCCAAGTTTAACTCCTTCAGCAAAATTGCTTGATTGTGTGGTAAATCAGGGGAAAAGCTTAACGAAAATAGCGCTGCAGAAAGCAGAAGATTATCGTCAACAATTAATGTCTAATGATTATCAAGTTTATAATGAGCAATATTTTACAGACTCTGTAATGGCGTCCCATAAAGCTCAAAAAGAAATTGAAGCGAATGATGCCGTTGATTTTGATGAGTTTTTAGCTGAATATTTTACAGAATAATATTTACAGCACATAACATGGAAACAAAAAAAAGCGCGTTAGGCCAACGCGCTTTGAATATACCCTTGAAATACAAGGATATATTGACCTCATCAGTATCGTGTTGTTCATTACTAACCGCTCGTTTCCCCTTATAAAACTTCAACAAACTATTCAAAACGTAAAACTCTATAAATCACTTTTTCTGAAATATAAAATTATAAAAGCAAAAAAAAGGCAAAAAAAAGCGCATTACTTAATAAAGAATGCGCGATAAAAACATGAAACACTAAGGGAAATATAAAAGTCTCGTAAAGTAAGAGTGCAAACTCTCTATTTAGTTCAATTAGTTTTATTTTTATTATAAATAAATTATAAAAGCAAAAAAAAGACAAAAAAAGCGCATTACTCAATAAAGAATGCGCGGTAAAAACATGAAACACTAAGGGGAAATATAAAAGTCTCGTAAAGTAAGAGTGCAAACTCTCTATTTAGTTCAATTAGTTTTGTCTTTATTATAAATAAATTATACAAATAAAAAAAAGACAAAAAAAAGCGCATTACTTAATAAAGAATGCGCGATAAAAACATGAAACACTAAGGGAAATATAAAAGTCTCGTAAAGTAAGAGTGCAAGCTTTCAATTTAGTTCAATTAGTTTTGTCTTTATTATAAATAAACTATACAAATAAAAAAAAGACAAAAAAAAGCGCATTACTTGAAAAAGAATGCGCGGATAAAACACTAAAGGAAACATAAAACTCTCATATAGTAAGAGCGCCGATAAACGTATAAGTTCATAAAATATTAAAAAATATTTTATGGCGGTAAACATCCCAAATTATCTAGTTGGTATAACATGATCTTTCTGGCATTATATTGGTACCTAATTCAATAACGTATTGATGTTATGCCGATTATCAAATCAATTTTTCTTTCATTATTTAGTCTTATTTTATTATCAAGCTGTGCAACTCCACCGCCGAAAAACCCTGAAAATATTTGTGAAATATTTCGTGAACATCGTGATTGGTACTTTGCTGCTAAAGAAGCCCGTGAACGTTGGGGCGTTCCGATTCATGTGCCTATGAGTATGATGTACCAAGAAAGCTCTTTTAGAGCCGATGCTCTGCCACCAAGAGATTATTTGTTAGGCTTTATTCCATGGGGACGTGTTAGTAGTGCTTATGGTTATTCGCAAGCTAAAACGATGACTTGGGCTGATTACGTTCGAGAAACTGATAACTCAGGTGCAGATAGAGATGACTTTGAAGATGCTATTGATTTTATGGGTTGGTTTATTTATAAAACCCAAAAAATTAATAAAGTCTCTAAGTGGGATGCATATAATCAATATTTGAATTATCACGAAGGTTGGGGTGGTTTTAAAAACCGTTCTTATAAAAAGAAACCTTGGTTAGTGAAAGTTTCCCGTAAGGTTGATAATCGTTCTCGTAAGTACAGTAGTCAATTGAAAAGCTGTGAAGCTGATTTAAACCATGGTTGGTTATGGCGATTATTTTTTGGTTGATCTTTCATTGTTAAAGTGTGTATAAATAAATTTAAAAACATGATCTTTGAGAAAAGGATCATGTTTTTTTATTTTGTAGATGAAAAAATTTTCAGATATTGATTAAATAGCACTCAGCAGAAAGTTTGCTAAAATAATTGCATAAAGTATAAATAGCTCGTAAACATCGATGTTTTATATCATAAAAACTATTGTTAAAAAAACTTCAAAAATATACAAAAAAGCCATTGCATTATTTAAAGCTTAATTTCATTGGGCTGTGTTTTGTTATCCACAGAAATTGTGGAAGGATCACTAATAGATTATAGGGTGTGAGTAACTGTGTGGATAACTTTATCTCTTGTTGATATTATCCACAAAGTGGGCATTCAGTAGTCTGAACGATATTTGTGCTGACAGGGAGTTTTCTGATGTTATTTAAGATTACTATTTGTTAACAAATATTGAATTTGATGAATGTTAGCACTTACTTTTACATTATCTCTTCCTACCTTGCCTATAAATAACAATCATTATAAGAAACATTATCATCAAGTAGGCTGCTTTAATGTAAGGTACAAGTTTGATCCTTCGCATGAAGTTGGATAATTTTCTTATCTAAAACTCCAAACGATCGTAAAAGTCTTTTGCTTATATCGTAAAAGAAGAATAAATAAAAACCTCAAAGTATTAATTAAACCTCTTACTTTTCCTTGGGGATCTGTATATTGATAAGGGGCCCAATTCTCAGTATAAAGTGTTAATTTGGGTTTGTAGTCGAGTGATACTAATTTTGACTAGGCATATACGTCAGCGGTGAGAATTAGGGTGATAATATATAGAGAGTAATTAATTTTCAATATTACACTCACTAACAAGTAATACTTATTAGTGAGTATAAGAGCAAATTCAGATTTTACATAGTGCCACTATTTGATCTGCTCATTGCTATTTGGGTTATTATTTTGTTCACTTTTCCATAGCCGCCAGCTATAAATACATGGAATTAAAGCGGCTGGTAATACAGTGAATATAACTAAAGTGCCTAAATTATTAGTGGCTATAAACCAACTAGAAATGACTATAATTAAGCCTGACACCATAAATAACTTTCCTGCAAGGCGGTGTGTTTTCTGCCACACAGAGTCACTTGATAACGTCCAAGGAGTTCTAATGCCAATAAAAAAGTTACTTCTAGTTTTACCTAAATAGTTACCAACAATAATTAATAAAGTGCCAATCATTAAGCCAACAACCATCATCATGGGAACTTCAATACCATTAACCATTGCAATGTAGCTAACTTCAAAACTTATCATTAATAATGTTATAGCTACACTAAATGCTGCAATTGATTTTTGCGACAATTGTATATTTTTCTTGCGAGGGTCAAGCTTACTTAACACAGAGAAAATAGTTAAAATAACGATAAGTATTGTCGGTGGAAATATAAAAGCAATAGTAGCTTCAGCATATTTATCTACTTCGCCATCAATATTCCAATGGATCGGAAGTTGCAATCCATCAGGTAAACTATTGATCATATATAACGAAGTGAAAAGACAGATTATAGCGATCCCCCAACATAGCTTTAAAGTATTCATAATGACTCCTTATTCTCTGGTTTGTCGTTTTTCTTCTCGAAAAGATTAAATAGTCCATTCATTAAATCTTCTATAACACTGGTATTTAATGAATAAGTAATCCTTGTACCTTCTTTAATGGTAATCACTAAGTCTGCGGACTTTAAAACATTGAAATGGCCAGACAGTGTTGATTTTGCAACAGCTATTTGTTCAGAAATTTCTCCTGCAGACAAATCCTTTTCTTTTAGCAATGCTAATATTTGTCGCCTCACGGGGCTAGAAAGCGCTTGGTATGCATCTGACATTGTACTTATCTATCATAAATAAATCTTAATTCGTAATTTAGCGAAATTACGAATTAAAAGCAAGAACTGTATTTCGTAAAATTACGAAATATAGAGAGCATCTTTAAATAGTGACTAGCGGGCTTAGTTATTATTGTAATGATTACGTCTGAAGTCGGAAGGCAATTCACCAAAGAATAAGCGAAATTGTTTACTAAAATAACTATGATCACTAAAGCCTGATTCGTCACCGACTTGGGATATAGGCATATTGGTTTCTACTAGTAATTTACGGGCATTCTCAAGCCTGACCTCATTGATAAACTGTTTTGGAGTTTTAGTTAAGTATTTTTTGAAACGTCTTTCTAAAGCACTTACTGACAAATAAGCGACTTCAGCGAGTTCTTCAATCGTAAAAGGGTGTTGAAAGTTCTGTCGAATATAATCAACAGGTTCTTTTACAGCATCAACATTTGACAAGGCTTTGGCTTGCTTTTCTAAATGACGAGTAATGCCATAAGTACCAATAATATCGCCGCTTTCATTGGTGATCGCGCGCTTTGATGTTGCATACCAAGCGGTATCCCCCGATTGTGTCATATTCATCTCTAATCGTTCGGTAACATTTTTTCCTGCTAATATCTTCTCATCATCTCTAATAAATTGCTGTGCAATGTGAGCTGGAGAAAAGTCATAATCTGTTTTACCGATGATCTTCTCTATGCCTTTAACGCCTTTGTGTTCTATAAATGCCTGATTGGCATGTATAAAATTATGTGAGTTATCTTTAATCCAAAAAAGCACATCAGGTAATAGATCAAACATGCGAATCAATTGCTCGACCCCCATTTGATTGACAAAACTATCAAATTTTTTATCGTTCATTTCAACTCTATTTTATAATTTTACGTTTATTGAAAAATCAAACGCCGAATTTGTTGCATTAGAAACCGATTTATTAATAACACAGTTTTTCAATAAACCCCTATAGTATTTGTGAGTATTAATTTAAATGTGCTGAGTTTATTAATGAAAAAAGTTCGTATGGGTATGGTCGGTGGGGGACAAAACGCTTTTATTGGCGCAGTTCATCGTATTGCAGCGTTTATAGATGGCGAAATAGAATTGGTTTGTGGCGCATTCAGTTCAGATGAAGCACGCAGTAAAGCTTCAGGACTTTCACTTTATTTGCCCGAAAATCGTTGTTATGCGAGCTATGACGAAATGTTCAAAAGTGAAGCCTTATTACCCAAAGATGAACAAATGGAATTTGTTGTTATCGTTACGCCAAATCATTTGCATTTTCCTATTGCGAAAGCCGCAATAGAAAGTGGTTTCCATGTACTTAGTGACAAACCTGCGACGTTAAACTTATCTGAAGCTTTAAAACTAGAAAGCTTAATCAAACAGCATAACTGCCTTTACGGATTGACGCATACCTACAATGGCTATCCATTAGTAAAACAAGCAAAGCACTTAATTACTCAAGGCGATTTGGGCAATATTGTCAAAGTGGTTGTGGAATATAGTCAAGGCTGGTTGGCGTCAAAAGATGACGAACAAAGTAAACAAGCTAGCTGGCGTTTAGACCCTGAAAAGTCAGGCGTTAGTTGTTGTATGGGCGATATAGGTGTTCATGCCGCTAATTTAGCTGAGTATGTTTCTGGTTTACAAATAACAGCGGTATGTGCCGACTTAACCTCAACCGTTGCAGGGCGAACCTTAGATGATGATGGCACGGTTATGCTTAAATTATCTAATGGTGCTAAAGGTGTTTTATTGGCTAGCCAAATATCATTAGGCGATGAAAACAACTTAAAGCTACGTATTTACGGTGATAAAAAAAGTATTGAATGGTCACAACTTGAACCTAATACGCTATGGCTAAAATCGAACACGCAAGCAACATTACAAGTTCGCGCCGGTGTTGGTGAAATGTGTATTGAGGCTCAGCGGGCAATGCGCACGCCAGCGGGACATCCTGAAGGTTACCTAGAAGCATTTGCCAATATCTATCAGAATTTTGTTGCCCAGATCAGAGCTCACCATAACGGTGAAAAAAGCGATAATACTACTTTTGACGTGCCGGGTATTGAAGAAGCCGTTCGTGGTATGGCATTTATCGAGAATGTCGTGATGGCGAGTCAATCAGATTTAAAGTGGCACCCTTTTACTTTAGATCTAAATCAAAACCTTCCGGAGTAAAACTAAGATGACACAAATAAAAGGGCCCGGGATTTTTCTCGCACAATTTGTCCAAGACCAAGCACCGTTCAATAATTTAACTAACATTTGTCAGTGGGTGGCGAGTTTAGGCTACAAATCCGTACAAATCCCAACATGGGATAAACGCTTATTTGATTTGAAACTGGCTTATCAAAGCCAAACTTACTGTCAAGAGATTCAAGGCGTTGTCAGTGAAGCTGGCCTTGAAATTAGCGAGCTATCTACGCATTTACAAGGACAATTAGTGGCTGTTCATCCAGCTTACGATAAACAGTTTGACGGTTTTGCCGTTGAAGAAGTGAAGAATAACCCACAAGCTCGAATGCAGTGGGCAATAGAGCAAGTAGGTATGGCAGCAAAGGTCAGTGCTAACTTTGGTTTGAAAGCTCATGCTACTTTTTCTGGCGCTTTACTTTGGCAAACAATTTATCCTTGGCCGCAACGTCCTGCTGGGTTAGTAGAAGATGGTTTTGCTGAACTGGCAAAACGCTGGTTACCCCTTTTAAATAAATTTGAAGACGCAGGTGTCGACGTTTGTTATGAACTTCACCCCGGTGAAGACTTACACGACGGCGTTACTTTTGAACGCTTTCTAGAAGCTACCGGAAACCATGATCGAGTTAATATTTTATATGATCCTAGCCACTTTGTTTTACAGCAACTCGATTACCTAGCTTTTATTGATATTTATCATGAACGCATTAAAGCCTTTCATGTTAAAGATGCTGAATTTAGACCTAATGGACGCAGTGGCGTGTATGGCGGGTATCAAGATTGGCAAAACCGACCTGGACGTTTTCGTTCTTTAGGCGACGGTCAAATAGACTTTAAGCAAATTTTTAGTAAGTTAACTCAGTATGGTTTTGACGGGTGGGCGGTGCTTGAATGGGAGTGCTGCTTGAAACACTCTGATGATGGTGCCAAAGAAGGCGCGCCTTTTATTGCTAATCATTTAATTAGAACACCAGAACATGCTTTTGATGATTTTGCTTCTAGTGATGAAAACCCTTTATTGAACCGTGAAATTTTAGGACTTGGGCTTTAAGGTTGATAAAACCACAAGAGCTTAAATAGAAACAGGAACAGGAACAGGAAATTATGACAGCAGAAATTAATAAAAATAAGCTGTTTATTGCTAGCTGTTTAGCATTAACAGTAACAGCAATGACCTTTGCAATTAGAGCCGGGATTTTAGGGCAACAAGATTTTTCTTTATCGGATACCGAGTTGGGTTGGATAAATGCTATGGCATTTTTAGGCTTCCCTATTGCCACTATGTTTGGTGGCTTACTTTATAACTTTTTAGGTGCTAAAAAATTAGTGCTTATTGCCTTTGTTGGCCATATTTTGGGTTTAGTGTTAACGATGTCGGCAGAGGGATTTTGGACATTACTCATTTCCAGTTTTTTTATTGGTTTTGCCAACGGTGCCGTTGAGGCCGGTTGTAATCCATTAATTGCCGACATGTATCATAAAAATAAAACCACCATGCTTAATCGTTTTCATGTGTGGTTTCCTGGTGGCATTGTAATCGGAGCGCTAATTTCTAAAACCATGACTGATATGAGTTTTGGTTGGCAAGCACAAATTGCCATTATGCTCATTCCTACGGTTATTTATGGTTATTTAATTCTGAGTCAAAAATTCCCGACAAGTGAAAATATTGAAACCTCAACAGGTACAAATATTAAAGCGCTTTTCTCGCCGTTATTTTTATTTATGGCGTTTTGTATGACCTTAACAGCGACCAGTGAATTAGGCACGCAACAGTGGATCGAACGTATTCTTGGTGCATCAGGTGCTTCACCTATGTTAATGATGGCGATGATCACTGGAGTTATGGCAGTAGGGCGATATTTTGCCGGGCCAATAATCAATAAGTTTAATCCTGCTGGCGTACTGCTTTATTCTGCCATTGTTACCACTTTAGGCATTTATTCCATGAGTATAGCTACCGGTAATATGGTCTATGTTTCAGCTTTATTATTTGCACTGGGTGTTACTTATTTTTGGCCGACTATGATTGGTTTTGTTGCTGAAAATATTCCGCAATCTGGTGCATTAGGTATGTCGATGTTAGGTGGTGCCGGAATGTTTGCTGTGAGTATGTGGAACCCCGTTATTGGTGGTTGGATTGATAATGCTCGTCAACAAGCTTTAGCAGTAAATAGTTCACCTGAAGTAGCCGAACTCGCAGCCGGGCAAGCAACATTAGCGAATTTGAGTCTGTTTCCTTTGGTGCTTATTTTTGCTTTTAGCGCACTCGTCATTTTCATGCGTAAACAACGTCTACAACAAGGTGTTGTTGTATAACACTGACATAAATTGGTAAAAATTTAACGAAGAGAGTAACCATGAAAATACTCATTGTATTAATGTCGGCATTTTTAATTTTTCCCCCTGAATGTTTTTCTAAAAACATCGACAATGAAAAAGGAGTAAATATTTCAATGCCAGAAATAAGTGTGCAACTTTGGTCAGTAAAAGATGAGATAAAAGCTGATTTTACCGGTACGTTAAAGCAACTTGCAGCAATGGGATTTTCAGGTGTTGAGTTTGCAAACGGTTTCGGAGAGTTTGCGGATGAGCCGCAACGTATAAAAGCAATACTTGATAGTTTTGGTCTAAAGGGCAGCGGAGCTCATCTTTCATTTGAACAGCTCAACGATAAGAATTTTACGGAAACCGTAAAGTTTTATCAAATACTCGGTGTCGATATACTGATTGTTCCCTGGGACGAACGTGCTTGGCACTCTGAAGGTATAACAGAAGTGGTTACTTTGCTCAACAAACTGTCTAAAAAGTTGGCGCCGTGGGGCATGAAAATTGGATTTCACAACCACCAACATGAGTTTAATACTTTTAAAGGTTCTACCTATTGGGATTATTTAGCCCAAAATACCGTTAAAGACGTTATTCTTCAACAAGATGTGGGTTGGACAACCTTCGCAGGGAAAGACCCTGTTGATTATGTAAAACGTTATCCACAAAGAACGCTAACGACTCATTATAAAGCTTTATACCCTAAAGGTAGTCAAGGTAAGTTACCAATTATTGGTCAAGATACGATTGATTGGTTAACGTTATCAAAAACAAATATTGCTGTTGGTGGCACACTTTGGTTTGTTATCGAACAAGAAGAATACCCTAATGGTTTAACGCCGCTGCAAGCGGTAGAACAATCAAAAATCGGTTTAGATAAAATCCTTAAACAACTTTAATTCACTTTAAAAGAGTCAATTAATTCACTTTAAAAGAGTCAATAAATGAATAAATTAACATTCTCTAGAAAGTCAGTATGTAGTGTTATTAAAACAAGTTTCCTGTTGTTTTTTATCAGCACACCTATATTAGCTTCTACTCATGATAATACGCTGACTAAAGAAGAACAGTCTCAAGGTTGGCAGTTACTCTTTAATGGTGAAGATATGTCGCAATGGCGTAACTTCAAGAAAGAAACAATCAGTAATAAATGGCAAGTACAGCAAGGTGAAATGAGACTCATCGAAAAAGGTGCTGGCGATATTCTCACTAAAAAAACCTATGAAAACTTTGATTTGAAATTAGATTGGAAAATATCCATTGCAGGTAATAGTGGTATTTTTATTATGGCTGACGAAGTTGGCAGCCAAATATATTCTCATGCCGTAGAAGTGCAAATTCTTGATAATGAACGCCATAGCGATAATAAACTTGCTTCGCATTTATCAGGCTCAATTTATGATATCACCGCTTCACCTGTTCAGTCTCATAAGCCTGCTGGTGAATGGAATAGCGTACGTATTCTTATGGTTAATAAATCACTTAAGGTTTGGCAAAACGATGTACTCACTGCGGACATTGTTGTTGCAAGTGAAAAGTGGCAGCAGCTTGTCGCAAAAAGTAAATTCAAAAATTGGCAAGGCTTTGCTTTAACAGACGTCGGTCATATTGGTTTGCAAGATCATAACGATCCTGTTGCTTTCAAAAATATAAAAATAAAAGCGTTATAGCGCAGGGATAAATAATGAAAGATTTTGATTATGAAGTAGTGGTTGTTGGCTCTGGTGCTGGTGGGGCTATGGCTGCATATACGTTAGCTAAAGCTGGGCATAAAGTTTTAATGTTAGAAGCAGGTCGAGATTACGACCCGAAAACTGAAACGCCGATGTTTCAAACGAATGCCCAAGCACCACTTATGGGCGCAGGTAATGTTGATAAAGACTTCGGGTTTTATGATGCTACTGTTGATGGTGGCTGGCAGGTACCTAATGAGCCTTATACTACCGGTGATAATTCAGATTTTATGTGGTGGCGAGCACGGATGTTAGGCGGACGAACCAACCATTGGGGAAGATACTCATTACGTTTTAGTGAGCATGACTTCAAAGGAAAAACTCGTGACGGTTTAGGCGCAGATTGGCCATTTGAAT
>Ga0209396_1003479_pt1 | contig 15876 bp, 3 predicted proteins | sample GOMGulsemesocosm_6_FD_184638 | JGI IMG/M metagenome (GOLD analysis project Ga0209396, IMG submission 184638) | Methane-oxidizing microbial communities from mesocosms in the Gulf of Mexico - GOM8C Gulf of Mexico (SPAdes) (version 2) | ecosystem: Environmental > Aquatic > Marine > Cold seeps...
TCGTTTTTTCATAGCATTAAGTGAAAACGATTCATGTCTATATTGTTGTCTATTTTTAATTTCGTTTGCTTTTTCTCTTCCAATACCGTTATCTTTAATAACGCAAGAACCTATTTCATTTTCGCAATTGAATGATATCAATAGTTCTTTTTTTCCCATTTTGTGCAATAATCCATGGTGTATTGCATTTTCTAAAAACGGTTGAATTAATAAGGAAGGAATTAAAATTTCTTTATTAAAATTATTCTCTATAAGAAAAGAAAACTCATCTTTCATTCTTAACGATTCAAGCTTTAAATAGATATTTAAAAAGTTAGTTTCTTCATTTATAACCACATAATTTTTCTCAGAAAAAACTAACGTTTTACGAACCAAATCGGAAAACATTTCAATATAATCATACGATTTCTCAACATCTTTTTTTAATACTAATGCCTGTATTGAATTTAAAGAGTTAAAAATAAAGTGTGGATTCATTTGTGATCGTATAGCTTCCAATTTTGATTCAAAAACAGCAGTTTTCATATTTTGTATTTTTGACTCAATCTTTCCTTTCCTTTCCTTCCTTTTTATTAAAAAAATAAATAGAAATGACACCAATAGAACAATTAAAATTATAATTAGACTTACAAACCATAATTGAAACCAAAATGGTGCTAAAATTTCAAATTGATAATCTATGGTATTCGTTTCACCATTACGGTAACTTGCTTTTAAAACAAACTCATATTTACCTGGAGAAAGAGATGAAAATTCTATTTTATTAATTGATGTTTCTAATGTAATCCATTTATTAGAAATTCCGAGTAACTGATACTTAAATAGTGTTCCTGATTTTGTTTCTATATCCCTATAATCAAAATAGAATTCAACTTTATTCTCTTCATAAGAGAACATTGATTTTTCTGAATAGTTAATTTTATGAGAATTGATCAAAATAGAATCTAAATAAACATTTCCTAGTTCTTCTTTATTGTTTAATTGAATGTTATTTATTTCATACGAATAATAACCTTCCTTATCTATCAACCATACCTTATCTTTACTCAATGCAAAATTAACAACCCCGCTACTAAAAACACCTTCCTTAGGTCCTATACTAATAAAATCCCCCCTAATTAAATCATAAACCTGCAACCCTTTCACTGATAAAATAAATAATAAATCTTTATGAATTTCAAGCTTAATAATGGAATTAGATTTCAGACCTTCAGATAATGCTACTTGATTATGGAATTGGTCATTAATATAAAATAATAATCCTGATTTTTCAGTTCCAATAATTAATTGACCTTTATAATGTGCTAAATCATTTCCTAACATGGATTGTTCGTTAAATAGCAACTCTGGCGAAGTCATTGTATGTTGCTTCACTGCAAAAACACCAAGACTTGTAGAATAATAAATCACTTTATTATTAGGTATATAGGTCACGGATTTTCCACGACCGTCAAAGACCAATCCTTTGACTTCATCATTCATTACTCTATCAAAACAATCAAATTCATTTTTTATCGAATCTTTCATTATTAATATTAAAATCTTAGAAGACATAAATAGAGCATGCTCATTTTTATATTCTACCACATCCTTTAAATTATCAAAAGATCGAGTTTTAAAGCTACTTTTAATTTCATCATGAATTATCCCATCAATCTTTTCAGTACCGCTATAATAGGTATGGTTTAAATGAAATAAATTACTGATATTAAAAACATACTCTCCATATAATTTAAGACTATCTCTATGTATAAAAATCTGTCCTTTTCTATTAGATAAATAAACCGTATTATCTGGAGAAGATGTTATACCTGTAAAAGGATAGTCTACATTATATTTATAAATTTCAAAATTAGGAATAACATATACTCCATTTTTAAAAGATCCTAAAAAAACAGTTCCTCTCTTATTTAAACTAATAGCAGAAATAAAAGAATTTTGAATTCCTAAAGGGGATTCATTAATAATTCCATCATTTAATTCTATAATACGATCTCCATTTAAAGGACTTCTAATAGCCACCATATTAGTATTTAATTGTGTCACAAATGATCTAGGACTTAACTTTATTTTTGTCTTAAAAAACTTACCATCCAATCTTTTAAACGTGCCTGTTGAATGATAATAGGTCACTCCTCCTAATTGAAAAATATTTCGCCCTGAATTCAATTCCTTGTTAGGAAAGTCGTTTAAACTAAATATTCCATCCTTATACTTGTAGTAGGAAGACATATCCAAAAAATAAAAATAAATATCTCCATTTATTAACTGATTACTAAACAACATTGGAATGCCTAAAAGATCATTATTTCTTTGTTTGAAAATAGAATCGTTCAATAACACTGTCTCATCTCCACTTGTACTAATTTTTCGAACTTCACTTAATGAGTTCACAATTAAATTATTATCCGTATCAAAATAATAATTAAACCTATGAATTTTGGCAGTTGTACTTAGTTCATAAAAAAGAACGAGACGTCCATCTTTAATCGTAAATACTTGCCCTCTTAAATTACAACAAAATAGCTCGCCTTTATGGTTTGATTGAAGTTGAAAAAGTGAATTAACAGTTTGCTTCCTATTAGCTTCAATTCGATTAAATTGGTTTTGTTTATAAGCATACAATCCCCTATTCGTTGCAGCATATAAAATATCTGTTTCATCTTCATAAAATACAGAGTACACATCTATATTAGAAAACTCTTCAGTACCTATTCTAAAAAAAGAAGGGGCTTGTGCCTTACTATTAGAAGCGCAGATTAATAAAAAAAATAATACTATATATTTTTGAATCACTTGGTGAAGTTAATTATATTTTACAAAAGTATCCTAATTTTCATTTTCCATGGACTAAACTTGCCCTTTGTACCCCTTTAAATATAAAAATGAATACGCTAACTTCCTTTTTAAATATTGACTCAGGTAGGAGTATTCAAAAAACATCATGATTCTTTGGGCTCCGAATTTCTTAATGAAAGCAAATAATTTTCAATTGTATAGGATTTTTTTATTTGGAGATAATTTCAAACTACATTTGAATTATTCGCAAACGAAAAAAAGCCTACCGTTTCCGGTAAGCTTTCATTCTTTAGTGACTCCGGAAGGATTCAAACCTTCAACCGCCACAGCCGTAATGTGGTATTCTATTCAGTTGAACTACGGAGCCATTTTCTGAGTGCAAAAATAGTAATTCTTTTCTATTAAATTACATATTTTTTAACTTTTAATGAATTTTCGCATCAATTCCTCTTTCACATAAAGCGTCACGCATTGGTTTTAAATCTTTTAACTCACCTTTTTTTACCGAACATTTTCCATTATGATGAATAATAAAAGTACATTGCTCTGCTTGAATACTTTCATGCTTACACACTTTAACTAGTGAATTTATAACGTGTTCAAATGAATTGTAATCATCATTATAAATTATTAAATCATTTCTTTCAACACTCTTAGCCTTCTTCTTTACCTGCTCTTCTACCGCTGTTTCTGTCATTTTACTTTACTTTTATAGCTTTCGCTTAATCAATACTTATTTTATCGTCATATGGATATCAATACCCTTTGGTTACCCTATCCACTTGTTATACTTCAATTATTAGATACATACGTCAAAAAAACAAAATTGTTCGCTTTTTCTTCTCATGTACAGTCACCCAATTAAATACGCTTTATTTAATCAACCCTATTTTTTGTAACTACTCACCTTCTAAATCATTATTAGTTGCCTTAGAGGATATTTGGTTTAAAAACAACACAGTTGATCCATTTAAATTTAATATTTGCTTAGCCTTACTTACAGTGATTCGTTCTCCATTATAGTAAGCCGTTACAAACGCATCTGGAATACCCTCAGTTAACACTTCACTTTTTCTAGAAGATGCTTCTGCAACCGTATTAAACACCCCAGTTGTGTATCTTATTTTATTTGTCGGTGTTAATTGACTATTTACCGGTGATACATTAAATAAGGCTGAAGCGGTAACTGGTTTAGAATACACTCCAATTTGAACCGTAAAGAATAGGCCTTTCATTATTTCAACCTGATTAGCTTTTACCGCATTTGGTGTATTTGTATAATAAGCAGCTTTTGCTTTATCAGCCTCACTTGTTGGAATTACAGTTACATTTTTACTTTCTTCTGTAATAATTTGAACTACAGTTTCAGTTTGTATATCTGAACCATTTTCGCCATTAGTGTCAATTGGTGTTGTCTTAATTTCAGTAGTTAACTCTATAACATTAGTTTCAGGTATAACTATCTCTTTTTCCAAAGTTCTTGCTTTTGATACTGAAATACGTTTTCCATCATAATAAGCCACAACAAAGGCATCTTTATAGTCTCCCATACCCCGAACCTTATTTTTCGCATTATTTGCTGGGCTATAATTTGTAAAGTAACCTACCATAAATCGGGTAATCCCATTATTTAATGATTCCCCTGAAACTGGAGCAAATTTTTCAAAATATTTTTTCAATGGTTCTTTTCTAAATGCACCAATTTGAACTTTATATACTAATCCTTTAGGTTGTGCTGCATCAACCGGTATATCTTTAGTTGAATTATAGGTTGGCACATCAGTTGTTCTAAAAATGTCTTGATTTAATTTATCTGGAGCATTAAAGTCAGCCAATAATGGATCATAAACGACAATTTCTTTTTCTTTTGGTTGTTCTTTGGCAAGTGTAAAAGCGATAATATTATTCTTAGCGGCTTCAGATAATTCAGTATTATTTAAAGCCAAAGTAGCTGCAGTGTATTTTTGGATTGCCAATATCTTATATTCTTCCTGCATTTTAATTAATTCATCAATTTCTGCTTGGAGTTTTTTTATGTCGTCATCATTTGATATGGTTTCTACATCTCCACCAACTACAACAGCCATTCTAATTTTTCGCTTAGACTTTAATTTTAAGTCCTTAATCTTATTTTCTATTGACTTTGCTTCCACCATGTCTTCATCTGCTGCTGATTTTGCTTCAAAATATGATTTATATTCTCTAGTTTCTAAAGTATTATCTTTTTCTAGCCCCTGAACAGTTGCTATATTTCGTGTAGGAATAGCAGTTATTAATTCATCTTCCTGTACTTTAATAGCATTCGCTTTTTGGTTCTGCTCAATTGCCTTACCCCTTAATTCACTCGATTTATTTTCATTTGTCTGAACATCAATCAATATAGCATCTCTATATTTTCTTTTAACAGTTTCAGCACTATCTCTTAAAATGTTGGCTCTATTTTCATAATAGTTTGCTTCCTGTTCCAGTTCATTCGCTTGATTAAATATAATCGTAGATTGTCTATTTTCAACAGCTTCATCCACTGAGTTTATGACAGGTGTACCAGATAATTTATTAATAACTATTGCCGTTTCATAAGTCATTAACACCTCTTCCATTTCAGCTTTAGCTTCATTTTCTAACACAATAGCTTGTTTATACTTTCTATTTGCTTCAATTGGGTCTTTAGTTTCGTCTGCTTCTATTCTTAGTTCCTTTGCTCTTACAATTTTATCATTAGCAGCAGTTCTTTGTTCATCAGCTTTTAATATATCTTCATCAATAAATCCAGAAGATTTTGCATTAATTCCTGAAGTAACTACCTCTGATTGTTTAGTTGAAAATTCATTAGAGTTAACAGTTGCTAATTCAGCTATAATATTATTTTCAATTTTAGCTTGTTTAATTCTAATTTTTGAAATCTTCTTATCAATCTTCTGAATTGACTTCTCTGAAATTTCACTTTTCTTTTGATTTTCTAATTCAGTTAATTCAGAATTAAGTTCATTTAAATCACTAATTTCATCTTCTAAACTTTCAACTTTTTCTTTTCCTTCAGGTGTTAAAAAATCCTCAACATCTATATCAGCCACTTCATTAGATTTTGTTTGATTGGAAGCTTCTATATTAGAATTAATACGTTTATTATTTTCATCTATATCATTTAACGTTTTAGATTTTAATTGAGTTAATAATTCAATTTTCTCATCTATTTCAGCAGTATAACTTGGGTATTCTTCTTTTAAATTGGCAAGTTCCGTAATTTTTAAATCTACTTTAGAAATCAAGTCTGAATTTAGTTTATTTTTAGCTTCAGCTTTATCTACGCTAGACGCGTTACTTACATTAATGTCTTCATTCTGCTGAACAAACCCTGGAATTAAATCTCCAATTGAAACAGATCCAATCAATTTTTTAGGGTCAGAACCTGCTATAGATTGATATCCTTCATTTTCTTTAATAGCTTTCGCTTTTAATTTTTCTAAATTCTTTATACGCTTCTCAATATCTTTTTTATTCTCTGGGTTAGTTTCTAAATATGCATTCATACTTTCCAACTCCGTGTCAATAGTTGAAATTAATTGAGTATTCAATGCTATTTGTTCTGTTGCTTTTACAACGTCTGAGGCTTTAGAATTAGCAATCGTTTCTTTTTCTGAAGCATAATTAGGCTGAACTTCTTCAATTTCAACAGTACTAGTCACACTTGCTAAATCAATAACTGAATGATCAATTTTAGAATTTAAATTCGTTTTTAATTGTTCTAACTCTTCAATTTGATTTGGAATCAATTCATTAGTGGGGTTGCTTTTCAATTTAGCTTCTAAAGTTGATACCTGATTATCAATCACTTGAATTGTAGCTTTATTTAATTTGTTTTGAGCCACTGTTTTTTGATTCGTGTTTTCTATGTTATTTATCTCAGTTTGCTTAGTTTCAAAATCAGAATTTATTTGCTCTATTGAAACAACCTCAGAAGTTTCTACTCCAACTTCAGTACTGTTATCAATAGTAGATTGATACCCTTCATTCTCTTTAACAACAGTTACTTTTAATTTTTCTAAATTGGTAATACGTTTCTCAATATCCTTTTTATTCTCTGGATTAGTTTCTAAATACGAATTTAGACTTTCTAACTCTGTGTCAATAGTTGAAATTAATTGAGTATTCAATGCTATTTGTTCTGTTGCTTTTACAACGTCTGAGGCTTTAGAATTAGCAATCGTTTCTTTTTCTGAAGCATAATTAGGCTGAACTTCTTCAATTTCAACAGTACTAGTCACACTTGCTAAATCAATAACTGAATGATCAATTTTAGAATTTAAATTCGTTTTTAATTGTTCTAATTCTTCAATTTGATTTGGAATCAATTCATTAGTGGGGTTGCTTTTCAATTTAGCTTCTAAAGTTGATATTTGAGTATCAATCAATTGAATTGTAGCTTTATTTAATTTGTTTTGGGCCACTGTTTTTTGATTCGTGTTTTCTATGTTATTGATCTCAGTTTGCTTAGTTTCAAAATCAAAATTTATTTGCTCTATTGAAACAACCTCAGAAGTTTCTACTCCAGCTTCAGTACCGTTATCAATAGTAAATTGATACTCTTCATTTTCCTTAACAGCTGCCGATTTTAATTTTTCTAAATTGGTAACACGTTTCTCAATATCTTTTTTATTATCGGGCTTAGTTTCTAAATATGAATTTAGACTTTCTAACTCCGTGTCAATAGTTGAAATTAATTGAGTATTCAATGCTATTTGTTCTGTTGCTTTTACAACGTCTGAGGCTTTAGAATTAGCAATCGTTTCTTTTTCTGAAGCATAATTAGGCTGAACTTCTTCAATTTCAACAGTACTAGTCACACTTGCTAAATCAATAACTGAATGATCAATTTTAGAATTTAAATTCGTTTTTAATTGTTCTAACTCTTCAATTTGATTTGGAATCAATTCATTAGTGGGGTTATTTTTCAATTTAGATTCTAAAGTTGATATCTGATTATCAATCACTTGAATTGTGGCTTTATTTAATTTGTTTTGGGCCACTGTTTTTTGATTCGTGTTTTCTATGTTATTGATCTCAGTTTGCTTAGTTTCAAAATCAGAATTTATTTGCTCTATTGAAACAACCTCAGAAGTTTCTACTCCAGCTTCAGTATTGTTATCAATAGTAGATTGATACCCTTCATTCTCTTTAACAGCTGCCGATTTTAATTTTTCTAAATTGGTAATACGTTTCTCAATATCTTTTTTATTCTTGGGCTTAGATTCTAAATATGAATACAAGGGTTCTAACTCAGTATCAATAGCTGAAATTAATTCAGTATTTAATGTGATGTTTTCTTTTGCCTTAACTACATCTGACCCTTTAGAATTAGCAATCGTTTCTTTTTCTGATGTATAATTTGGTTGAATCTCTTCAATTTCAACTTTACTAGAAACAGTAGCCAAATCAATAACTGAATGATCAATTTTAGAATTTAAATTCGTTTTTAATTGTTCTAACTCTTTTATTTCATCAGTCAGTTTAGTATTCAGTGGATTATTTTCTAATTCTTTTTTTAAAACAATTAACTCAGCCTCTACTTTATCTATTGTATTATTTAATAAATCATTTTGAGCTACTTGACGCTCGTTGTCATTAGAAAATTGGTCAATTTTAGTAGTTTCAGCTTTATAATTATCTTCTATTTCTTTGCGTGTCACTGCAATATCTTCTAAATTACCAGTATTTATTTTTTCTATTTTTAACGTATTCAATCTTTCAATCTCAGCTTGAATCGCATTAATCTGTTTTTGATTTGTTGAATTAGCCGCAACTCCTTTTTGTGCATCAATTTCTTTATCAATAGCATCACCCCACTCTGCATCTGTTAAGTTAGCTTTGTTTTCATCTAAACCGGTTAAATTCATCACTTGCCCATTAACATTGTTATCTTCTAATGTTTTGTCTATTTTAGCATAGTCTTCATTCGATTTGTTTAAGCTATTTTCAATTTTCAACTTATCGCTTGGATGAATTTTAGCTGTATAAATTTTAATTAAATAGGCTGGGTCATTAATTTCTTGAGCCAGTTCTGTTAAGTCAGGATTTCCATTTTGGCTTTCTAACTTATTAATATTAGATTCAGCTGTTTTAATTGCCTTTTCAAGCATTTGAATTTCATTCAAATTTTCAGCTATTAAATTTGAATATTTTTCTTTTAGTTTTTTCTTGTTTGTTTGGTCAGATTTGGTTTTCGTATTTTGATTCTCTTTTTTAAGTTTATCTATTTCAACATTCAACCTTGTTAATTCAGAATTAATTTTGTCAACTGCTTTTTTATTAACAAATCCAGATGAAATGATTTGGTCAACCTTAGTATTCTTATCTCCAGTTTTAATTTGCTCATCAAAGAACTCTTTTTCACCTTCAATTATATTCCCTAACGTCACTCTATCAATATCATCAACAGATTTTATAGTAAGCAATACTTTCTTAGCTCTAACCAAATCACCTTGAATCTTATTATTTTCCGAATCAATCACTTTGGCTAATTCTAAATAACTATCCCCTTCGGCTTTTAAAGCTTTTGCTTTTTCATTTTTCAAATAAACAGTCTGTAATAGCGCTTTTTTATTTGCTTCATCACTTTCATTTTCCGCTAAAACCAATACACCTTTAATCTCCTCAAGAATTTCATCTGAAGCTTTTAATTTTTCATCTGCCAAATGAAATGCTACAGTAGAATTATTGTCATTGTCATCAAACAATTTCTCAAGGTCAATTATTTTATCTTGTACTACTTTTTCAACATCTTCTTTTACTGAATATGGATCTAATCCTGCTTCAACAAATATTTCATTAATTTTTCCTAGCCTGTCTAATGAATCTAAATCAAACTTATCAGCATTAGGTTTTAATTTCGAAATTTCTTTGAAAACTTCTGCCATAATTGCTGTTGGATTTTCAAATCTTTCATCAAACTGCTGATCAACCTTCAAGTAATTCTCACTATTCGCATCTGCCAAATGAGAAATAGTCATTTTTAAAGGTCTAAACTCTTTTAAATAGGGAACATTAATAACAGCTTGGTGAGAAATTTCTTCCCCCTCAACAGTCATAATAAATGTATACTTCCCACTATTAGGAAAAGTAATTAAATAACTTCCTTTTCTTGAACTAGATTTAAAGGTTCCAATTTCTTTTCCGTTTGAAAAATTTGAGACAATTATTTCAATGTTTTTATTAGAATTATCAATTGTATTAACAAACTTTCCTTTTATAATAGCCATTTGAATTGGAATTTTCTCCACTCTAGCCTGGTACACAGTCAATTTACCTAGTTCACTTTCCCTTGCGGATGTAAAATATGCTGTTCTATCTAAACTATCCACTATATAAAATAAATCATCATCAGGAGATGAAATTGCAAAGTCCATATTATCAGGTGCCATATAGGTATTATCGTCTGGGAAATAGCGACTTCTAAATACATCATACCCTCCCATAGAGTTATGCCCTTTAGAACTAAAGTATAAAAATTGCCTATCAGCACTCATGTATGGAAAATTCTCATCCTGAAACGTGTTAACTCCTCCTTTTACTTTTTGAGCTAACGACCATTCATTATTTGGCAATTTTTTTACCACATATATATCTAAACCAGTAGCCCCATTATCACCATAAGATGAGAAATATATAAAAGGCGAGCCTTTAGGAAAATGAATGATAGGAACATGGCCTACTTTTTTATCATATTTTGATTGAAACTCATCATACCTTAAAATAGAACCACCTATGTTTTCCAATTTATAAAGTTCATAAAAGTTCTCCTTCTTAATTTGAGATTTTTTTATCACAATCATATTAGTGATATCAGATAAAAGCTTCTTCCCGTTTTTACATGCATTAATGTCGGCTAGTACATTAAATGGCTTTTTGTCATTAGAAGAGGCATTTTTATCAAACTTCTCATAAAACTTCTGCGCTAAATCAAATTGATAATTATAATGATAAGCTTTACCCAGATAGTAAAACGCCCTAACGTCAATTGATGGCTTTTTAACTGCTCTTTTAAGATATGTAATTGCTTCTTGTTTCTTTTCGCCTTTATAATAAAGCAAGCATGTTCCATATTTAAAATTAAGCGTATGATCTTTAATCCTTTCTCGATCAGAAATCACTTTAAGATACAATTTACCAGCTTCAAGGTAATCTCCATTCTCAAATAATACATCAGCATTACGTTCTATTTCTCCCAAAGTTTGGGTATAAGAATTACCAATTCCAATAAAAGAAATCAAGATAAGAAATATGAATTTTAAGTTGACTTTCAAATCAAATTATTACGTTTTAAAAATTATTAATCTCTATTTCATTAGAGTTCACCACACATTCATGTAAACTCTAATACGCTTTAAAAACACAAAAGTTCACTTATTATCATATTATTCTCCAAACAAACTTCTAAACTGACTTAGATAAATTGTTTTACTAGAAAAGTCAAATGATAATTTCTTTTGCTTTTTCTTATCATCTTTCAATCCTAGTATATATTCTTGTAGCGCTTTATCATTTGTAAACACTTGCAGTTTTGCATCCTTTTGAATTCTTTCAAAATGGTAGTAGTAATATTTAGCACCAGGTAAATCAATCATATAAGATAATTTATCACCTCTACCTTTTTGTTTATCATCTTGAACAGAATACTGAATTGCCATTTTTACAGTAAAATCTTTGTAAATAGGTTTATCTCCCATATTTACAATACCTGTAATTGGTTTTGATAAAAATGATTTATTTCTATCATCCCAAGTAAAACGTACATTTGTAAAGTAAAATGGTTTTTGCATCTCCTTTGGCACCTTCTTCACCTGACCTTTTAAGGTATAATCAGATTTAATTTTTTCTGCCGTTTCTTTATCCACATCTTCTTTTATCGCTTGTTCCAATGTTATAGTATTGAAATCGATCCCTGTTAACTCCTCAGTTCCTAGAATTTTATCAGCATTCATTTCTAATGCTTTATTATCATAATAAAAATCTAAACCACCTGAAATATTTAAAGTAGTACTTCCAGTAGCCGCATTATAGTTCACTGTACCGATTGGCTTAAACTCAACATCAGGAATATTAACATGTAAGTTTATTAAACCGTCACCGTTCATTGAACAACTTTTAGTATGTAAACTTATATAATTACCAATTTCAGCTCTATTAATTAATTTATCTTCTGCTGCAATTCTAAACTCAGAAGCATCTGCATTATAATTAAGCACACCGTTAGATGTAAATAACAATCTATCTTTCTTGTTTTCTAATGAAGATAAAAATGTTGGATAAATACCTAAACTATCAATATCAGAAGTTGTTCTTAAAATCAATCCAACCGCAATATCATTTCCATCTAAGTCTTTCATATTTTCACTCACTGGTATTTGAATATTATTAGGATCAATGTCAGCTTTAAATTTCATCCAATTTTTCGCAAACTGCTCACATTCATGTGCAATTCTAGTAGCACCATCAAAATTTAAAAACTCATTAGAAGCATTTAAACTAGCCTCACCATAGAATTCAAATTGATCACTTAACTTAAACCCTTCTTCTGATGTAACTTTTCCTGTAGCAACCGTTTGATACGCCGTATCTGGGTGAATACTATTAAATTGAATTTTAAATTCTTTATCGTTAGCGTCTACATATTTATACTCTCCTTTTGCTTCATATTCACGCCTTGCCAACACTTCAACATAAGCATTATTTATAGTATGGTATTTAGTCACAAAATTAGCTACAATAGTCGCGTTCTCAAACGGATCCATTTTAGCCTTTTTTCTAATAACTATTTTTTTATCACTTGGAGATATTCTAGCATCTGCAATATCTATATAGTCAATTTTTTCACAATTAATAACTTTTTCTTTCAAACTAAACGTTGCCTTTGGCGCCCTAAAGTTTAATGAATCTTGCTTTTTATTAGTTGAATAAAAATTTGATCCAGCAAGGTCTAGCTCAGAATCAATATTTAAATCATTATCATTTTTGGACAATTCCAATTCTCCATTATCCATTAACCATGTAAACATGTCCATAAAACAATAATATTGATTGATTGGGAAATCAACTTTTGAGGTTCCTCCATTTGATTTAAACTCTCCTCTTCTCGCTTCAAAATCTACATGTGCATTTACATTATTTGTAGCAAAAGTTATTTGATCACTATTTGAATCCGAATCAGTATCCGCCAAATTAAAATCAGCAGTATCTGAATCAATAATCCAACGCTTATAATCAAAATGCTCAGATGAAACTTCCGCTTGACCAAAATACATTAAACCTTTCCCTGTCATTCCTTGTGGGGTTAACCATGTTTCACCTTGCATATCTACCTCTTTATTAAACAGGTATAGTGGTTCTCTTTTAGTTCTAGCTTTTAATAAATTATTTTTTGGAATATAAGTTACCATGGCTCCACTAGCTATTACATCTGGAACTTCAAGCCCTTCACTCTTGGTCTGTCCTTGATTCGTAAATTCAGAAATACCCATAGTAGAATCAGCAAAGAACACAAAATCTTTACTCACCGTATGTGAAGTTAAGAAATCTATTTCTCCAGATCCTCTTAATCCATTATTACTTAATCTTATGTCATTATTGTATTTTGCATCTTGACCATAAAATCTATATCCTTCAGCGGGAGCAATGGTTTTAAAGCCAAACGAATAATCTTCTTGTATTTTTAATGATTCAGAAAATACAGGGAAAATTCCTGATGATCTAAACTCACCTGACAATTGAATTGATCGCTCGTCAAAATTATCCAAACTGTCAATACTAAAAGGATCTAATTTAAAATAAAATGAAGCACTATCATATGTTCCGTTATAAATTGCTTTATGATCATAAAACACATAAGCTTCATTCTTAACTGTTAGTTTTGGATAATCGGTAATCCTTTTTTTATTTCCTGATTTATTCTTAGGATGATCAATTAAAATAGTCCCTTTCACACCTTCAATATGCGAAGGCATATCTACTAGATTATCATAGCCCCCAAATATTGGTCGGACTCGTAATAATGTTTGAGAAACGTCTAGTAAGTTTATTTTAAAGTTATCATAATCAAAAGTAGCATCTTTTGGGTAAGTTTCTAATTTACCAGCACTAACTGCACCTGAAAATAAAAAGTTTCTATTATCTTGAATTACTAATTCACCATTTTTTGGAATAACGACAACTCTTTGTAATATGGAAAGTTCAACATATTCAACTTCATTCAATTTTAAGTCCAAACTTTTGATATTCATAGTACCAAAATTGGCTTTACCCTTTTTTCGAGCATTCAATAGTTCTGCTCTTTTATTCCAACCATTTGCTGTTTTATCTTTTGAACCATCAGCAAGTCTTGCCGGTTTCATTTTTATTTCATTAAAGTCTGAATAAAAAACAATATCATCATAATCACTTTTTCCTGATTTTGCATCAATGTAAACTTTACATTTTGGTAAAACTGTAATTGTTTTTCGAGTTTTGTTGTAAGAAATAAATCCTTTGTTTGCTAAATTCAATAATGTAGATAATGCAGATTCATTAGTTAAACCTAAAATTGTTGACGCTTGTGCAATTGAAAATGTAGGCTCATCAAATTTATAATAATGCTTATAAAGTGCAACAACTGGATGTACTCCACTCATTCCTTGTAATTTTGTAAACAATCTATCATCAAAATAATTTTTAGATTCAAAACTTGCTATTTTTTTATTTGAACCTTTTGACCAGGTTAACTCTAAATCGGACTCTCCTCTAGTCCAAATTATTTTCTCAACAAATATATCCAACTGATGATAAGTATCAGAGAATGCTGCCTGTCCGACACCATCTTTAGTCCTGGTTATCTCCACTTTTGTCATGTCATAATTTAAATTGACACCAGGGTGAAATAATGAATCATATTCATTAAAATACATAGTTATTTTACATTCTGATGCTTTTACACCTTTCGAATTTATTGTAAACCTATTAGAACTTGTTTTTAAAAAAACTTTTCCTTCTTCATAGAATAGCAAATTAGCTAATTCATTCTCATTCCCTACCCCTGTAAAACTATTTCCGTTTAGTGAAAAGCCACCTATATAATCGATATTAGGTAATATGTTTTTTTTGACTACTTTTTTATCGAACGAAACAAATTGTGGATATGTATAGTCTGACTTTCTAGCTGATGCCTTAGCGTAGTCAATAAAAGTTCCTTTCAAGGGTTTTTCATAAAAATCCGTATAAACCTCAACACTATCACATTTAATTTTAGTTGATTTTAATGACAAAGAGTAGTCCGTGATTTTTGCAAAGTTTTTCTTTGGATCTAATCCTGTTTTAGCCCAGTTCACAACTCCTCCATCTCCATTCCATTTATAAATTAATGGTTGATATTCTCCTTTGGTTTGAAATACAACGGTTGAATCTGTATATTTTGCTTTATTTTTACCTTTTGATTTGCTTTTAATATAACAATAAAAGGTAGCGTCTTCAAAATATATTTTTGGATTGTTTCTTTCAAATTCAAAACGATAAGTTCCATTTCTAACCCCCCAAATATGTTTCGTATTAGAGAAGATTGTACCGTCAGTAAAAAAACCAGAGCAAGTTTCAATAAACGTTTTGAATTTTTTTACTTTTTTAGACTTTAATAACTTATCAATTGTAGCATGCCATGAATTGAAACTTTCTTTTGGTTGTTTGTTTTTAACAAAAGAATAAGTTGACAATAGATAACCTTGTAAATTAGGATAAGCAGATAATTTTTTTTCAACAATAAGATTTGATGTAGAAACCACTTTAGCTCTATATTCTTGAGGAAAGTCATTTAACCAAACCGGGCCAAACTCTTCCATAAAAGGTTTTGTTTTCCCCCTATCAGATGTGTTTAAATATTTAGTAATTTCTTTTAAAAAAGCTTCTGGTTCATTTGAAAAGGGCTGAGCAAATGCACTCAATCCAACTATCATTACAAAAGCAAACACAACTGATTTTAACATATTATTTTAATTTAATTCTACTCAAAGGCAGGTTATTTTTTAATAAATTCTAACATAGCCCATTCATCTTTAGATT
>Ga0209396_1003480_pt1 | contig 15864 bp, 8 predicted proteins | sample GOMGulsemesocosm_6_FD_184638 | JGI IMG/M metagenome (GOLD analysis project Ga0209396, IMG submission 184638) | Methane-oxidizing microbial communities from mesocosms in the Gulf of Mexico - GOM8C Gulf of Mexico (SPAdes) (version 2) | ecosystem: Environmental > Aquatic > Marine > Cold seeps...
AGCGGTTGCTGTTTTAACGTCTTTATAGATTTTAGGTGTTTTACCTAAAAGTACATCAAGTGGTAAATCGATAGGGGTATCAAGTTTTTCATCACCAGCGAAATGCTCATCAGTAACAGTTAAGTGCTCTTCTTCTGTGGCACGGCCTACAACAGCATACGGTGCACGTTCACGAGCACATATTTGTTCAAAAACGGCTAAATTGTGATCTGACACGGCAATAACGTAACGTTCTTGAGATTCGTTACACCAAATTTCATGAGGTGCCATGCTGCGCTCATCATTTGGTACTTTGCGAAGTTCAAATACACCACCGCGACCGCCATCAGAAACTAACTCAGGGAAGGCATTAGATAAACCACCAGCGCCAACATCATGAATGAAAGCAATTGGGTTTTCTTCACCTAACTGCCAACATTTATCGATAACTTCCTGGCAACGACGTTCCATCTCTGGATTTTCACGTTGCACAGAAGCAAAATCTAAGCTTTCAGCTGATTGACCTGATGCCATACTTGAAGCAGCACCGCCACCTAAACCAATGTTCATTGCAGGGCCACCAAGCGCGATAAGGTTAGCGCCAACGATGATTTCACGTTTTTGCACGTGCTCATCACGGATGTTACCTAAACCACCAGCAAGCATAATTGGTTTGTGGTAACCACGTACTTCTTTACCGTTAAACGAGTTAACTTCTTCTTCATAAGTACGGAAGTAACCTAAAATAGCAGGGCGACCAAATTCATTGTTAAATGCTGCGCCACCTAATGGACCTTCCATCATGATGTCAAAAGCGGTAACAATGCGGCTTGGTTTGCCAAAATCTGTTTCCCAAGGTTGAACAAACTCAGGAATGCGTAAGTTTGATACAGAAAAACCAACTAAACCAGCTTTTGGTTTTGAACCGATACCAGTTGCGCCTTCATCACGAATCTCACCACCAGAGCCTGTTGCAGCGCCAGGGTATGGAGAAATAGCGGTAGGGTGGTTATGTGTTTCAACTTTCATCAAGATTTGAATATCTTCATGGTTGTAACCATAAATATTCGTTTGTGGGTTAGGGAAGAAACGTCCGCCTTTATTACCCACCATTACTGCCGCATTATCTTTATACGCACTTAGTACATAGTCAGGATTAACTTCATGGGTATTACGGATCATTTTAAACAGAGATTTTTCTTGTTTAACGCCGTCAATAGTCCAAGCAGCGTTGAATATTTTGTGACGACAATGCTCTGAGTTTGCTTGAGCAAACATGTAAAGCTCAATGTCGTGTGGGTTGCGACCTAATTTAGTGAAGTTTTCAAATAAGTAATTTACTTCATCTTCAGCTAGGGCTAAACCTAACTCTACGTTAGCGTTTACTAAAGCAGCTTTACCGCCTGATTCGATATCGATTGCGGTTAATTCACCTGGCTCGCTGCTAGCAAATAAGTTACTTGCCTGTGCGAAGTCGTTAAATACACTTTCCATCATACGGTCATGTAATAACGCGTTTAATTGTACTTCTTGTTCAGTGGTTAATGTTACGTCACTTTTCAGTGATACATAATATGCAATACCACGCTCTAAACGTACTACTTTGTCTAAACCACAATTGTGAGCAATATCAGTCGATTTTGATGACCAAGGAGAAATAGTGCCCGGACGAGGAGTCACTAAAAGAAACAAACCAGCAGGCTGATGCTCTTCAATAGTTGGACCATAAGTAAGTAATTGCTGTAAAACATTCTCTTCGCTTGAACTTAATTCTTCATTAAGTTGTGCGAAATGGGCAAATTCAGCATAAATATCATTCACAGGCAGTTGTAACTGTTCACATTGAGCTAATAACTTTTTAACTCGAAAGTCTGAAAGTGCTGGAGCGCCACGAAGGTTTTTAATTAACGTCGTCTTAGGCATCGTCATAAAGTAAATCACCAAGTTTTATGTAGGGTTTGATCGGCTTTTACTGGCTAAATAGTGTAAGTAAAAGCTAACCGAAAATTTCGCGCGTATTATAGTTGAAAATAACGCTTTTGTTAATGGAAAAAGTCAAGTAAAAACTTAACACTAGTGTCAGGTAAAAAGTACTTGGCTAATAGCGTAATACACGACACAATTGAGACTATGAATAAATACTTTTCTTTCCCAATAAAATCTAGGTTATTTACTAAGTTAGTCTCTATTACCCTAGTTATTTTTATCACTACAGTATTAACTGCTTGTGATAAAAAAAATGCCCCCTCAAGTTTATCTCGTGTTTTGGAACGAGGTTACATCAATATTGGTACTATTTTTGGACCAACAAACTATTATACTACCGCAAATGGCTTTGCTGGTTTTGAATATGAACTAGCTAAAAAGTATGCGGATTCACTTAATGTTGAGTTACGTATTATCCCGAGTTACAGCTTGGATGAACTTTTTATAAAGCTCAATACTGGTGAAGTTGATGTGATTGCTGCTGGGTTATCAATTACCGATAAACGTTTGCAGCGTTTTCGGTTTGCACCTAGCTATGAAACTATTAGTCAAAAGTTAGTTTTTAAGCAGGGAAATGTTAGACCACGAAAAGTGGAAGACTTAACCGGTAAATTAATGGTGATTTCAGGCTCAAGTTATGTTGAGAATCTTGAGACGCTAAAAAATACTCATAGTGAATTAACTTGGCAAGAAACCACTGATTTTGATAGTGAAGAGTTACTCGGTAAAGTACTTAGTGGTGAAATAGACTACACCATTATGGATAGCAATAATTTAGCGATAAATCGAAGCTATTATCCAGAGATTAGCATTGGTTTTAGTATTGACCAGCCAGAGCCATTAGCTTGGATGGTGAGCAAAAATAGTGCTGATGATATCTTAGCTAGTTTGATAGAGTTTTTTGGGGTTGTTCATCATGATGGCACTTTGCTGGCGCTAGATGACAAATATTACGGGCATATCGAAAAATTTAACTATGTCGAAACCCGCACCTTTATTAAAGCTGTTGAGAATACCTTACCTAAATATCAACCACTATTTGAAAAATATGCACAAGAGTTAGATTGGCGACTACTTGCTGCAATTAGCTATCAAGAATCCCATTGGAATCCTACAGCACGTTCATATACCGGTGTACGTGGCATGATGATGCTAACGTTAGCAACAGCGAAACAAATGGGCATAAAAAGCCGTTTAGATACTGAGCAAAGCATTCGTGGTGGTGCTAAATACTTTAAACGTATGGTCGCTATGATGCCAGATAGAATACCAAGCCCTGATCGTATATGGTTTGCTTTGGCATCTTATAATGTTGGTTTTGGTCACTTAAATGATGCGAGGATTATCACACAGCGCCAAGGTGGAGATCCCGACCGCTGGGTAGAAGTGAAAAAACGCTTACCTTTATTGCAGCAAAAGAAATATTATAAAAATACTAAACATGGCTATGCCCGTGGTGAAGAGCCTGTGCATTATGTTGATAATATTCGCCGTTTTTATGACACCTTGAGCTGGTTAGATAAAAAAGCCAAAGAGCAAGTGTTGGCTTTAGAGAAGCAGAAAGCGGATGAAGCTTTACAGAAACTATTTCAAGTTGATGTTAAGCCAGAAAAAATTCAAGCTAATGAGGAGTTGAAGAAGACTGTTGAGAAAGAGGTAGGAAGTAGAGAATAAAATTAGCTGAACTTTAAAGCGACATACTTCTTAATCAGGCGAATAAGTTGCCACAGTAACTAAACATATTGTTGATATAAATCATCATTTTTTCCTAAAACTGCATTTACACTAACTGCAGTAACATAATGCTTATACCCAAGCATTTTGAAATTGTTTGGGTATATAGATTCTATTATGAATTAATAATGTCATAAAAGTGTCATTATCACTCGCTATAGTGGCAGGGTGAATAACACTCTTATTAGGATAATAAAATGAAAAGACCATTAAAAAGCAATCAACGTAAAAAACAATTAAACCGCTTACATCACAAAATCACCTCTCGCAGGCAATCTCATTATAATCAAACGTTCAATGAGAGTATCACTGAAAGTACCAATGGAACTTCTGAGCAATATGGTGCTTTACAGGTTAGCCAATAATAATAGCTGTTTCATCTAGGTTATTTGATTCTTTATCGATTAACTGGAACTGGTTAAAACCTATAGTAATAATATCGTCAAAGTTGAGTTGCTCTCGTGATATTTTGGTGCCGTTTAGCTCTGTACCATTAGTACTATCAAGGTCTTCCAAATAGGTGATTAACTGATCCTCAATAAATGGATCGGGTCCTGTTATTAACTTGGCATGTCTAGAGCTTACAGCAGTATCATTGATTTGAATGTCATTAGTGCTAGCACGGCCTATAGATAATTCGCCTTTTTCTAATTGCCATTTATTAATAACTACATCTTCAACACTTAAGGCTAAATAAGCCATATAAAATCCTCAATTACTTTTAAATTATTTTGTTTATTCTGAGCTCTGCTCATTTTGCTTACTGAGTTAAATAGACTAGGCCGACAGTCAAATTATCCCTGCTATTTTTTGCCATTGCTCGGTATATCATCTCATGACATACATCTTTTTCAGTAGAAAATTCGGATAAATACTGATTGATCTCTTGTTCACTAAGGTAGTCATGCAAACCATCGGTTGACAACATAAGGGTATCACCTTGATTTATTGAAATTGTTTTTGTATCGACGGATATTTTTTCACGCACGCCAATTGCCTGAGATAGCAAATTTTTTGTGTTGGCTTTCTGGGCTGTTTCTGCCGTTATCGCACCTTTATTGACCAGTTCTTGGATCATGGTGTGATCGATAGTCTCCTGAAGTAATACATCACTTTTCAATATATATGCTCGCGAGTCCCCAACCCATCCAATATGGCATTTGTTATTTTCAATGACCATTAATACACCTGTAGTGCCCATTCCTTGCTGACCCAGAGTGTTTTTTGATTGCTTGAGGATATTTAAGTTTGCCGTGTTAAGTTGCTCTGAAATCCATGTCTGCCAATTTGCTTGGTTAGTTATTGAAACTTTATCCCACTGACACTTTATATGGTCAACTAACATAGCACTGGCAACTTCGCCTGCATTGTGTCCGCCCATACCGTCAGCAATTAACATCCAAACGACACCAAGTTCCTTGTGGATGCCATAACTTATAGCATCTTCATTGTTGTCTCGTATAGAGCCCTGATGACACAGGGATTTAATATGATAATTCATAAGTGTTAACGGTTATTCCTTTATTTAACGATTTAATTAACTTTCGGTGATCTTAAAATCACGCTTTAATGCGTTGACTAAAGCCAACTTAAATTCTGCCATTGTTTGGTAACGCTTTTCTATATCTTTATGCATTGCTTTATTGGTAATGCGTAATGCACTGGAAGGTAATCTTGTATTATGCTGGTTTACCGCAACGGCTTTTGCCTTGGTTATTTGGTAGGCCACTGTCGCTATGGACTCGCCTTCAAAAGGTAGCTGACCACAAAGTAATTGGTAAAAAGTCACCCCTAAGCTGAAAATATCACTACGACCATCAACTTTTAAACCCAGTATTTGTTCTGGTGACATGTAGTAAGGACTTCCCATAATGATACCTGTACGGGTTTTACTGTTATCACTGACATAGGCGATACCAAAATCAGTGACGGTAACTTTGAGTAAATCATCATCATAAATAATATTGGCAGGCTTGATGTCCCTATGAACAACGTTTTGCTTGTGTGCATAATCTAGGGCATCGGTTATTTGCATTAATAGCTTATAAACTAAGGGCACCGGTAAGGTTTGCCCTGGTTGGGTAAATAGTGATAATGGTGCGCCAGTCAATAAATCCATAGCAATATAACCTAGGTTATTTTCTTCACCGACATCATAAATAGTGACTATGTTGGCATGACTTAAACCACCAGCGGTTTGAGCTTCTCTAAAGAATCTTTCTTTGGCTTCAGTAAACTCTGTAGAGTCTATTTCATCACTTAATTGCAATGTTTTAATGGCAACATGGCGATTGATTTTAGGATCAACCCCTTGATAGACAATACCCATAGCTCCTTTACCCAAAATACCTTCTACTTGATAACGGCCAAAATTATCAACAGTCAAATGATGACTCATGGTTGTTTGGTTCTTTATCTGACTTTCGACTAAGACTAATGTTTGTTCTAAATCCTCTTCTGGTGCAGGTTGCTTTATTATTTTAGCCGTAGGAGAAAAGTTTTGTGGCGATTTATAGACTTGCTTACTTTTGCTAGGGGCAGCTTTTTTAGCCGTAACCGCTATTGGTTTTGGAGTGACTCTAAGTTGCTTCGATTGACCGTCTAAGATGGTCAAAAACAAGCTATATTCTTTTTGATAAGCCAATAGTAGCAACCACGAACCAGCTACCAAAAGATAAATAGGAAATATTTCAAACCATTGCTGCTGATTGTATTTAAAGTATTGAAGAACCAAAAGAGCTAGGGCATAGCTCATTAGCGCTGTTAATTGTTGCTTCAATGGCAAGTGACGAATTAACCAACTTAATGTTAAACCTATGGCTACTAATACCCAAGCTAATAAAATGGTGAGTATGGTTTGTGATAAATAGTTATCTTGAGTTAACTTAATGAGTAAAGGTTTAAGTAGTTTATGTTCATATGTGTAGATGTCTCTATCAGCAATGATGATGACCTTATACTGAGGAGAAGATGATCTTGCGGCTGATGTTCCATAGCTTTGTTTTATGAACAAGTCTATTGAGCTGAGATGATTTTTTTCTAAATTGTTATGTCTTTGCCTGTTTTGATTATATTGGTTAATGTTATAGGCATCTCCAGCAGTGAAAATATCACTAAAAAAACCTAATGAGAATTTATTTTCTTGTAAGGAGGCTTCTTTGCTTGTTAAGTTTAATTGCCAGCTTTGATTGAGGAGAAGTTCATTACTTTCAGTTAATTGCTTTAATATTTCTGCCGGTAAACTGAGGTAAGTTTCCCCCTGTTGCTGCCATAGCAAAGAATAACTTTGTCTTTGGTTAATGAGTAAAGGGCTATAGATAAAGTGCGGTGAATTTATCTTCTTTGCATTATCGGGCTGGGAAAATCTAAGCCAATTGAGTATGCCTGAAAATATCATGGTCGATTGTATTTTTACAGCTTGGCCTGAGTAGTTATTATTTGTGGCAATGGTAATTTTATGACTTCTTGGTGATGAAGATAAATATTGCTCAAGCTTTGTCATAAAGGCTTTAGATTGCTGACCAAGTAAAGTAATTTGGCTATCAGGATTATAAGATAAAAGTGATTTTATGGCACCTATATCACTTTCGTTAAACGAAGATTGTAATGTTAATACGTCAGTTTCAGCTAAGGTAGTACTCTTCTGAGATGTCTCATTTTCGGGGGTTAGGTACTCAAGTAAATTGATATTTATCTGATTAGCTTGGTTTAAGCCACCATTTGAAATATACCAAGTACTCATTCCCCAGAATAATAGCAGTAAATAAAACCAACCCGTTTGATAAATGGGCAGAATACGTTGAATCATGTGTCGTTATAACCTTTGCTATTTTTATTATTATTATATTGCTGTTGTTATACCAACTTAATTGATTTGGTATTAACCTCTATTATTACCCTAATGCGCTAGCTATATCAAATTTAAGGCAATAAATTAGTACTAAGTTGGCTTTGTTTGTAAGTGCTCACCTCGAGGCTAAAAACATACCAGTCAAAAGGAATAAACGTGGCTAACTCTCTATAGCTTTTTCATCGTGCACTTTTTTCAATGTTTGCTCAAGGGTTTGAAAACTAAATTGCATCGCTTGAAATAGCTCATCGACTTTAGTGTCATCAGGTGTTGGTATTTTAACATAGTTATTAAAGTTTTTGGTGTGTTCTAGAAGTTGCTGGGCATTCAAGTTTGCCGCCATTCCTTGTATTTTGTGGCTAATATCGTGCTGAAGTTTATTATCTTGTTGGCTAATGCTTAAGGCTAAGGCACTTAGCTGTTTAGGTGTTTCATCTAAAAACAAGGCAATGAGTTTATATTGAATTTCTTGATTATCATTTAAGCGCTTACTAAACTCTTCTCTTTGCCAGATAGCAGGTTGTTCTTCATGCTCTTCTTCTGAATAGTGTTCACTGTTAGTTTTTGACTTTTCTAAAGGTTTATTGTCTTGCTCCTGTTTAGCAAAATAAGTTGATGGTGAACTATCTCTTTCGCATTTATTTTGTTGTTCGAATATACTCTTTGTGTATAAAGAAAGCTTTTCTTTAAGTTTTACCGGCTCAATAGGTTTGCTTAAGTAATCTGTCATACCAGCAGAAAGGCACTTTTCTCTGTCACCTTTCATAGCGTTTGCTGTCATGGCTATAATAGTGATCGATTGATTTTCTTTTCCTGCCAGTCCTTGACGAATCGCTTCGGTTGCTTGGTAACCATCCATTTCAGGCATTTGACAATCCATTAAAATAATATCGTATGCTGATCTCTCCTTGGCTATGTTACCTTTAGCTTCTTTGAGTAGAGTTAATGCTTCTAATCCGTTAAGCGCAACATCTGGTATTATGTCAAACTCTGCTAAAATATGGCGAGCAACTTCTTGGTTTATGCGGTTGTCTTCTACTAATAACACTTTACATTGGCTTAAACCCATAGTTGTATTCATTTCCTTAGTTGGTTTTATTTCTTGTAAATAGTGATGAGTAATAAGCGGCATTCCATCTGTAAGCCCCTGACTTTCTGACAAGCATAAACTTAAGGTTTTAAATAAGTCTTTTGTTATTGCTGGTTTTGGAAAATAGGCCGCAAAGCCTAAATCTTTAAAGTAACTTGCATCACCACGAGCGGCCATTGATGTCATCATTACTAGCTTTAAGTCTTGAAAATCATGATTGTTTTTTACCTGCTTAGCTAATGCTGCACCATCTACTTGCGGCATATGCATATCAAAGAAGGCTATTTTTATATTAGCTTGTTCTAAGTTTAGCAAATTATTCTCGAGCAAAGTTAAAGCAGAAGTGCCACCATCGGCTTCATATACTATTGCACCCCAATGCTCCAGCTGATCTCTTAAAACTAATCGATTGGTCGCATTGTCATCTACTACTAACATTGGTACGTTACTGATATCGACTGTTGGTAGTACAAGGGTGGCTTGCTCGCTCTTCTCTAGAGCTAGTGTAAATGAGAACTCAGATCCTCTTCCAACTTCACTGCTCACAGTTATATCACCACTCATCAATTGACATAGCTGTTTACATATAGCTAGCCCCAAGCCCGTACCACCGTATTTCCTTGTTGTTGAAGCATCAACTTGGGTAAAAGATTGAAATAGCTCTGAGGTTTTATCTGAAGGTATTCCAATACCGGTATCGCTAACACTACAATGTAAAGTGAGTTTATCGCTCTCTGAGCCATTATCTCCTAGCTCTTCAACTAGCTTCGCAGAGATAATGATTTCACCTTGCTCGGTAAACTTAATAGCATTCCCCGTTAAATTGTTAAGGATTTGCCTAATTCGGCCTGGGTCACCTTTAACATGACTTTGCTGTATCTCTCTATTATCTAGTATGATCTCAATATTTTTTTCTTGGCTTTTTAAAGCAAGAGATTCAGAAAACTCACCAAATAATTTTCTTAAATCAAAGTCTATAATTTCCAAATCTAGCTTACCTGCCTCTATTTTAGAGAAATCTAAAATATCGTTAATCAGACTAAGTAGTGCTTCAGCACTTGAGTTGGCTAGCTCAACTCTATGCATTTGCTCCTCACTTAAATCGTTACGAAGCAGTAACCCTAGCATACCTAATATGCCATTCATGGGAGTACGTATTTCATGACTCATACTGGCAAGAAACTCTGCTTTATGACGAGCAGTATCCTCAGCGAGTTCTTTGGCGGCAATATGTTCTTGTTCGACTTCTATTCGTTCTGTAATGTCTATGTTAACCCCCGTCATTTGCATGGCATTACCTTTGTTATCTAACTTTATTCGAGCCATTGCTTTGATATACTTCACAATTCCTTCAGGAGTTGTGATTCTAAATTCATGATCGAAATTAGTTTTTTCCTCAATGGCATCGGTTATAGCTTGGTTTGCTAAGTCTATATCTTCAGGGTGAACAGCCTTTTGCCAATAAGCAATATTGCCAGTAAAGTCTTGTGCTTGGGTTGCATAAATTTTATGCATCCAGCTATCCCAAGTGAGCTTGTCATTGAGAATGTCATATTGCCAAATACCTATGCCTGCCGCATCTGTTGCTAAGTTGACTCTTTCATTGACCTCTATTAACGCACTTTGATACTTATCTTGTTCTACTTCTAATAATTCTTCTTTAGATATGTCGCGAATAATGCCAGTAAAAATGGTGCCTTGCTCAGTGGTGACTTTTGATATAGACAAATGAATCGGGAATATTTCACCTGATTTTCTCTGTGCTTTAAGCTTTCTTCCGATACCTATTATATGTGCTAAACCTGTTTTGTTAAATTCATGCAGGTAACCATCATGTTTATTACTGTCTATTGCAGGCATCAGAATATTAACATTTTGACCAATGGTCTCTTTATCGCAATAACCAAACATTTTTTGAGCTGCTTGGTTAAAAGAAATAATGGTCCCTTTTTCATTAATAGTAATAAAGCCCTCGGCTGCACTGGAGAAAATAGCATTTATTTGTTTAGAGCTCTGTTCAGCATTCATTGCTGAGTGTGCTTGCTCCGTCAGCGCAAATTGCATTTGAGTGAATAAGTTACTAAAACTTCGGGCAAGTACGCCTATTTCGGTATTACTTTCTATAGGTAAGTTTCTTAACTGGCGCGACTTTTCATAACTTTCTAAGCTTTGCGTTATTTGCTGTAAGGGGGTCGCAATACGCTTTGCTGCAAGAGTTGCTATCGCTAAGGCAACCAAAGCTAATGCACTACCAAGTAGTAGACTACGTGACCTATAAGCAGATAAGGTTTGCTCTATTTCGGTAGTCTCCTTAAGCACTAACAAATTGAGTTGGTGACTTGTATCAAATTGCTTTAATGCTATTTGTTGATAGTGGCCAAGAAATTTGTGCTGATCAATCTCAATACTAGGTAGCTTTTGTTTTTTTAAATTATGTGTGATTGCGGGGCGTAGCGAAGGGAATTCATCTTGGATTAAATGGCGCTGATTTAAATCAAAACCAAAGGTTTTACTTTTGTTCGGGTGTGAAACAAAGTCGCCCGCTTCATTGGCTAAATAAAAGGATAGCTGATTTAGCTCTTTTGTTTTTAGTTGTGCGATAAAGTCGCCAAAATTTAAATTGATAATGATAAGGCCAAAGACATCTCCTGAGCTTGGGTCGTATATTGGTGTAGCAACCCTTAATACTGGCTTGTGAGGCTGTTCTATCTTGCCGTAGTTTTTAGCCAATTCAATTTTTGAAAAGAAGACTTGGCCGGGATCTTTATCTATGGTTGATTTATAATAGGGTCGGTTTGATTTCTGTTGTAAACGAGAAGAGGGGATCACTATCGTTTGTTTATCAAAACGTACGTTAATTAACTCTTGGCCATTATTGGCTATACCAATATAACGAATTTGATAGTAAAACTTTTTATTTATCAAGAACTCACTGAATATTTGCTCAATACGCTTCTGCCATAATTGATAGTCTTTGGCATCTTTTCTAGCTATAGCTTTAAGCATACCTTGTATGGGAGGAGTTCGACTTAAAAACAATATGTCAGAGTGCGCCTGACTATAAAATTGTTCGATAATGGGCTCTACTAAATTACTTTCAACGGCAAGTTCATTACTTGTTTGTTGGGTTAATAGTCGTTCAGTCTCAAAATAAAATAGAAAGCTCACTAATGTAGAAACACTTAAAACTAATACAAAGGCTGCAATGGGTATCTGCATGCTAATTGAATGGCGGGCATGACCAACTTTTAATAACTTACTTTTCAAGGGATACTCAGTTTTTGTTCCTTCTCTTTTGCCCTGTAGTAAGTGTTCATTCTGTTTGCTTTTATTGATTGATGTCGCTTTTAAATCAAAAAGTAACCCTAGAAAAGCGCAACCGTAAGCAATAATTTTCAAGCTATGGGCAATATTAAAGTGGTTATCAAATAGGGCTGTCGAGCCAAAGGCCATGTGGATTTGTGTAGTGACCTCAGGAATAACACTGAGTAATAAACCATATTTAGCTAATGAGGGGGATTGTTTATATAGATTGATAAATAAACTACCAGCAAAAATAAAAAGCCCTAATGGTAATACATCATATGGGCGAGTTATTAAGGCTTGTTTGAACATGGTTTGTGGCAAACTGGTACTATTAGCGGCAATATGAACCGAAGCATAGGCAAGCGAAATAAAGCAAATGCCGATAAAGAGTAATATTTGACTTTCATTTATATACTTTATTTTACTGGGGATATTCTCTTGTCTGTTAAGTGTTTCGTATTGGCGTTTTCTCGCATAAATGATAAAGCATATTAGCGTACCAAGAATCATAATTGTGGCATTAAATATACGTGAAAAAGCCCAAGTAAATGGAATGAAATCAGTGTTTGCTGCCTGGGCTGAAATAATTCTCGTAGCGGCAAGAGTATGAAAAGCATCAACAGAGCCGGCACAAAAAATAGCAACACCCATAATAGGGATCGCTATGTCTTTATGAATTTGATAATGCACCAGTGCTAAAATGAAAGTAAGTAAAGCTAGAACAACAGCAGACCACTCTAATAGTGTATGTTGAAGCGCGCCAGAAAGAGCACTAAACAGGTGATTTGCTTCTATCGGCTCACTAGTATTAAGTGGTGTAATACTTGAAGCAAAGTTAATACCGAGAAAATTTAATAAAGTCGGCAGAAGACAAAGGCTAATGACTAGTGCTAGAAAAATTTTTTTTGGGTTATTTAAAAAAGGGGAGTTGACTGGTGAGTTTAGTAAATATTCATTCGCAGATTGTTCGGAATTATTAGCTCCATTTGCCGACATAAGTATCTTTCCATAAAATAGTGGCGATTTAAGTATTTTTTAGATTTTTAAGGGAGGAATCAAACTAAAAATACATTAAAAGCTAATAAAGGGGGATACTTATAAGTTAGCACAGTCGCTTGTATTCGCCATTATTTTACGGCTGTATTTGTACAAGCTACTCTAGGGGGATTTGTTTATATTTTTAGTGATGCATTTTTAGCTACTTGTTTAGCTAGTTTTTTTTCTTTTCTACGGCGCTTAAAAAAAGCAGATAGCAGTTTGCTACACTCGTCTTCCATTACACCAGTGCTTATTTCTATTTGATGGTTTAACTGTGAATTGTTAGCTAAGTTAAAGGCACTACCAGCAGCACCAGTTTTCAAATCATGGCTAGCAAAAACTAAGCGTTGAATTCGGCTATGTACTAACAAACCTGCACACATAGGGCAGGGCTCAAGTGTTACATATAAGGTACAATCAAGCAGACGATAATTATTGAGGTACTTTCCTGCTTCTCTAATAGCATTCATTTCAGCATGGCTTGAAGGATCATTTTGCATAATTGACTGATTAAAGCCCTCACCAATAATCTTCCCTTGGTACACTACTACTGCACCAACAGGAATTTCATCATGCTGTTCTGCTTGTTGCGCTAGTTCATAAGCTCTTTTCATAAAAACTAAATCAAGCTGGGCTTGTGCTTCACTGACTTCTGCAGATTTTAAGCTTAGCGAACAATACTCTGTCATAAAAAGAGCTCCAGTAAGTCGTTAAGGTATCGTTGTCCAGTTTTAGTAACATGCCAATATTCATCATTACCTATTACTTCATCCGCCATCAAGTTCTTTTTCTTTGCCTGATTAAGCTGGGCTAATACGGTATCTATACTCAAGCCTGTACTTGCTTGAAAATGTTTAACACTAAAGGCGGTGTGCAACCTTAATTGGTTCATCATAAACTCAAAGGCACGTTCACTTTCATCCACTTCATTTACTTGGTCAATATAGTCACGCTTATCAGCTAGATAACCTTTAGGGTGTTTGACTTTTACCGTACGAAATATTTTCTGTGAGTTACTATCAGTGATTTTTCCGTGCGCACCACAACCTATGCCGAGGTAATCACCATATTGCCAGTAGTTCATGTTGTGTTGACATTGATAGCCGACTTTAGCATAGCCTGATATCTCATATTGTTGGTAACCAGCTTCATTAAGCAGCTTTACTCCCTCATCTTGAATTTGCCACAAAACATCATCCACAGGTAATTTGGGAGGTTTAGAATGGAAAATGGTATTGGGCTCAATAGTCAATTGATACCAAGAAATATGGGTAGGATTAAGACTGATTGCTGTCTTTAAATCATCAAGGGCATTATCTAATGATTGATTTGGTAGCCCATGCATAAGGTCTAGGTTAAAACTACTAACACCACATTGAGTGGCAAGTTTAGCAGCTGCTTTTGCTTGATTGCTATCGTGTATTCTGCCTAATTTTATTAACTTATCAGAGGCAAAGCTTTGTACACCAATAGATAGACGAGTAACACCAGCATCGAAAAATCCGATAAATTTATCTGCTTCAACAGTGCCTGGGTTTGCTTCAAGTGTTACTTCCATATCCTTAGCATGTTCAAATCGTGCCAGTACTTGTGCCAGTAAGTTCTTGATGGACTTCGCAGAAAATAAACTTGGCGTGCCACCACCAATAAAAATAGACTGTAATGGACGCTTACTTAGTTTAAAACGAGTGATATCGGCATCTAAATCAGCAATGAGTGCTGTGACATACTCCTGCTCGGGAATGGTGTTTTTAACTGCATGAGAGTTGAAGTCACAATAAGGACATTTTTCCACACACCATGGAATATGAATATATAAAGAGAGCGGTTGGTTTTCTAACATGAATATTGGGCTCGTGGAGTATTTATGAAGCAGCTAAAGTGAGCTTTTCAACTAACTTAGCTAATGCTTGACCGCGATGGCTAAGTCTATTCTTTATGTCACGTTCTAATTGCGCGGAAGACATTTTTAAATCATTTTGCCAAAAAATTGGATCATAACCAAAACCTTGCTCCCCTTGTTTTTCTCTGCTGATACTGCCTTGCCATACACCATGACAAATTAGTGGTGTAGGATCATTTTCATGTTTCATATACACTAAAACGCAGTGAAAGCGAGCTGTTCGTTGTTCATCAGCGATATTGGCTAACGCGGCAAGCAACTTGTTGGTATTATCATCATCGCTTGGTTCACCTTCGGTTATATCAGCAGCGTAGCGAGCTGAATAAACGCCGGGTGCACCATTTAATGCATCAACTTCTAGACCTGAGTCATCCGCAATTGCAGGTAAGCCTGTAATTTTTGCGGCATGACGTGCTTTGATAATGGCGTTTTCTACAAAGGTAGTGCCTGTTTCAGCAACTTCAGGTACATCAAATTCACTTTGTGGCACAATCTCGATATTTTGCTCACTTAATAAGTGTGCTAATTCTTTAACTTTACCTTGGTTTCCTGTGGCTAATACTACTTTTGACATGGCTAAGACCTATGGTTAATACCCGTAGTTAAATCTGGGGAGATGGATGACGCTCTATTGCTGTTATTCTACCTTAGCATGGATATTTTGGCTAAAATTAACGATAAAAAAAGAGCCTTAAAGCTCTTTTCTAGGGGGGGCCGTATGAAGTCGAGCTAACTAAAGCTAATCAACGTAAAATTTTTGTGAAAATTTCAATTGCTGCTTTTCTTTACCATCATTAATCATGATATCAAAATGAATAGTCTCTTCATTGCTGTACTTAACCTGAGCTAAGTAATAAATAGCATTGCCTTCCTTAACTTCTTTAAACGATAAGTCTTTAAATTGGCCTAGATTATTTTTGGCTTTACCCGTAATACTAACTGTTTTAGCGGGAGTGCCTTTTCCAGTGTTATCTAATA
>Ga0209396_1003481_pt1 | contig 15862 bp, 13 predicted proteins | sample GOMGulsemesocosm_6_FD_184638 | JGI IMG/M metagenome (GOLD analysis project Ga0209396, IMG submission 184638) | Methane-oxidizing microbial communities from mesocosms in the Gulf of Mexico - GOM8C Gulf of Mexico (SPAdes) (version 2) | ecosystem: Environmental > Aquatic > Marine > Cold seeps...
TACCCGTTTTAGTTCGGATTCAAGTTTAGCGATCCTAAGTTGTTCATCTGATGATTTAACCGATTTAGGTTTATCTGATAACTGACTGCGCCAGTGATATAACGTTTTGGTACAAATGCCTAGTCGTGCTGATACTTCAGCAACTGAATAACCACGCTCAGTGATTTGTTTAACTGCTTCAATTTTAAATTCTTGGGTATACCGTTTGCCTTTGCTCATAAACACCTCTAGTTGAAGTTACAATGTAACTCATTTGGTGTCTAGCAAACTATGGGAAGTCCAAACAGGTTATTTATCGACGTTTTAACGCTGAGCATTGGGTAAAGGGGGAATATTGAGCAAATGCTGCTTATCCAGAGTTCAGGTTAATTAGATATTGATGGTAAATCACGCTCTATTATTCGTATGTTAGCGGCCAAATAACCTAAAATATTTTGTTCTTTCTGAGCTTTGACAACGAGATTCACCTATTATTGACGGAAAATAGGTTTATCTAATCTTAGGAGAAACTGTGTGTGTCCGATTTTTAAGTTAGCTTAGTGGGGGGAATTAGCTAGTGTGTTTACAAGTTTATAATGAAGCCACATACAAAAAAGCAGCCAGTGCGGCTGCTTTAAATTTCTTACTTTAATAATACTTTCACTAGGTGCAAATAATGCTATCTGGTATATTTAGAGAAAATATCTCCATTAGTAAGTTTGTTTAGTTCGCATACTCGCAACTATACCAAATAATGCCAAACTCATAAGTAAAATGGTTGAAGGTTCAGGTACTTGGGTAACTTTCATAGTAACATCAAAACTATTATCTTCACTTTCAAACGTAGTTACACCGATACAACCGGGATCACCGGTTCCTACTCGTGCACAAACTTCATCAGCAAGTGGCGCCAAAGTATCAACCATAAGGGCTATATTGTAGGTGTACATACCCAAACCAAATTGTTGGTTAAAGGTATTGTTAAACGCATTGTATTCTATTGCATCGATTACACCATCAAGATCTACATCACTACCAAAGCTATCTACGACGAAAATGTCATTTTCACATAAAGGTAAAGGGTTAAGATCGTCATCTAAATCACCATCAGAATATCCACAGCCACTTCCATCATTTTGTGTTTCCTTGAATACTATATCAAATAGTAAAGGAGGAATTCCTGTATCGAAAGCTGGTGTTGGGTGCGGAGTCAGGAATAGTTTGGTACTGAGCGTTGCTTCCGTTAAAGTAGCTCCATAGATTGGATTATTACGATGGATTAAGGTTGCGGTTAGTGCAGCGACTCCGTTATCTAAACCTATACCACTAACCAAGCCATCTGAGCCACTCGAAACATCAAGGGAGCTTATTAACGGGTCGACAGGTTCATTTGCACAATTAGATGTCTGACACCCCCACGATATTATGGTAGGATCGCCCCAGAGGAGGTTAGGTGTTGAACCATCAACGTCTGGCCCACCAGGAATAAAGCTGGTAAAAGCACTATTAACTTCCCAATTCCATTTAGTAATTGGTGTCGCGCCAGCGGTAAAGACAAACCCTAATGTTGAAATTATTAAAGCAGTTAAAATCTTCTTAAGTGTGTTCATTGTTTACTCCTTGTCAGTATAAAATTAAAGTACACCTTAAAGTAAGTAATGTGTGACAAAGCAACTTAAGCCGTTAAGTAGGTCACAAATTGATACAGTCCTTGTTAGATTTCAGATTAAATGCTGCATAGAGCGAGCCATAGTCGCTATGTAGTTAAATTATAACCTGTTTGTTTTTCGATGGATTAGAGTATTTGTTCAAATTGTAAAGGAACCTGACAGTACTTTTATGGTACAGCTTTAAAGAAAAGCTTGTACTGTCAGCTTGTGTATTTAAGTAATCACTAGCTACCGCTTGTGATTACTTTAGTATTAATGCCGCTAGCAATTAATGATGAATTATGGGGTAATTCATTATTCCCACTAAGTAGATAAATAACCTGCTCTCCTTTCTGGGCAAGCTCGAGGGCATGTTGGTAGTTTAATAAAATAGTTGAACTGACACTCTGAGGATACTTTTCAGCATCACGGCGTACATATTCAATTAATTCTATATTTACCGCTTCATCATAAAAGACCGCATCAGCAAACTGTAAGGCACGGTGTGCATTCAAAGTTAAATTATCAGGGTTACCTTCAAGCGTTTGAATAAAAATAATTTCACCCTCGGGTGGAGCTATTTGCTCCTTCAAGCTAGCGATTAATTGCTGTTCGGCTTTCTGTTGTTTACCAGCTAATAAGTTTTGTCCTATTGAGCCCCGTAATGTACTTTCCCAAAAGCTACGACGATTACGAATGCCTTTAATACGGGCTTTTACATGCTCTCTAAATTTAAATGAAAAGTCAGCTAAGCGGCCATAACGCTGCGGGAGAATTTTTTCGATTTGTTCACGTAACATTCTAATTAAAATAGGTGCGCTACCTGAACTTGATAGAGCAATAATTATGGGGGAGCGATCAATAATTGCTGGCGTGATATAAGTGCAGAGGGTAGGTTGATCTACTACATTAGCTAGAATGTTGAACTCTAGCGCTTCATTATAAATTTCTTTATTCACCGCCGTGTCATCTGTGGCAGCTATAACCAATGTCATGCCACCTAATAAGCCTGATTGGTAGTTATGTTCCAACCAGCACAGCTGGTTTTCTTTAATTAACCGTTCAACACCTTTGGTAACGCTTACCGACATAATGGTAATTTTTTGGGTGGTTTTTAATAGCAATTCAATTTTGCGGGCTGCGACATCACCACCGCCAACCACCATGGCATTAATTTTACTGCCATCAAGAAAAACTGGAAAATATTTCATCTACAAGCCAACTATATTTATCTTTATATACTCAGATTAACATAGCAGAAAAAAGAAAACCTTAATCTGTGTTAAGTTGACGTTTTCATGGCAGATAATTAGCTGATAGCTAGGCTATATTTAGCTTGATACTAACTTCGATTTACTAACCGATAAACCATTTCTATCGCCATATATTGTCCAGCCAGGAATAAAATCAATACCAGCAAAGTTAACGACAATGTTCATATCACCTACGCCTAACTTTTCGGTTTTTATTGGGTTACAGCCAAGGGCTTTTACCGCAATGCCCAACGTACTTATAGTGCCTGCATCTCTAATACAGCCATTGATAACCACAGCTCGCCAATTATTTTTAACCGCATTTTCTGCTATCATGTCGCCTAATAAGGCACGGTTCATACTGCCTTTTCCATCCACAACCAGTACTTTATTTGTTCCGTCGGTAGCAAGTACTTCTTTGACTTTTGAATTATCTTCAAAGCAATCAATGGTGACGATCTCGCCATAAAAGAGGGTGTTTTTACCGTAATCAATAAATGGCTTGTTAGCAAGGTTCAGCTGTTCAGCATATTGATCAAACAGGTCAGGGAGTAAATCTAGCATGGTATTTTCCTTTTTATGCTTATTTATGCCTACTCTAGCAGTAATGAATGGTAAACTAGCATCAAGATTATTTATTGCTACTATTTACCAATTACATTGGCCCTTTGTACTTATGACAAAGGTAACGTGTAGCAGCAAACACAAAATAACAGTAGAGAAAATCAAATGCCTTGGATACAACTTAGATTAAGTGCCAACGAAGATAACGCTGAAAAATATAGTGACTGGCTTTCTGCCTGTGGCTCACAAGCAGTTACATTTATAGATGCACAAGATACGCCTATATATGAGCCATTGCCCGGCGATGAAGTTATCTATTGGTCTAGTACTGTAGTCATGGGGCTATTTGAAGCCAGCCATGATATGGATAAAGTGATTAATTATTTAAAAGGCATTCATCCAGATAAAGAGCAAATGCAATATAAGCTTGAGCAACTTGAAGATAAAGATTGGGAACGTGAGTGGATGGACAATTTCCACCCGATGCAATTTGGTGATCGCTTATGGGTTTGCCCTAGCTGGCGCGATGTTCCAGATCCAGACGCAGTCAATGTAATGTTAGATCCTGGTCTTGCTTTTGGTACAGGTACTCACCCAACTACAGCATTGTGTTTAACTTGGCTAGATGGCTTAGATTTACACGGTAAAACTGTAGTTGATTTTGGTTGTGGTTCGGGAATTTTATCACTGGCAGCACTTAAGTTGGGTGCTAAGAAAGTGATAGGAATTGATATCGACCCACAAGCCCTACAAGCAAGCCTGGCTAATGCTGAGCGTAATAAGGTTTCTGATAGGCTTGAATTATTTTTGCCTAAGGATCAACCTGAATTTAAAGCAGATGTGGTTGTGGCAAATATTCTTGCAGGTCCATTACGCGAGTTAGCGCCTACTATCATTGAGTTTGTTGGTGATAAAGGTTTATTAGCCCTATCTGGCGTATTAGAAGAACAAGCACAAACCTTGCAAGAAATTTATGGGCAGTGGTGTGATATGGAACCAGTAAGTGTACAAGAAGAGTGGGTACGTTTGAACGGAAAAAGAAAGTAGCTCGTACAGAGCACGCTTTATTTTTGCAAGTGTACTGCTAGTTAGACATACTTGCTTTGTGCTTTGTGCTTTGTGCTTTGTGCTTTGTGCTTTGTGCTTTGTGCTTTGTGCTTTGTGCTTTGTGCTTTGTGCTTTGTAGCTTTGTGCTTTGTAGCTTTTGGGGGAGGAAGCTTCCCCAAAGCAACTTCACTATTTTTAAGGCTTATACTCAGGTATTGTTATCCTCGAAGTTTATAATTGGCTCAACGGTTTAATTGCAAGGTATTGAGTGTTTGTTAAGTAAATATTACTGTGATGTAGCAAGACTCCATGAGCTATTGGCTGATTTTTTTATCAGAATCTTTTGCTTCAAAAACTGTAACTTTATTTCGACCTGCATGTTTTGAGGCGTAAGCGGCATAATCTGCATCAGCTAATAGTTTTTCCAAATCAAAGCCAGAACGTTTCACGTCGGTTACCCCAAAACTCGCGGTAATAGAGAATTCGCAGCCTGACTCCTCTGATATAATGTCTTCTATTGCTGCGCGACAAGCCTCTGCGCGTAGTTTTGCGGCTTCAATATTACAGCTAGGCAATACTAAACAGAATTCCTCACCACCAAGGCGAGCAAATATGTCATTCTTTCTACCAATATTTTGGCAAACTTTAATGGTTTCTTTTAATGCCCAGTCACCACAAGCATGGCCAAAGTTATCATTTATCTTTTTGAAGTAGTCTAAATCAAACATTATTAAACTCAGCTCTTGCTTAGCATTCTGGCAGTATTTTAATGCACTATTAGTGACATGCGTAAAGTGACCGCGATTATAAATACCCGTTAATGCATCGTATTCAGCGAGTTCTTTGATTCTTTTATGTGACTGCCACAAGCGACCAGCCCATAATACCAATAGTGCTATGGCTACAGTTAAAATAGCGATGAACATTTGCACATTAGCTACTTTGGCTTTAGCTAATGCTTGTTTACTAATCAATAACGCATTTTTATCGTGGAGTAATTTTATTTGATTTTTCTGCTCATAAGACTGGTGCTGAGCAATCTGAAACGCTAGGTGTTTGGCTTTTTCACCCTCGAGTTGGTTTCTTTCTACTTTGGTGTATTTTTCAAAGTAATCTAGGGCATGTGATAAATTTTGTTGTTTTTTAGCTATTTTATACAGTAGAAAGTAAGTATCAACACCTTGTAATAAGTTACTCATATTTTTATTTATTGTTAACGCTTCAGTTGCATAGCTTTGAGCATTATCTATGTCATTAATTTGCCAATAAGCTTTAGCAATGACGTTAGCCATTTCGGCAATTAACATTGGATATTGTGTTGCACGTACTTCTTCTAAGTTACCCAGCATAAAGCTGATTGCTGCTTCAGGCATGTCTTCTTGTAAATAAAGCCTAGCCTTATAAGTACGTACTATATTTGCATGAATCTTATTTTCTGTAATTATACATTTTTGTATGGTCTTTTCTAAAGCTGTGTCGGTTGATTTAAGCAGGTTGAGCTTAAATTTAGCTTCTAAGGTTAGTTGCCTCAACCAGCAATCATTTTTAGCCGAAAGTTTTTGTTTAGCAAGTTGATCAATATAATTTAGTGCTAATGCATGTTGTGCAATTTGGTTATAAAAGATAATGGTAATAAGTAAGCCATTTTGATAATGCTCACTATTATTGATAGTTGGTAAGGCATTAATATTTTTAGTTACATATTGCAGCCCATCTAGCCAGTTATTTGCAGGCATAGAGATGTTAATGAGGGCATAATTAGCTCTGAATTTAATTAAACTACTAGCATTAGAATTCAAAATATCTTTTAGTTTTTTTTCTGCAGACTCATATTCACCAATGAATGTTAAATGATAAGAATCTAATAGGTTTAGGTAGTGTTGTTGCTGAGTCGTTAGATTTTTCTGTTGTGCCAGCTCAACAATCAGCTGCTTAAATTTTGTCGGTTCGCTACGTTTATATTTGTCAGCATGGCTTAGCTTTTCTGTTATTTCTTTATTGGAGAGTGTTCTTTGATTAGCTGAATATTGTTGTTCTATTTCAGATGCTTGTGCTGATATAAAGGTTATATTGCATAAAAGAAAAAACAGCACCATACGACTAAGTTTATTGAAGTAGTTAATTATAGTGCTGTGTTTTTTCATTTGAATGTCTACTTTAGAAGCTAGAAGCTAGAAGCTAGAAGCTTACTGCTTACAGTATTGTCATCTTCTTGTTCATCTTCAATTGGTGCTTCATCGTCGACTGGAAGAACTTGAGCGTACGCTATCAGTGTTGATAAATCCGCTACAGTCCCAGCTAATTTTTCGGTATTTTTTGCTGTGAACGCTTGTTTTTGTGTAACATTGATGTCAGATTTCTCTAAAAGTGCATTGATATTCTCTTCGTTTACTAAAGATGCATCACTTGCCATTGTCTCTAATACTTGAATTACTGTACTCATCCGTTTACTCCTTGTTAATGTTAATGTTAATGTTAAATTGTTGTCTTCACTCATAAGTAGAGTTCACATTTCTTATAAAACTAAACTTAAAACAGGTCCATTTTTTGCTCTTATTTCTTGTTTGTCTATTTCGGCGAGTCGTGCCAAAACTTTATCATTAGGTTGCATTTTCTTACACGGTGGAATGACTAAGGTCGTGTGCATAAATAATTCAGCATCAATTAATGCTGTTAGAGGAATATATTCAGCTCGCATGGTATCAATAGCAACGCCTTTAGCTTGGTATAATATTACTTTATGATCACTAGGATAATGTTCTAGTAATAAGTCAATTAATACTTGCCGGTAAGGGCTGCCTGTGGAAAATTTAGAAAAGGATTGATCACCAGCCAAGGCTACTTGCCATAAAATCAGGTGAGAAGAGGTTTCAATATTACGCTGAAAAAACATAAATTGACTGGTTTCATAATGCATGCAACCCGTTTTGCCTGGATCTATGCCTAAATCAGCATAAAGGCAATCTTCGGCAGATATGCCTGGCTCCATGCGCGCAGGTAGATCTTCTGCTTTCGCCTTACTAATAGCTCTATGGCTTATACAGGCAAAGACTCCTGGGTGTCCATAAAAAGCTGCAACCACTTTTTTACCATCGCGAACTTGGCTTAATACTAACTCAACCATTTCATTGTAGGTAACGTCGCGGTTTTTACCTTCCTGGTAAAAGCCATGTAATGAGCGGACATCACCATTCATGTCTTCGAGCCACTTTTGAGCAAAGCCATTGGCCATCAGTGAGAATACTATGTCGGCTTGTTCGATATGGCTTTTTGCAATAGGGCTAATATGCGCGCCTAATGTCATCCCCGTACCAACACACACCAAACTCCCTGACATATTCGTTATCCTTAACTATTTATTACTACTTTACTTAGGCTCGAAACTTTATTCAAAGTGTTAAACCTAAAATTATATTGCCACTAAACTAGCAGAGTTCAGGCGGTTAAGGCAACGACTAATCTTATTTACATCCCTGTATTTTCAATAAACACTTAATTTTCTTTGTTTTCAAGTGGTTTAAGTAAGTTTTAGTCACTTTACTTAAATAAATTTTGATGCCACTTGTGCCGTTCAAAGTATTGATAGCTAGTTTGATCACTATTGCTTTGTATGTTGTTGGATATGGTAAAGCCAAGTTTATTTACAAAACGTTTTGTTGCTAAGTTTTTACTATCATAAAAAGCATTTATTCTTTCTAGCTTGAGTTGAATAAAAGCATATTCCATTAAAGCAGCCATAGCTTCTTCAGGGAATAACTTACCATTAGCACTTGGGGATAGCATAATCCCGATTTCAGCTTGGCTGATACCATCAAGCTCTGCTTGTTGCATAATGTTTGCATTATAGGGCCGTATTAAAAATGACAAACTTTGTGTTCCAATAATAATCTCACTATTTAGACAAACTATGGCCCAAGTTAATAAAGATTTTTTACCTCCGTCTGTTGCACGTTGATTGGCTTTCAATAATCGTTGAAAAGCTTTATTTGCTTCTTTTTTATCTAAAACTCCACCTGTGTGACGCATCACTTTTTCATTGGTGTGTTGCTGGCAAAAGAAAGTCTCATCTTCAGCAAGTAGTGGTCTTATCAATAAGCGTTCAGTGGTAAAACTATGCATTGACTCTTCCTCTATAACTTAATACTTCCCTAAAAGTAACGGACATTAATTCTGTTAGCTAAGTTTGCCAAGATAACAGAATAATTGAGGCAGCACCGTAATTAACTTTTAAGCTGACTAGCAAGGTTTTACATTTAGCTTTTGCGATACTTAAGGTTATTGTTTATTAGGAGTATATGACTTCTCTTATCGAGCCATACTTAATTAACAGCTTTTACTATTAAGGCACGGGAGGAGTTTAGTTACCTTAGTCATATACATTGCCAATGGGAGTTTTGAAAGTTGTTGGCAGAGCTTTTTATCCTATCTTTCTAATTCTGAGTTAATTAGTCATGCCTTAATAGGGGTGTTGATATTTTATCCAGCAACACTTGCAGGCGTTATTTAAACTAAGTTTGCAGCATATTATTCTTTGTCTTTTTTTGTGGTATTTGTCAACAATTTTGTTAGTAAAATGTACAATTAACACTCACAATAACAGTTTAATAAATGTCAATATCAAAAAGGTGAAAAAAAGCAAATATTGTTCAAATTCTATGCTTTTAAATTGAAAAAAAGACGTGTAAACTTAGCGCCCTTTTGAAGGTAGCTCAAAAAAACAGCAGTATGAAAATTGGTACATATCAACTTAATTCGCAGGTAATGCTTGCTCCTATGGCAGGAATAACCGATCAACCTTTTAGGCAATTATGTTGTCAATTAGGGGCGGGTTTAGCGGTATCCGAAATGCTTTCTTCAAATCCGAAAGTGTGGAATACCGAAAAATCTAAATTAAGAATGGTCCACGGTGATGCTGCGGGTATTCGTTCAGTGCAAATTGCTGGAAGTTGCCCTAATGAATTAGCGTTTGCTGCCAAAGTAAATGCGGATAACGGTGCACAAATTATTGATATCAATATGGGCTGCCCAGCAAAAAAGGTAAATAAGAAATTAGCAGGTTCTGCTTTATTAAAAGAACCGGCATTGGTTGAGCGTATTGTTCAGTCGGTGGTGAATGCGGTAAATATACCGGTCACGCTAAAAATTCGCACAGGGTGGTGTGAAGATAGTCGTAATGGTATTGAAATAGCAAAAATTGCTGAAAATAATGGTATAGCATCACTCGCAGTGCATGGTCGTACTCGCAATGACTTTTATAAAGGCAATGCGGAATACGACACCATTAAAGCAATAAAAGCGGCTGTTTCAATTCCTGTAGTGGCAAATGGTGATATTACTTCACCTGAAAAAGCACTACAGGTACTTAACCTTACGAGCGCTGATGCCATAATGATTGGCCGTGGTGCACAGGGTCGTCCGTGGATTTTTCGAGAAATTAATTATTTCTTAGCAACGGGCAACAAAATGTTAGCACCAGCATTGAGCGAAGTTCGTTCAATAGTATTGGCCCATGTTATGGAGTTACATCAGTTTTATGGCGATTTCAAGGGTGTGATGATCGCCAGAAAACATGTTTCTTGGTATATACAAAACCTAGTTGAGACCACAGAAGGCTTCAGCGCAGCGTTTACTATTGACCAAGGCAAAACGTTTAGAGCTATTTTTAATGCTTTGGCGTCTACCAATGAACAATTGGCAACGTTGAGCACATTTTTTGATGATTTTTCTGCTGGCTCTTATAACCAGTAAATAAGTTGTCGTAGTTTTATTTTTATTTTTATTTTTATTAACAAAAGAAAGAGTTATATCATATGTTCGAACAAAATGTTTCTTCTCCGTTTATCACTGGCGATATTCAAACACAAACTAAAACTTCTCCATTACGTACTCAAGCTAAAATAGCAATCAGCAACTACTTATCACAATTAAATGGTAACGATGTTGATGATATGTATGACCTTGTATTGAGCGAAATTGAAGCGCCAATGTTAGAAGAAGTTATGATGTACACTCGCGGTAACCAAACACGCGCTGCTAACTTACTAGGCATCAACCGCGGTACGTTACGCAAGAAACTTAAAAAATACGGTATGAACTAATATCGAATTATAATGAAAAGCACCCTCGGGTGCTTTTTATGTTTTAAACCACTCTAAATTTTAATGTAACCTCGCAAGTTAGCGGCATGTCGGCACTAAGTTAGCAGTAAGTTACAACCAAAAAGGTAAATATACAGATGGATACTCCACGTCCAATTAAACGCGCACTATTAAGTGTTTCTGATAAAGCAGGTATTGTTGAGTTTGCTCAGCGTCTAAGCGAGAAAGGTGTTGATCTTCTTTCTACTGGCGGCACAGCAAAATTATTAGCCGAAAACGGCATCAAAGTAACTGAAGTATCTGATTATACAGGTCACCCAGAAATCATGGATGGCCGTGTTAAAACATTACACCCTAAAGTACATGGTGGCATTTTAGCTCGCCGTGGTACTGATGAAGCTGTAATGGTTGAGAACAACATCAATGCGATTGATATGGTTGTGGTTAACTTGTACCCATTTGCTAATGCAGTAAGTGATGAAAACTGTTCTTTAGAAAATGCGATTGAAAATATCGACATCGGTGGACCTACAATGGTTCGCGCTGCAGCAAAAAACCATAAAGACGTGACTATTGTTGTAAACGCTAGCGATTACGATCGTGTATTAGCTGAGTTAGACAACAACAATGACTCTTTAACATATAAAACACGTTTTGATTTGGCAATTGCTGCTTATGAGCACACTGCTAGCTACGACGGTATGATTGCTAACTACTTTGGTAAAATGTTACCAGCGTACGGCGAAGAAGAGTCAGAAGCTTCTTTTGACAACAAAGTGAAATTCCCACGTACTTTTAATAGCCAGTTTATTAAAACTCAAGATTTACGCTACGGTGAAAACTCACACCAAGATGCTGCTTTCTATAAAGAAGCGAATCCAGAAGAAGCGTCAGTTTCTACTGCGACTCAATTACAAGGTAAAGCATTATCTTATAACAACATTGCAGATACAGATGCGGCATTAGAATGTGTTAAAGAATTTGATGAGCCAGCTTGTGTAATCGTTAAACATGCAAACCCATGTGGTGTTGCTATTGGTGATGATATTTTAGCGGCTTATGAAGGTGCTTATAAAACTGACCCAACGTCAGCATTTGGTGGCATCATCGCGTTTAACCGTGAGTTAGATGCAGATACTGCCGAAGCAATTGTATCTCGTCAATTTGTTGAAGTAATTATTGCACCAAGTGTTTCAGATGCTGCTGCACAAATTGTTGCAGCTAAACCTAACCTACGTTTATTAGAATGTGGTCAGTGGGATAACAAAACGACTGGTTTCGATTTTAAACGTGTTAACGGTGGTTTATTAGTACAAGATACTGACCAAGGTCGTGTAACTAGTGACGACTTAAAAGTAGTGACTAAGCGTGAACCTACTGAAGATGAGATGCGTGACCTACAATTCTGTTGGAAAGTAGCTAAGTTTGTTAAATCTAACGCCATTGTTTATGTTAAAAATAGCTCAACTATCGGTGTCGGCGCTGGCCAAATGAGCCGTGTATACTCAGCAAAAGTTGCTGGTATTAAAGCTGCTGATGAAAACCTAGAAGTTAAAGGTTCAGTTATGGCATCAGATGCATTTTTCCCATTCCGTGATGGTTTAGATGCTGCTGCTGAAGCAGGTATTACTGCAGTAATTCAGCCTGGTGGCTCTATGCGTGATGACGAAGTTATCGCAGCTGCTGACGAACATAACATCGCGATGGTGTTTACAGGTATGCGTCACTTCCGCCATTAATATTGCTCCTTGTCGCTGCTAAGTCCAATTTAGGCGTTAAAAGTACTCACTGACATTCGTCAGCTCCGTGCTTTTTTCTTGAAATTGAACAGAGCAGCTTAAAGGAACTTCATTAATTAGGTGAATTCTAGATAAAAATTGTTAAAAGCTAGCTGGGTTTATGCGTATTGCTTATTCAAGGAGTAATACTTCACCGAATTAGAGCCATCATATAAGCAGTGTTGATTTATTATGTTACATAACATCAATAATCAGCACTGCTTGTTTGTTTAAAATCTGTTATAAATATTGCCGTTAATTAATAGCTTAATCGATAACAAAATACTATCGATATAAAATACTAATAAATCTTACAAGGAAAATAGTTATGACAACTAAAACAAACGCGTTTAAATCAATCGCTATTGTAATTACCTTAAGTTGTGGAGCATTAAGCTTATCAGCTACGGCGCATGATACTCATGCTCATGGAAATACTGCTTCTACAAAGTTACTTGAAAACGCAGTGGCAGGTGAGCATCGTACAGCTAAAAATAAAGCTCGCGATCAATATCGTCATCCTATTGAAACATTAAGTTTTTTTGGTTTTACGCCGAGTATGACCGTGGTAGAAATTACCCCTGGCGGCGGTTGGTACACAGAAATTTTGGCCCCAGCCTTAAAAGGTACAGGTAAATTATATGGTGCTCATTACCCAGACACGGGTGAAGATAACTACTATAGTAATTCTCGTAAAAAATTAGTGAAGAAACTTGCTTCAGATGTTGTTTTTAGTGAGGTTGTTTTAACTGATTTCACTCCACGTCAAGAAAGTGAATTAGCCCCACAGGGTACTGCTGATCTAATTTTAACCTTTAGAAATTTACATAACTGGAAAGATGCTGGCGTAGAGCAAGTGTTTAAAGATGCATTCAATGCACTTAAACCGGGTGGCGTTTTAGGTGTAGTTGAACATAGATTACCAATAGGTATTAGTGCTGAAAAAGCTAGAGGTTATGTTTCAGAAACAAAAACAATCAAGCAAGCAAAAGCTGCTGGCTTTAGGTTTGCTGGTTCAAGTGAAGTTAATGCTAATTCCAAAGATTTAGCTATTCACCCTAAAGGTGTGTGGACATTACCACCACGCTTAGCACTTGAAGATAAAGACAGAGCAAAATATTTAGCGATCGGCGAAAGTGATCGTATGACATTAAAATTTGTTAAGCCAGCTAAGTAAGTGCTGGTTTAGCGTTTATGAAGATATAGGAAAAATATATGAAAATCTTAGTTATAGGCGGCGGTGGTCGTGAACATGCTTTAGCATGGAAAGCGGCTCAATCAAGTCAGGTTACCACAGTATTTGTTGCTCCTGGAAATGCGGGCACTGCGACAGAAGCAAAATTAAAAAATGTTGCTATCGATATTACTGATAATGCTGCTCTAGTTGCCTTCGCACAAAGTGAAGACGTTGCCTTAACTATTGTAGGTCCTGAGCAGCCATTGGTCGACGGTGTTGTTGATGCCTTCCAAGCTCAAGGCTTAGCTATATTTGGTCCAAGTGCTAAGGCTGCGCAACTTGAAGGTTCTAAGTCATTTACAAAAGATTTCTTATCACGAAATAAGATTCCTTCAGGCAGCTACGAGAAATTCACTGAAGTTGAACCTGCATTGGCTTATGTTCGTGAACAGGGCGCACCAATTGTTGTGAAGGCTGATGGTTTAGCTGCAGGTAAAGGCGTTATTGTGGCACTTACATTGAAAGAAGCAGAAGACGCTATCACAGATATGCTAGCGGGCAATGCTTTTGGTGATGCAGGTCATCGTGTCGTAATTGAAGAGTTTCTTGAAGGTGAAGAAGCAAGTTTCATTGTAATGGTTGATGGTAAAAATGTTTTACCAATGGCAACAAGCCAGGATCATAAACGTGCATTAAATGGTGATTTAGGTCCAAACACTGGTGGTATGGGAGCATACTCTCCTGCTGCTGTGGTTACAGCAGAAATCCATGATCGTATTATGAATGAGGTAATCATGCCAACAGTTGAAGGCATGGCTAACGAAGATGCCCCATACAGTGGCTTCTTATATGCCGGCTTAATGATAGCAAGTGATGGTACACCAAACGTTATTGAGTATAACTGCCGTTTTGGTGATCCTGAAACGCAACCTATCATGATGCGCTTACAATCTGATTTAGTTGAATTATGCCTAGCTGCTTCACGTGGTGAATTAGACAAAGCGACGATCGCATTTGATAGTCGTGCAGCCGTTGGTGTTGTACTTGCCGCACAAGCTTATCCTGCAAGTTACCCTAAAGGTGATGTTATCTCTGGTTTAGATACTAACAACAATGAATCAGCGAAAACATTCCATGCGGGCACTAAGTTAAACGCGGAAGGTGAAGTTGTTACTAACGGCGGACGTGTACTTTGTGCAACGGCATTGGGTAATACTGTAACCGAAGCTCAGCAATCGGCTTATAAACTATTGCATCAAATTAGCTGGAAAGGTGTAGAGTTTAGAACTGACATAGCATATCGCGCTATTGAACGTGAACAAGACAATGGCTAATGACAACCTTTAAAAGATAAAGCAGAAAGATCACCTTGGCGAACTAATTTTTTGGCCTTATGATCATGTACATATGTTTAAAAAACCGACCTTAGTGTCGGTTTTGTATTTATTGTAGGAAAATATGCGTATTAAATAGTGTTAAATACCTATATAGAATGAAGAATTCGTAAAATGAAAGTAACTAGGTAAAGATATATTTAATCTTAACTTAGCAAAGGATCATCTGTGATCGTACATTTTAGCTTGATAATAAAGCTATGTGTACAATAACCATGCGAATAAGCGCTAATATGTAAAAAGGTTAAAATAAAGCTTGATCAAAAATAAACTCTCTCTATAATGCGCTCCAGTTCCAAGGGGTTCAGGCAAAAACCTTTACCAACTGGACGTTTTGATAAGTTATCTACTAGCTTTAAAGTTAAATAAGCTAACTTAACGTTTACTTTTAAAGTGTTTAAAAAAACTTTACTTTTTCTTTAAGAAAAACGTTGACATCAAAACTCGGAAGCGTATTATACGCCTCCTGCTTCGGGGCTACAGCAACGAAGTCAAGATTTTCTAAAAGGTATGAACGAATGCGATTCATGCTTAATCTTCACTGAGAAGATTTTCTTTAACAATTAGTTATCATGCAATTTGTGTGAGCACTCACATTAATGTTGTTTTACATAGTTTTCCTTTCGGGGAGAACAAAAACGCTTAATGAATGATGTTCATGCAAATAAATATAGTTACTTAACTTTGGTTAGGTAGCGACTATGTAATGCGATACTTACTTCGCCTTTTATTAGGTGGATAAGTATCACGACAGAATTCATTGAGCAGATGTTTACTTCGGTGACATCACAAACGATTTTTAATTGAAGAGTTTGATCATGGCTCAGATTGAACGCTGGCGGCAGGCTTAACACATGCAAGTCGAGCGGTAACAGAGATAGCTTGCTATCTGCTGACGAGCGGCGGACGGGTGAGTAATGCTT
>Ga0209396_1003482_pt1 | contig 15859 bp, 15 predicted proteins | sample GOMGulsemesocosm_6_FD_184638 | JGI IMG/M metagenome (GOLD analysis project Ga0209396, IMG submission 184638) | Methane-oxidizing microbial communities from mesocosms in the Gulf of Mexico - GOM8C Gulf of Mexico (SPAdes) (version 2) | ecosystem: Environmental > Aquatic > Marine > Cold seeps...
AAAACGTCATGAAGGACGCTTTGAGCGGGCTGATAATGGCACGTTATTTCTTGATGAAATAGCAAATACCTCAGGGCTGATCCAAGAAAAGCTATTAAGAGTCGTTGAATACGGTGAATTTGAACGTGTCGGTGGTTCAAGAACCATTACTACAAATGTTCGGTTAATCGCTGCTACCAATGAAGACTTGCCAACTTTAGCTGAATCGGGTGAGTTTCGTGCCGATTTACTTGACCGCCTTGCCTTTGACGTTATAACCCTCCCTCCCCTTAGAGAGCGCATTGAAGACATAATTATGCTCGCCGAAAGTTTTGCCATTGATATGGCCCGAGAACTAGAATTTGAGCTTTTCAGTGGTTTTACCGAGAAAGCTAAACGTTCAATGCTCGAATACCATTGGCCTGGTAATGTTCGCGAACTAAAAAATGTTGTTGAACGCAGTGTTTACCGTTGCAATAACCCACATTTACCCGTTCATGATCTCGTTATTGACCCTTTTGAGTCCCCCTATCGACCAGCCCAGCGTATAAAAACTCAAGATAGAGTACCTGTTCCAGTTCAAAATATTAGTGATGAAAATAACGAAGAAAAGCGCCAAGAAATTATTCAACAGCAGTTGCCTGTAAGTAAATCATTAGAGTTTCCTTTATCATTAAAAGACCTTTCTCAAGATTATGAAATTGATCTAATTCAATCAGCCTTAGAAAATTGTCAGTATAACCAAAAGAAAACTGCCGACGCACTCAAACTAACCTATCATCAACTAAGAGGTTACTTGAAAAAATATAACTTATTAGAAAGTGCTGTAGACGAAGGGTAATTAAGTTTATATGTCAATATTAGCGGTTAAACAACACATATTTAAGGCAATGCTATTGCCATTTTTATGCGTTATATCAGCTTGTAATACTGAAAATGACAAATCGCTCAGTAACCATAGCATTGTCTATTGCTCAGAAGGCTCCCCTGAAAGTTTTAACCCGCAAACCGTCACCTCGGGTACCACAATTGATGCCACTTCAAATCAACTGTATAACCGATTGATTTCATTTCGAGGTGAGCAAAATACAATAGCACCATCGCTGGCTAAATCTTGGCATGTTACGCGTGATGGTAAAATGATCACATTTTATTTACGCAAAGATGTCGCTTTCCATCAAACAAATTATTTCACACCAACACGTTTTTTTAATGCTGATGACGTACTTTTTAGTTTTAACCGTATATTGTCAGCTGAACATCCATTTCATCAGGTTTCAGGTGGTAAATACCCATTTTTTCAAAGTGTTAGCTTCTCTAACGTGGTGCAAAGCATTGAAAAAATTAATGACTACACCATACGTTTTAAATTCAAATACGCTGATAGCTCGATATTAGCGAATATAGCGAGTGATTTTGCCGTTATTTTATCTAAAGAATATGCTGATGCTTTAGTGTTGAAAAATATTAAACGAGAAATCGACACATTACCTATTGGCACAGGCCCTTTCAAGTTAAAGGAATATCGCCCAGGGGCATATATTCGCTATGCCCCTCATCAAGACTATTGGGATAAACCTAGTTCGCTAGAGCAACTTATTTTTGATATTACTCCCAGTAGTATAGGTCGATTAACCAAATTATTAGCGGGTGAATGCGATGTTATTGCTTTTCCTATTGCCCACGAAAAAATAAAAAGCAAACCTGAATTAGAACTTGAGGAGGTGACTTCTTTTAATGTTGGTTACCTCGGTTTTAATACAGTAAAACCCCCATTTAATAATGTCAATGTTCGCCAGGCTGTTGCGTTAGCGGTAAATAAACAAGCCATAATTGATACTGTATATCAGTCTAAGGCTGACATGGCACACAGTTTATTACCAAAAACCTCATGGGCTTATAATAAAAGTACTTTAGCGCAAACCTACGATTTATCTGAAGCAAAAAAATTATTGGTTGATGCTGGTTTTCCTGATGGTTTTACCATGAATTTATGGGCTTTACCGGTTCAGCGTGCATACAATCCTGACGCCATAACAATGGCTAAGTTAATTCAAGCTGATTTGAAAAAAATAGGGATAAAGGTGCTCATTGAAAACTCTCTAGACATGGGTTCTTTTCTTGAACAGTTATCAAAAGGAGAGCATCAAAGTGTTTTATTAGGCTGGTCGGCAGATCATTTCGACCCGGATAACTTTTTTACACCGTTATTAAGTTGCTCTTCTGCAAAAAGTGGGAACAACAGAACATTTTGGTGCAATGAAGATTTTGACGATTTACTGCAACAGGCATTAGAAACCACAAATGTTACTCAACGCAAAAGGTTTTATAGCCGAGCTTTAGCGATTATCTCTACTGAAGTTCCGCTAATACCAATAGCTCATTCGAAACGGTTCCAAGCACGAAAAAATATTGTAAAAGGAGAATTCCTATCTCCTTTTGGCGGTATCGATTTTAGTAAGGCAAGTAAAAACTAATATGCTGACATTTACCCTACGCCGCCTCAATTTATTTATTTTCACAATGTTTTTACTTACTTTACTGTCTTTTAGTTTAAGTTTTTTATTTCCTGGTGAGCAATTGATCAATATTTCAGGACAAGTCAATGCGACTCCCGAACAACTGATTATTTTAGGTGAACACTATCAAACTCAAAGCAATGTTTTTCAACAGTATTTTGCTTATGTGAATATGCTTTTTCATGGCGATTTAGGGATTTCGATGGCGAGTCAATTGTCCATTAGCACCGAAATAATGAACTTTCTTCCCGCTACAATCGAACTCACATTAGTCGCTCTTTTCATTGCTATGCTATTCGGTATTCCTATCGGTTTTATCGCGGCGATTAACCACAGGAAAGCGACTGATAATATTATACTAAGTATCTCTATGATTGGTTATTCAATCCCTGTTTTTTGGTTAGGCTTATTAGCTATTCTTGTTTTTTCTATCCAATTAGGTTGGTTGCCATCTGCTGGGCAAATCAGTTTACTTTTTGAGATTGAGCATGTAACGGGGATACAATTTATTGATATTTTATTAAGCAATAGTCCTTACAAGTGGCAGGCATTCCAAGATGCTAGTGCACACATATTTCTACCTGCATGTGTTATTGCCTTAGCTCCAGCAACCATCTTTGTTCGCCTAGCTCGTTCAGCAATGATGGAAGTATTAGAAAGCCAATACATACGTGCAGCCAAAGCAAAAGGGTTAAGTTTTAGACAAATAATTTATCATCACGCTATACGTAATGCCATGGTGCATGTTATTCGAGATGTTGGTCTACAATTCGCTAACTTAGTAACGATTGCGATGGTCACAGAGGTTATTTTTAGTTGGCCTGGTATTGGCCGCTGGTTAATCGAGAGTATATATCAGCGAGACCATACCGCTATTCAAGGGGGACTTTTAGCACTTTCTGCTTTTATTTTTATTGTGCACATTGTCACCGACTTTATTTACGCAGCACTTAACCCGTTAGCAAGAGAGAGCCGTCATGGCACGTGATAAAATTTATTTAGAGGAAGAGTTCCCTTCTCCCTTATTACAACTTTGGCATAACTTTAAAGAAACACCTGTGGTAATGCTAGGTTTTAGCTGTTTTGTTTTCCTCACAATTTTGGCACTATTTTCACCTTTAATAACCCCTTACACATCGGTTGAGAATCACTTAGATTTTTTATTACTGCCCCCAGCATGGCACAACGATGGTAATGTTAGCTTTTTATTAGGTACCGATAATTTAGGCCGAGACATGCTATCACGCTTAATGCATGGTACTTCACTCACTTTTGGCTTGAGCTTTGTTGTGGTACTAATCTCTTTAGTTATTGGCGTGATCATTGGTTCATTCTCCGCATTAACATCAGGAATAAAATCGAGTTTCCTTAACCATTTTCTTGATGTAATTTTATCTATCCCCTCTTTGTTACTTGCTATCGTCATTGTTGCCATTTTAGGGACAGGATTGAGCAATACGTTATGGGCAATAATCATGGTACTTATTCCTCAGTTTGTGCATATAACACGTAATGCTGTTACCGAAGAATTCAGAAAAGATTATGTACTAGCTTCTCGTTTAGATGGCGCAAGTTCCTTAAGAATTTTATATCATTCTGTATTTCCTAATATTTTAGAAAAGTTGATCAGTCAAGCTACATTAGCCCAATCTTCCGCAATACTAGATATTGCAGCATTAGGTTTTCTTGGTCTCGGGGCACAAATACCCATGGCTGAATGGGGTGCAATGCTGAAAAATGGTATCGATTTATTCTATATTGCTCCATGGACTGTTTATCTACCCGGTTTAGCGATTCTTTTTGCCGTCGTTGCAACCAACTTAGTTGGTGAAGGTATGAGACATGCACTTAAAGTCAGCAAGGAAGCTTAATGAACCTTCTAGATATTAGAAATTTGTCTATCGAGTTAAAATCAGCAACTAACCCTATTTTAGCCGTAGACCGCGTTAGCTTAACCATGAAAGAAGGTGAGGTTCGAGGTTTAGTTGGTGAGTCTGGCTCAGGTAAGTCTTTACTCGCTCAAGCAATCGTTGGGGTACTTGATGACAAGTGGCAAGTAGATGCAGACAGATTCCATTGGCGAGGTAATGATTTAATGCGTTTGTCGTTAGATGAACGCAAAGCGATTATTTCAAAAGATGTCGCAATGATATTTCAAGAACCAATGGCCTGCTTAGATCCCACCATGACAATTGGAGAGCAACTTACCGAAGCTGTAGATTGCGACCAATTAAGTGGATTTTTTTGGCAAAAGAACCAACAGCGTAAAGAAAACGCAATTAGCCTCTTACATAAGGTAGGTATTAAACAGCATAAAGTTTGCTTAAAGAAATATCCACATCAACTTAACGAAGCTTTATGCCAACGAATAATGATCGCTATGGCCCTAGCCAAACGGCCTATTTTATTAATTGCTGATGAACCAACAGCGGCAATGGAAAGTACCAATCAAGGACAGATATTTCGCTTATTGGCAAGTTTGAATCAACTTAAAAATATGTCGATATTATTGATCAGCCATGATTTAGAAAATGTTACTCATTGGACAAATACCATTACTGTAATGTATAGCGGGCAATTTGTTGAGGCTGGTACGACTAAGCAAATATTCGAACAACCTTTTCACCCTTATACTAGAGCGCTTATCGATAGTAGCCCAAAAGCAAATATGGGCTTGCCAGCTAAATCACGATTAATGGCCCTACCGGGTAGTATTCCTATTTTGCAGCATTTGCCTATCGGTTGTCGATTAGGACCAAGGTGTCCAAGAGCGCAACAAGAATGTGTTATCGCGCCCAAGGTACAAAACTATCACGGCCATCAATTTAGTTGTCATTTTTCGCTAAAGGGAAGCTATTAATATGCCAACGCTATTACAAGTAAGTAACTTAAGTAAATCGTTTAAATTAGGTCGTAATTGGTTCAACCGAAAAATATTTACCGCACTTGACCCAATTTCATTTGATGTAAAAGCTCATCAAACCCTAGCAATAGTAGGTGAGACAGGCTCAGGTAAATCTACCTTGGCAAAGTTACTAGTCGGTGCTGAGCTTCCCACTACAGGAAATATAAAACTCAATGGTCAAACGTTACAACCTGGAAACTTTAAGCAAAGGTGTCAGCATGTTCGCATGATTTTCCAAGACTCTGGCACAACCTTAAACCCAAGTTTAACCATCGGCCAGTTGCTTAACGAACCATTACTTCTTAATACTGACTTAACAGAAGATGCTCGACATTTGTTGATACGAGAAACATTGCAAAAAGTTGGATTACTCGCTGATCACATGAATTTTTATCCACACATGTTCTCTGGTGGTCAAAAGCAGCGCATTTCATTAGCTCGAGCAATAATACTGCAACCACAGGTGATCATCCTAGATGAGGCTTTAGCTTCACTTGACCCTTCTTTGCGTTCTCAAATGATCAATTTATTACTCGACTTACAACAACAGATGGGACTCGCCTATATTTTAATTTCTCACAACTTAGGTATCGTTCGACACTTTAGTGATAAAATAATGGTATTAAGCCAAGGGCAAGTTATGGAAATGGGCGAAACCTCTGATATTCTATCGGCTCCCAAGCATCAATATACAAAAAAGCTAATCATGAACCAACGATTTCAATTGCTTCATCGCTAAAACTTAAAAAAATTATTCTTTAATTAAAACAATAAAGCCAGCAAAATGCTGGCTTTATAGTTTTAGTTCCTACAGAGATTTATTTGTCTGCTCGACCCATAAATTTACGTTCTTCTGTATTTACTTTAATTTTATCACCCGTTGAAACATGCTCAGGTACTTGTATAGTTAGGCCCGTAGATAAGATTGCAGGTTTAGTTCTAGCTGTTGCTGAACCACCTTTAATTGAAGGGTCAGTTTCGGTAATCACTAACTCAACACTTGCTGGTAAATCAATACCAACTGCTGCACCGTCAACAAGAATAACAGACAATCCTTGAGTATCTTCACAAATAAACAAAACTTCTTCTTCAATACTCTCTTTATTTAGGTTATACGGCGTGTAATCTTCATTGTCCATAAAGACATATTCATCACCATCGATGTATGAAAACATAGAAGGACGACGGCTTAAATCAGCAAAGTTAAGCATGTCTGAGTCTTTAAACGTCTCGTCAATTTTCCCACCGGTGACAACATCGTACATACGCATGCGGTAAAGGCTACCACCAGCTCGCCCTTGAGGTACTGAACGTTCGATATCTCTTACAATAAACACTTTTCCGTTATGCTCTACTGCAGCATTTTTCTTTATATCACTGGCCTTTGGCATGGATAATAATTCCTAAAATTAAATGTGAGGGAAAAATAACACGAACTCAGCATGATGAAAATGCTTAGCCTGCTAATTTTATCGTTTTTAAATGATCTTAACCGTGATTTAAAGATTTTCTAAAATAAAGTCTAAACCACCAGTAATCGAAGCCACTTGTGCAAGAGTACAAGTTTCATCGTCTGATTTTGGACTATCCGGATAAACTTCAGTTGTTGTCATGTATTTTGCATCCGTTAAGCCCATACATAAACCTAAATCGCGAGCCGCATAATTAATAACACCAAACTGTTCAAGGGGTACGCCAATCAGTTTATCGCTTTCATCTGCAGGAGCAATATGCGTAATTTTTTCAACGGCATCGATCATTGCTTTTTGAAAATCAGCCGCTGGGCTAACACTGTTGCCAACCAAATAAAAACCGTCAGGAATATTCCAGTTCTTTTGTTCTATTGCATCGCGGGCAGCAAGTGCAGGCCTAAAGGTTGAATTATCGGTATCAGTAGTTTCATGTAAATCAATGTGGACAAAAATATCAGCGTTAAGCTCAGCAACATATTTCATTATTGATGCCGATTCTTGTGCTGGACTATTTTGATAAAAAGAACGATTTGGATCAATCGCTTTAGCATTCCAACGGTTGATCGTTTCGTAACCCCAAGGGCTAATACAAGGCGCCACAAGAATATTAAAGTGCTCTGCATATTGGCTAGCCTTTGTTTCTACAAAACGTAATGCACCCTGAACACCACTGGTTTCGTAGCCGTGAACACCACCAGTAACTAAAACAGTTTTTTTATTGTCATCCCAATTCTTAGTTTTAATGGCAAACAAAGGATAGCGACTTTCATCAAGTGAAAGTGCCCCATATTGCTCAACATCAAAGCCAGCTTTTAAAGCGGCAATTTTATCAACAACTTCATCATTATATGAACGTTTAATGGTTTGCTCTTCAAACCACTGAATATTCTCTTTTTCAGTCCATTTTTGACCTGGTATTCCAATAGGGTATTTTTCTTCTGAGTTCATTATTATTTTCTTCTGACATTTTAAATTACTGTGAGTTTACACGGACAAGGGATATACAGTTAGATCATTATCAATAAATAAAGCAAATTACACCTGAAATAGACAGTTAAGTTCAATTAACTACAGATATGCCCAAGACTTTTGAAGAATCGAGTTAAGCGAGGCAGTGTATTCATTATTTTATCCATAACATAAAAAACAAGTAAGAATGCTTAAAAGTTAGAACAAACCCAATGGCTTAGCTCTTCAATTGGTTTAGGAAAACCTAGGGTGTAAACAAAGCGACTTTCATTGTCTTCAAAAACACTATTGCCGACGCCAAGTAAAACAAAACCTTGTGCTAACAACTTACTGGCATCTTGAGCACATTCAGTTTCAACAACCTTGGTAACTTGATGAAGGATTTCCTGTGATTTTGTAATTTCAGAGTTGTTCATAATAATCCCTATGTATTAAACGCCACATTAAGCGGCAATGAATTGTGAACTAATATAGTAAGAAAAACATAAATTCGACAGTAATTATTCCTACTTAAAAGCCGCTTGGTTAATTCATACAGCCGTCAAAAAACTTACTTAATGGGCTTTTTTCTTAGGTAAAGCAACGTTTGCAAAAAAAGTGGTTACTATGCCTATAAGAAGAGAAAGCATAGCAATACCAAACATTGCATTATTTTGAGATTCAAAAGTCAAAAGATATATCGCTAACGCAACAAAGAATAGTCCAATAAAAACAAACAGTTTTGGATGAGAATCGATTACCCCAAAGAGTTGGCCATTTTTTCCTTTATTGGATTTAGGATGAGCTGAAGCTTTTCGTTTATGTTTATTTGTCGGCATCATTTATTTCCTTTGGTTTTATCGCGCCTCATTTTGAAGCAAAATATTGGTTGTATATTTAATATCCCATATTATCTAACAATAAGAAACCATGAAAAATTAATTTTCATTAATCAAAGGAATTAGAAAAATTTTGAGTAATATGAAAGAATTACCCAATAGTTTTATCGCATTTTAAAGCTACCGAAAAAAGCATTTAAAATACCATAGTGAGCCAACAGGCATTTAGCTTATCAATGTTAGGTGTTGATTTGTTTAAAGACGTTGATGATATGTTTGTTCGCTACGCAAGGATGGAGTCGTTACTTGATTAGTTATCTGCTCATTCTTAAAGGCTAGAATAAGCAGATAATCAATTTACTACTATTCTTTAAGTGCTATTGATGCCATTTTCATCGTACTTTCAAATGATTCTGCACCCGCGATGAATAAACCATTATGGCAGAACATTGCATCATCAAGGCCAGTCACTTCTTTAAGTTCACTACCAGACAAACCGGCCCACTTTTGAGGTAGCGGCTTTCTGTCTTCAAATGAACCTAATTCAACGGGTACGGTTTGAATTCGCCATTGGCCAGAAGTTGATGGATAAATCATAAACAAAGCTTCTGTCGATAAGGCATGAACCGTTCTTTTCCATGGCGTATATTTTTCTAAAACAATAACTCTTGGATCTTCCGCATTATCAATAGCTTTAGCGACAATTTCTTTAGCACTAATACCGCCATTGGCAGAAGCAATGAATCGCGTTAAAACGCGAGAGGCAAATTCAACCGCTTCGTCAAAACAGCTATCAAAGTCACTATCTTCTTGCCAAGTTGGGTTAAACATAGAAATAGTCTGGCTAAGACTAATACCTTGAGCAACCCCTTCTACATGACCACAATCGATAGCATCAATCGTTGAGACTAATCCTGCATCAACTGAATTAGCTACCTCTTGGTTACCTTGACATATTTCTAAGCCGTACTTTTGCCAAATTAAACCAAAAGAGGAGAAAGGAATGCCATTTTCACGCTCACCTGCACCGCCACGTTGATGATGGTCAAAACGACCTGCATCTGCATCATATTCACCACCTACATCAATGACTATATCGGCCTTACCTATAATGTCTAAGTCACGTGTGCGTACAAGCTTAAAAGAAGGGAAAATATTTTTAAGTGCCGCGATACTGAAAACATCATCAGCATGAAAATTACCGTTATGAGTTGCTATAGTTTTATCATTCATTTTTTGTGTCATTTTAGAAAGGAATTAGAAGGTGTAGGTGGCTAAACGTTACTGTTTATATTTCTATTTTTTTGAGAAGCTTCAATCAGTAAAATTTATACCGCGGATTCTATACGAAGACAGCCAATAAAAGTAGCTGATTTTATTTACACGTACAAATTTTTTAAAATGTAAAACAGCAAAATCTACTTACTGAGAATAATTAATTATCTCTTTTGACAGGATTTTTCTTAATCTTTTTCAGTTGTTTTTTTATCTGTTGCTGATATTGACTCATTTGGGTTAAACACTGTTCTTTTTGCGCCGTTGTTAAGGCTTGATACATTAATGCTTCAAAGCATTGGGTATACTCAATAAAGCTACTATTAAGTGAAGGAAAACGCTGAGTAACTATATTCAAAAATTGACTTGCCGGCATGTTTTCTGGTTTTTCTAACCCTTTAGATTTTAATAGTTCTAACATTTGCTGATACTGGGCTAGCCACTTTGCTATGGGCTTCTTTCTAGATTTGTTTAAATTTACTAGCCACATAATTGACATCATTAATACTAATGAGCCACCAATTACTGCACCTACCTTCCAAGCACGTAGATTACCAAACCAACGGTTCAGTAAATCAAATTGTTTTTTTGACGAATACCCCAAAACCAAACGTGTCCATTGATAATCTAGTGCATCAAGTTGCAGACGAAACTCATTAATCCAAGCAAGATGTTTATAACGATGCAAATTTAGAAAATCATTATTAAAAAATGCATCTTGTTGTAACGCTTGGGACAGTCCGCGTTCAACGCGTTCAGGGTTAACTGCTGCAGTGGGATCTACTCGTACCCAACCTTTATCTTCAACCCAAATTTCAGCCCATGCATGAGCGTCATATTGATAGATACTCAAATGACCAGTTTGCTTATTGTACTCACCGCCTAAATATCCGGTAACTAACCTTGCAGGAATACCTGATGCTCTCATTAAAAAGGCAAACACACTGGCATAATGTACACAAAATCCTTTTTTAGACTGGTAAAAAAACTGGTCTAACCCATTCCCTGATTTATTCACAGAGAGTAAAGGTGGCGTTAGCGTATAATAAAAGTCTTGCTCTCTAATGATATCTAAAATGGCTTGAGCTCGTTGAAGTTCATTTGGATATTTTAACTTCAGCCTTTTTCCATGTGCTTGTAGTCTCGGATTACTGTGTAACGGTATAGTTAAATTGATCAGCCTTTCACTGTCATTTATTGGTGAATTAAGTAATGACTCTGTATAACTGGTAATTTCGTAACTCGTTGTTTGACTAATAGGTTTGCTACTTTGAATAGTATAATTGGGCAGTGTTAATATGCTTATTTGATTAGCTGGCAAACTTTTCGAATCTACTATCGCCAGAGAAAATAGCCACTTTTGGTAATTAGGCTCGGCAATAATCTGATATCGCGTTTGTGTACCGATTAAACTTGGTAACGCTACTGTTAGATTATTTGAATGTCCTTTGTTATTTATCGTTTTATTTTTACTTTGTTGCCATGTGCTTCCATTAAAGTCGTCCATCACCATCGCTCGCCAATACAGTTGATTATATTGGGGGATATTAGTAAAAAAATTTGCTCTAAAGGCAAGCTCTGAAGACCTCGCTAAATTTGCAATTTCTCCAGGAGTCACACTTTCAGATAACCCTGATTGCGCAGATTTTGCTAATGGTACCTGCCAAAATGGCGCTAGTCTTGGAAACACAATAAATAACACAATTGCAAGGGGAAGACTTTGCATTAGTGCTTTACTACTTTGATATAGTAGCTTTTTAATACTTACCGAGTTATTAAAATACGCCAGCAAAAGGCTCAAATTAAAAGCGAGCACACAAAAAATAAAAAACGAAATTAATAAAGATTGAGTAAAAATAAGCACGGAGGCAAGTATAAAAATGCCAAGTAAAACAATTTGGTAGAAATCATGACGAGTGTTTAGCTCTAAACCTTTTAGAGAATAGGCAAAACAAAGTAAATGCAACATGCTTAATAGCACGCCCAATACTAGGCCATTTAAGGCAATAGCTATACATCCAGAACAAGCGAGCAGTAACAGAATTATCCGGTGAAGTTTTAATGTTGGCTTGACAAGCGTTAACGCATGCCAGCCTAAAGACAAACCAATAATCGCTAACATCCAGCCACTTAATTCGCTAATGAGTAACGACAAATTCAAGCATTGGCATATCAACAGAACCCAAGCGTTTTGAGAAGACAATTTGAAACGTTCAAGGGTTACGTTATTTTTTTTCATACGTGTTTCGGGTAAATGGCTAACGCCATTAAACATTCTTTAAAATGATTTTCACCTTGAGAAGGTTCTATTTGGTCATGACCTAAGTCTAAACCAAATGTCTGGCCTGCATGATTGTACTCATTAATGAGAAAACACAAATACTGTAATTGTTTTTCTAAGCCATGATCAGGCATATCCATAAGCTTTAACCAGCAAGTCGTTCCCTGTTGCTGATGATAATGTTTAGTTAAACGCCCTTGCCCACGGGCAAATTGTTTCCAAGCAATACGCGAAAGTGGCTCTCCTGCAATATGTGGTTTTAGCTCAAAAAAATCGTCGATACCCGGTTTATTATTATTTGATAATGAATGTTCATTTACAGTGCCAGTAAAGTTACTTTTAATGTTACTAAGGGACATAGCTTCGGGATAAACGCTACATTGCTGGTCAAAATCTATTCTGGTCCAAGTTTTAAATAAACCTAAAGAATATTCACTGGACATTTTTAATCTGCCTGGACGATAAATGCCTCTGTTTTCGTAAAGACAACAGACATAAACCGTTTGCTCTCCTTGAGCACCTTGAGGGAGATGGAAGATTTGCTGGTTATCAAAACAAAAATTTAAATCTAAACGTTTATTAGGGAAGGATACTTTAATGGGAAAAGCGATGTTCTGTTTTGCATATCCCGCCGCATTTTTATCAGCAGATAACGTTATGCCCGAAACATTATAAAAACTGTGCATCATAGTCGTGATAAATAAACTAGCCATTAAATAACTTAACAGCATAATGACATTATTTTGATAGTTGGTTGCTAAGAGAAATAACAACAACACGAAAATGAGATAAACAAAACCAAAACGTGTCGGCATGATAAAAACATTACGATTCGTTAATCTATGCTCACTTGCAGGCGGAATACGACGCTTTAGCCATCGATTAAATCGTATTTTTAAAAAGCGATTAATTAAACTTTTTACTGGGCTTACAAATGTTGCCACTAGCGTCTCTGTTTTCTCGTTAAATGTGTTTTTGTAAATTAAGAGTTAAATGGATTTAGTACATTAACTTGCTTGATGACTTGCTCAGAAATTTTTTCTTGATGATCACCAAAGTTAGTCGATGTTGACTCAAGCCGGTGCTGACATACCGAATTAAACACTGTTTGTATATCTTCAGGGATCACATAAGTTCTTTGTTCCATGAAAGCCCATGCTTTAGCGGCACTAAGCAATGCTTGTCCTGCTCTAGGTGATAATGGCCTACCCGCAAATCCTTGACGCCTGCTAACATGATTTAAAGCGATCACATATTCAATAATATTGTCTGAAACCGTGACTTGTGACACCGCAGATTGCATAGCGATTAATTTATTGGTATCAACACAGGGCAATAGTTTATTATAACTATCGTGACTGCTTTCACTCAGTAAAATTTGTTTTTCTGCAGAAATATCTGGAAACCCCAGAGAGATACGCATCATAAAACGGTCAAGTTGCGACTCAGGCAAAGGATAGGTTCCAGCGTGTATTAAAGGGTTCTGGGTGGCAATAACGAAAAAAGGTTGTGGTAATTTATAAGTTGTACCATCAATACTCACTTGGTGTTCTTCCATAGCTTCGAGTAAAGCACTTTGTGTTTTAGGACTCGCTCTGTTGATTTCATCACTTAATACGACTTGATTAAAAATGGGTCCTTGATGAAGTTCAAATTTTTTATTTTCAGGATTAAATATAGAGACACCAATAACATCAGCTGGCAGTAAATCACTGGTAAATTGCGTACGTTGATAACTAAGGCCAAGAGTTTTTGCCAATACTTGAGCCAGTGTAGTTTTCCCCATTCCCGGTAAATCTTCTATCAGGATATGGCCTTTCGCCAATAAACATGCAAGTGCCAACCGTATTTCTTTAGGCTTACCTAAAACTATTGAGCCTACTTGCGCTAATATTGCTGAAACTGAACTTTGCATAAAGTGATTACCACATCATTTAAAAGAATTGAAATTGCTCAATAACTTTAAACAAACATATTGAATGGCAGCGAAGTTATACCAAGTTGATTACTTAACTTGGTTACATATGTTAATAAAGTACAAGAACCTCTAATACAATATCAATAATTGAATAAGATAAACACCTGCCAATTTTCACAATTGTAACAATTTTACAAACCTACCCAATTTTAACTGTAGCTCTACTAATAAGATTGACTTAATTTTAGAATGCTGAGCTTATTAATTAACGTCTAAAGTAACAGCCTTACACACTGAATTCACTTCACTTTCATTAGTCCTTTAGACATTAAGCTGTTGTTTAACAAAACTTCTGCTTAGAAGCATTTATGTCAAATAGTAAGAATATTTACTCAGGAATTTGAATACTTCACACTCTTTTTAAAGGTAAATTATTATCGTTTAACCTTTTTAAACAACATCAATTCCAATTGTAAACATTGTGGCAGCCATAACCACAACGTTAGTGCTATCACATAAGCAATATTAGCGTGATAAAAAAAGCCGATTAAACTCAAGACATAAATCACTGCTCGGTTTCCATATAATAAATACATACGTTTTTTTTCAGCACTCATAATCATTACCTTGCCACAAATAGCAATCTATATTGCCGTTAATATCTATAACAATTAATGTGCATTTATTGCGCCACTTTCATTTAAAATAAAGAGAAGCTACTCGAGTTGTTCTGAGTTGTTTATCTAAACAATACTGTCGAGTTTGTTAACTGACTATTTAAATAGTCTAGTTGCTTATTAATCCTCAATGCTTTGGGTCTTACACCCTGTATACACTCAATTACTTTATTTAACGGCCAATCGAGCGCTAACAGTAATAAGGCAATAACGGTTCCTGTTCTACCTGTCCCCCCTTTACAATGCACCGCTACCACTCCTTTATTTTTCAATTCATTTAAGATGATGGGCTTATATTTTTCCCAGTGAGACTCAAATATATTACAGGGTGCTTCATCATCAATAATAGGCAGTTGCAGCCAACTAATCTGATGCTGATGACAAATTTCAGGTAAAGAAAGTACGTCATTACTCGCCATCTCTTTATCAAACATCAAGGTAATTAACATTGTTGTACCAATTTGCTTTAACTGTTTTACAGACTCTTCAAGGCTGACTGATTTGGTGCCTGGACAAGGCGTAAATATTAGTTTTGCTTTATTTTCCAAAACTAATATTTCAAAGGGATGTGTATTCACTAATATTTTTCTCTAAATAAAGATATCAAAGCTATTTATTGCTTAGCTCTATAACTTAACTCGTACAGTTTGAACTGCATTAGCCGTAATAGTAACTTGAACATATTGACTGCCAATTTGTAATGAATAATTTATTGGCTCTTTGGTGGTATTGAGTAATTGCACACTGATTAAGCCATCTTCATTAATTGCCGCGCTAGCGTGTAGCGCATCTTCATTTAAGCTTTCAACTTGTTTATTAACTTGCAATGCGGTGTCGCCCGGTCGAATGGTTTTGCTAAACTGTGCCAACACATAATAGATTGGTGTGTAATAAACCTCACCCGTTTCGATATCAATCATGATCGGCGCGCCACAAAAATTTCCAACGTGATTAGGGCCACCATGACTATCTAAAACGATATTCCAATCTATCCATCCTTCTAACCAGTGATCTAGACTAACAATAATATTACGCGCATAACGATG